>Ga0302180_10002155_pt1 | contig 15400 bp, 11 predicted proteins | sample I_Palsa_E3_2_FD_200575 | JGI IMG/M metagenome (GOLD analysis project Ga0302180, IMG submission 200575) | Peat permafrost microbial communities from Stordalen Mire near Abisko, Sweden - I_Palsa_E3_2 | ecosystem: Environmental > Terrestrial > Soil > Palsa > Peat permafrost | place: Sweden... | reverse complement strand
TGATCGGGCCACCGCTGGGCAGCAGCCACGACGGATCGCACGGCTGGGTAAGGTCGGGGCTGATGACCTCCCACGACTGCCCGGCGTTGTGCGAGCGGAACAGCACGTTGCCGCCGTAGTAGACCGCATTCGCATCGCGCTCCGACACCAAGAGCGGCGCGCTCCAGTTGAAACGATATTTCCACGCCCCGGCGCCGGTACCGAATGTAATGACCGGCTGCGGTGAGATGTAGCGTGCCTCGCCGGTGCGCAGATTGCGGCGCGTCAAATCGCCGAAGTGCGTGTCCTCATAGACTGCATCGGGGTCGCGCGGATCCGGCACGACGTACTGCCCGTCGCCCCAGTCGGAGATATTCTTCCACGAGCCGCCCTCGACGCCGGTGTCGTTCCAAAGCGTGTTTGGACCCCACCAAACTTCGTGATCCTGCATGCCGCCCATCACGTGATACGGCACGGCCCGATCGTAGCCGACGCGATAGATCTGCGCGAACGGAATCGTGTTGACGAACGACCAGGTGCGGCCGTCGTCGTTGCTCAGATCGAATCCCATGTCGCTGCCAAGCAGCACGCGCTTAGGATTCGTGGGATCGATCCACACGTCGTGATTGTCGCCGCCCGCATAGATACCGTGGAAATGTTTGCCGCCGTCGGTCGAACGCTTGAGCTCGCCGGAGATGTTCCAGACAACGTTGGGCCGATCCGGATCGACCCGTATCTGGCTGAAGTAGAACGGACGAAAGACCAGATCTTGATCGGCATTGACCAGGTGCCAGTGCACGCCGCCGTCGTCCGAGCGGTAGAGCATGCCCGCGCGCGTCGGCACGATCGCGTATACCACGTTCGGATGGTGCGCGCTGATCGAGAGACCGACGCGATTGATGATGCCGCCGGGCAGGCCGTTGTGAAGTGCCGGATCGGTGAGCTTTGTCCACGTAAGCCCGCCATCGGTCGAACGATACAATCCGCTGCCCGGGCCGCCGCCGCGAAACGTCCACGGGCGGCGCAGATAGTCGAACGTTCCCGCAAGGACGATACTCCGATTTGCAGGATCGAACGCGACATCGCTTCCGCCGGTCGTCGGATTGACCCACAGGACGCGCTGCCACGTTTTGCCGCCGTCGCTCGTGCGATAAATGCCGCGCTGTCCGCCCGGTGAAAACTCCGGGCCCATCGCCGCGACCAGCGCCACATCCGGATTCGTCGGGTCGATCGCGATCTTCGCGACGTGCTGCGTTCCGCCAAGTCCGAGCGATCGCCACGTCTTGCCGCCGTCGTTCGAACGATAGACGCCGTCACCAAGCGCCGCCGTGTTGCGCGGAAAGCCTTCGCCGGTTCCGATGTACAGAATGCGCGGATTCGAGGGCGCAACCGCGACCGCGCCGATGGCGGTCGAGCGGCCCTGGTCGAAAATCGCGTCGAACGTCATCCCGCCGTCGGTGGATTCGTACAAACCGCCGGAGGAATGCCCAAGATAGATCGTATTCGGATCGCCGGGCACACCCGCAACGGCATCGAGGCGGCCGCCCATGACCGCCGGCCCGACGACGCGCCATTTCAGCACGCCGAAATCCGCCGGCGCAACGCTTGCACGCGGCGCAGTCTGTGCCGAGTAGACGGCATGTCGAGCCGGGGGCGCGGCGCATCCGGAAACGACGATGCACGCGAGCACAGCAAGGCGACGCAACTTCATCTGCGGCGCATTCGCACTCGGATGCGGGCTCTCCTCAGCTATCCGGTTCGACGGATGCAAACACAAGGACGATACGCAGACCGCTGCCGGTGCTCGTGATCGTCACGGTGCCGTCCGAGCGTTCGACGCCGCGCCGTACGATTGAAAGCCCGAGGCCGGTTCCGTCGGTGCCCACACTTGATTCGCCGCGATAGAAACGGTCGAAGGCGTGCTCGATATCCTCTTCGCTCATCCCTGGGCCCGTATCTTCGACACTGACCCATGCGTGCGTACCATTGCGCTCAACCGCGACATTCACCGGACCCGACGGCGCGTATTTGAGCGCGTTTTCGATCAGCGCGCTCAACGCATCGACCACTTCGCTCGGATTGACGCGCGCGTAGGTCTCGCCGTTGGTACGCAACTGGACGCGATCGTAGCCGCCGTCGCGAAAGGTCGCGACGACGCTCTCGGCGATCTGCCGCACATCCACCGCGTAGACCGCGCGATCGCCATGTTCGAGCCGGGCAAGGATGATAAGGTCGTCGATGATTGCCTTCATTCGGCGGCTTTGGGCGAGCATGTTTCCAAAGATCGTCTGCTCGCGCGGCGTCTTGGCTTGGAGGGCACTCACGTGTCCCATCAGGACGGTGAGCGGTGTGCGCAGTTGGTGACCGGCATCGGCGACGAATTGCCGCATCTCATCCATTGCGGCGGATCGCTCTGCAAACGCATCGGTGATCTGGTGGACCGCCGCATTGTACGCACGCGCAAGGTCGCCGATCTCCGTGCGCTGCCGCGTCGTGACGGCGTGAGGCGTGAAATCGCCTGAGGCGAAGCGCTCCAGGGCGCGCGTGGTATTCAGAAGCGGTTCGAGCGTGCGTTGCGCGACGACCGTGGCGAGAAACCACGCCGGCACGAGCGTCAGCACGTCGACGACGATCACGCCGCTCATCCACTGTGTGCTCGTCGTCGAGACATAGTCCACGTCGGGAACGATGTCGACGCGCATCGTGCCGAAAGGCACACTCTGACTCTGCGCGTGGGGACCGATGCCGATCGACGATTCCCCCGGCGGCACAACCGGCGGCAATGCGAACGGTCCGTAGCCGAAGCCCGTGCGCGGAACGACGTTCACGCGGACGTGGAGGCCACGCACTTGCGCGAGGACGAGCGCTTCGATGTCGACAGGCGGCGCGCCCGACAGCGCGTATTGAAAGGCGGCGCGAGTGATCCGAAGTGAGGCGAGATTGACGTCGGCTACGACGATGTTGCGCGTGACGTCGACGACGAAGAGCCAGACGATCGCCGAGATCGTCAGCGCAAAGATCAGCCACGCGGCAAGAAAGGAAGCAATCAGCCGGAGGCGGATCGACCGCAGCATTACTGCTGCGAGCGCAAAGCGTACCCGACGCCGCGAATCGTGTGCAGAAGCTGCTCTGCAAACCCGTAGTCGATCTTGTGGCGCAGGTACGAGATATACGTTTCCACCGCGTTACCTGTTACGCTGGAGTGGTCACCCCATACCTGCGAGATCAATTGTTCCCGTGTGAAAACGCGGCGCGGTTCGCGCACGAAGGTTGCAAGCAGGTCGAACTCGCGCGTGGTCAAGGTGATGGATTTTCCGCTGCGGACTGCGCGACGCGTGTGTAAGTCAAGGGAGAGATCCCGGAACGTGACGATCTCGGGCGATTCAAGCCGCGGACGGCGCAGCGCCGATCGCAAACGCGCGATGAGCTCGGGAATCTCGAAGGGCTTGGCGATGTAGTGATCCGCGCCCCGGTCGAGGCCGCGCACTTTGTCGTCGGTTCCACCCTTGGCGCTGACGATAAAGATCGGCGCCTGGGTCGCGCGGCGCAGTTCGGGGAGGAGCGCGATGCCGTCGATCTTGGGCATCATCACGTCGAGCAAAATGGCGTCCGGTTCCCACTCGCGCACGAGGGTCAGGCCGGCAAGACCGTCGGGAGCGCAGCGCACCCTGAATCCGGCTTCAGAAAGTTCTAATTCGAGCAGCGTACGAATATCGGGTTCGTCGTCGATGACGGCGACGCGCGGGATGAAGCTATCCATGGTTCCCATGGTTCCCAAGGATAGGTACCCACGCTTGGGCCAGGCTTGGAACCGCGCAGGCCGCCTTGCGTGCGAGGCCGTAGACCCCACTTTGGCAAGAGAGGAGGAGCTATCGTTTATGGATTCATCCAAGTCTCAAACGCGCAAAGAGGCTTTGCGGACCCTGATCGTCCTGCCGGCACTGGCCGGGGCGGTCGCGCTGGGCACCGGCACCGCCGCCGCTGCCGACAACAAAGCACAATTCAAATACCAAGATAAGCCCGGCACGGGCGGTAAGAAGTGTTCGGGGTGCCGCTTCTTTAGGCCGCCGCGCAACTGCAGTATTGTGACCGGAAAGATTAGCCCGGACGGATGGTGCATCGCCTGGGCAAAGAGGTAGCGCTCGTCTCGGTCGCGACGGCGGTTCCGCCGTACACGCTCGAGCAAGACGACGTCGCAGCTCGCGTTCGCGCGGTATTCTCCCGTTCCGAAGTCGTTCAACGCCTGATGCCGGTCTTTTCGACGACCGGCATCAGGCGTCGTTATTCGTGCGTCCCCATCGACTGGTATTACGACGCGCAGGGCTGGCCGGAGCGCAACGCCGTCTATCTCGAGGCTGCGCAGGCGCTGCTCGAACGCGCCGCGCGCGAAGCGCTCGAACGCGCGCGCGTGCGCGCGGCTGACGTCGGCGCCGTGGTCGTCGTTTCAACGACCGGCATCGCTACGCCAAGTCTCGACGCACGATTGATCGAACCGCTCGGCCTTCCGCGCACGGTCAAACGTCTCCCCATCTTCGGTCTGGGCTGCGTCGGCGGCGCCGTCGGCCTCGCTCGCGCCGCGATGATGGCGCAAGCACTCCCGGAGAAGCCGGTGCTGCTGCTGGTTGCCGAACTCTGCGCGCTTTGGTTTCGCCGCGACGATCTGACCAAAAGCAACATCGTGGCGACCGCGCTCTTCGGTGACGGTGCCGCGGCCGCGGTGCTCCAAAGCGGAGGCACGGGGCCCGTCATCCGCGCGTCCGGCGAGTATACGTTTCCCAAGTCGCTCGACGTGATGGGATGGGACGTTGCGCAAGACGGGTTGCGCGCGATCTTTTCGCGCGACATTCCGCACCTCGTGCAAACGCAAATGCAGCCGGTTCTCGATGCCTATCTCGCGGAGTCGCAACTCACCCGAGCCGACGTTGACGTCTTCCTCAGTCATCCCGGTGGAACCAAAGTGCTCGACGCGCTCGAATCCGCGTTCGGCATCCCGCCCGGATCGCTCGCCGATTCGCGCGCCGTGCTCACCGAGTACGGCAATATGTCGGCGGTGACGCTGCTCTTCGTGCTCGAGCGTGCCCTGCGTGAAGGAGCCCTGACCCAGCCGGCCTGGCAGCGCGCGCTTCTCTCCGCGATGGGCCCCGGCTTTACCGCCGCATTCGTCACCCTCGAACGATGACGCCGCTGCGCTGGATCGTTGCGATCGTGGCGCTGCTTCGCGTTGCCGAGTTGCTCTATGCCGGGCGCAACACGCGGCGTTTGCTCGCGCGCGGCGGGCTTGAGATCGCGCGTGAGCAGTACCCCTGGTTCATTGCTCTGCACGCCACATGGCTGCTCTCGCTGCTCGTCTTCGTTCCGGCGAACACGGTGCCCAATCTCTATCTCCTCGCGGTGTTCGCGCTCGCGCAGCTCGCGCGCGTCTGGATAATAGCGACCCTAGGCACTTTTTGGACCACGCGCGTGATCACGCTGCCTGGTGTTCCGCTCGTGCGCCGAGGTCCGTACCGGTTTATACGGCATCCCAACTACGCGATCGTCTGCATCGAGATCGCGGTCTTGCCGCTTGCCTTTGGCGCATGGCCGATTGCGTTATTCTTCAGTCTTGCGAACGCAACGCTCGTTGCGTGGCGCATCCACGCCGAAGATGCGGCGCTCGATGCGCGCCGTTAACGCTTGGCGTATTTAGCGAAACGATTGCATATGTAGCAAAAGCTGTCAGACAAACCGCTTTGTTGCAAGGTGAAGTAGTCGGTTATTAATAATGGGTTAACGCATATTTATGCTCGTTAGCATGGAGAGCGCCCCCGCATGGCCGTAACCGGCGACCGTATGACACCGACCCAATGGCGAACGTTCATCGCATGCTTCCTTGGATGGACGCTCGATGCGTTTGATTTCTTTCTCGTTCTCGTCGTCTTACCGGAGCTTTCGAAAGCGTTTGATGCGCCGATTCCGCGCATCGCCGTCGCAACGGCGCTGACGCTTGCACTGCGACCGGTCGGTGCATTGATATTCGGCTGGCTCGCGGATCGGTTCGGGCGGCGTCGTCCGCTGATGATCGACATCGCGCTCTACTCGTTCCTCGAACTGCTAACGGCGTTCTCGCCGAATCTCACGTTCTTCTTGATCGTTCGCGCGCTCTTCGGTATCGCGATGGGTGGCGAATGGGGACTTGGTGCGGCGCTCGCCATGGAATCGCTGCCGCCAAAGCGGCGTGGCATCTTCAGCGGCGTCTTGCAAGAAGGCTATGCGGTCGGCAATCTGCTTTCGGGGGCGACGCTCACATTTATCTTTCCCGCGCTTGTGAGCAGCTTCGGAGAGAATGCTTGGCGCGGCATGTTCGTGATCGGCGTGATTCCGGCGCTTTTGATCTTCTTCATCCGCTACAGCGTGCCCGAATCGCCGATATGGGAAGCGGGCGCCTCGCAGCGGCTCGCGCTCGGTCGCGACGTGCTGCTCGAAGCGCTGCGGCGTAGTTGGCCGCTCTTTATCTTCGGCATGCTCTTTATGGCGTGCTTCAACTTCATGTCGCACGGGTCGCAAGATGTCTACGTTACGTTCTTGCGCGTGCAGCACGGCTTCACGCCGCAGCTTGCCGGCGCGATCAATCAAATCGCTGCGGTCGGGGCAATTCTGGGTGGGATCGTCTTCGGTTGGCTTTCGCAGCGCTTCGGGCGCCGCTGGATGATCATTGCCGCCGCGGTGCTCGGACTGATCTTCGTGAAGGTCTGGACCGGCGGCACGACCTTCGAAACGCTCGCGATCGGCGGCTTTTTGATGCAGTTCGCGGTGCAGGGCGCCTGGGGCATTATCCCTGCGCATCTCAATGAGATCTCGCCGGTCCTTGCGCGCGGCACATTTCCCGGCTTCGTGTATCAACTCGGCAACCTGATCGCCTCGGGAACCCTGCCGATCATCACCGGCCTCGCTGCGACGACCTACGCATTCCCGGATGGGAAGGCGAATTATGGCGCAGCCATGAGCATCTTCATGTATATCGTGTTCGCAGCCGTGATTGTATTCACGGCAATTGGTTTCGCGGTCTCTCCGGAGAACCGCGACGCGTCATTCGCACCCTCATCGACGACACACTAGGAGGAACGGAACCCACTCTAAAGGAGCAGAACCTTGAAACAACTACTCATAACGCTCGGTGCAGCGCTCGTGCTGTGCACCACGGCCGGTGTCGGGATTGCTTCGGCGCAAACGGTACCCGCCGCAACGACAACGACGAGCACAGACACCAGTACCGTTGCACAATCGAATGCACAGCCCACGACGGCGCCAAGGCTCCCGTACCGGGCGCCAATGCCACCTCTTGTCGTTCTCCATCTCCAGGCCATGTCGACGTGGAACATCGGTTCGTCGGATCTCCCGCTCCCCAATGTCTACTGCGCAACGACGCAAGACTGCGGCGCGAGCGGCCAATACCAATTCGCCGACCCGGTAGTCCACTTCAACTACGGCGCGCAGATCAATCTCGGGCGGAAATTGTACCTTTACTACATCCATAACTACATCGACCAGAACATCGGCCGGGTCGCGGTTCCGACCAGCGTCTGCGGCAGTCTGCCCTGTAACACCGCAGGACCGGCAAAGAACAGCTTCACCATCCCGTACACCTACCAAAAGCTCAACGACGATCGCGTGGACGATGCGTCGGTGAACTACATCGCCGGCGCGGTGACGATCGCAGGCGGATGGCACCAACGTGCGCGCATGTGCTGCGGCAACCCGGTTTCGCCGACCCTAGCCAACCAGGTAATGTGGCACGATCTCTACTTCCAATTGGCTGCCCGCGCCGGTCCGAACAGCCGGTACTTCGGGAGATTGGTCGGTTTGACCATCCAAGAGCAGTGGATCCCCCACAACACCACGAGCGTCTTTAAAGCCAGCCCATCCGGTGCAGTCGTGCCGGAAGCGGGAAGCATCACGCATACCATGTTCACGCCCAATATCACCGAGCCCATCGGTGATCCCCGGCACTCGACATTCGCGCTGTACGCGCAGTACCTGAACAACTTCGACTACTTCTTGAACGCCCCGGTTCCGTATCTCTACAACCAAGTCGACTTCGGATTCGTCAAGAAATGGCCGCCGATGTTCACGCTTACGGTTACCGACTCGAACCTCTACGAACACCATGAGGGGTATCCGTACTCGAACGCGGATGTGATCAACCGCAACAAATTGATCATGACCCTAGACATGGCACTGCCGATTCAGTAGAAGCAGCGTCGACGTCAAAGAAAAGGCCCGGTGCAAACCACCGGGCCTTTTCTTATTCGAACGGTCGCGCAAAGGCGATGAGCCGCGACTGCGTGCCCGCATCACAATGAATCACGGTGGTGGCCCCAGTCGCCGCGACGCCTTCGTAAAAGCTGCATCCAGTTGCAATGCGACGCAACAGCCTATTGTGTTTCAGATCGACGACAAGCACGGTTCCATCAAGCAGCCCGACATATCCGACCGCGCGGTCGCTTGTCACGTAGCGCGACTCACTCTTGTAGCTCACGATCGGCGCGGCGCGCCTAACCGGATCGATAGGCTGAAGGTAAAGCCCGTCACCTCGCTCGATAAAGATCTTTCCGTTCACCGGGCCACCAATCCAGCGGCCGTCAATCGGCAAGGGGCTGATGCTTTGCGTCTCTAGATCGATTAGCTTCAGCCGGCCGCCAACCACGGCGACGGCGCGGTTGTGTTCGGCGATTACCTGCTTATTTTCTATTTGATTATGCATTGCCACCGAACGGTTCGTATTTAAATCGACGCCCTTGAGACCGCCCTCGCGAACGGTAAACCACACGTATCTCCCATCACTCCCAACGAGCTCATCGGCATCAGCCGCCGCCGCTACCGCCTTACCGCTGGCCGCGTCGTAGAAAACCCAGCCCTTCCAGGATGTGACAGCGACAAGGTTTCCACCTAAAGAAAGAACGGATGCACCGTTCATTTGTTCGGCCTGGCTGCGGCACCAGATGGCGCGGCCTTGCGCGGAATACCCGCACAAACGACGCCCGGAATCACTGAGCACGACGATGGACGACCGCGAACCGGCAACCGCTTCAGCGCGGGCGGTGCGCAAGAGCACGCGCAAATGCCCGGTAGACGGATCGATAAGCGCGAGCCCCTGATCGGTAGAAACTGCAAGTACACCGGGCGCTACGGCCGGCGCGCCATTAATAGGCAGTGTCGAATTCCAGCGCGATGCACCGTTGGAACTGTCGATAGCAACCAGATGCCCCTGGCGCGAGGTAAAGATCGTTCCCGGTGCCTCGGCGATCCACTGGCCGGTCGTTCTCGAATCGATCGGTACATTCCACAGCGGCCGGTCAAGCGGCACGATTGCGGACGCGAGCAGGGTCACGGCTAGAAGGAAAGCGTTCATACAAATAAGATAGAACGTGCACTTGGTAGACGCCTGGGCCGTAGTCCGAATGCACTATCCGGGAGGAACGATGAGACTCACCGCACTTTTCCTAGCGACGCTCGTATTGACGTCCGCAATCCCAGCCTTTGCGCAGACGACCGATAACGCCATTTTGTTATTGAATAGGCTCGCCGCCAAGAACGGCGGCACGGCTGAGGTCTTTGTCGGGAAGCTGCCTAGCGACATGCCGAAAATCCCGTTGCCCGCCGCGACCGTGGTGGGTAGCGTGCACGAATCGGTCGAGTCGCCCATCACCGTCGACTCGTACGATCTCTATTACGATGCGGCGCCGGGCACGTTGAAAACCTATGGAGCGGCGCTCGTCGCTGCGGGCTGGACGAACTCACCACTGCCGCTCAACGGCGGAGGCGGCTTTGTCTCGTCGACCGGCCCGGAGTCGGCCATTTACTGTAAACCGGACGCACCGCTGATCACCGCACAAGTTGGGACGGACCCAAAGGACCTGCGCATTTCGATCAGCCAGCGTGGCAGCGCGGCCGACATTGTGTGCGGCAAAAATCCGCTGACGGCGATAGCAAGGTTTATGAAATCGCCATTACCGCCGCTTCACGCGCCCGATGGCGTCCGCATGTCGGTCTCGCCGATCAATCTTCCGAACGGACAATCCGCCGCCTACATTCACAATGGATCCACGTCTTCCGGACTGCTCGACGGCTTCGCCGCGCAAATGAGTGCCGCTGGATGGCAGGCGGGTGCAAAATCCACCGGGACAGCGATCGTTTCGCAAACGTTCCAAAGGGTCGGGGATAAGAAAGCGCCGTGGACGTGTGTGATCTCGATCTATGCGATCGACGGAAAGCCCGGCGAATTCGTCGCATTCATTGACACCGCAAACGTCGACGCGCTCGCAAAGGGATCCAGCACCCTCTTCTCACACTGAAAGAAGCTGTTCGAGAGTTGCTTTGGGATTCGAAGATCGCTTAAGCCTTCCGGTTAGGCAAAAGGAGCCGACGTGTGCGAGAGGCACACGAGGCTCCTTTTAACGACACCGGGGCGCTTAAGCGACTTCGAAGAGGCCGGCTGCGCCCATGCCGCCGCCAATACACATTGTCACGACGACGTATTTGAGTCCGCGGCGTTTGCCTTCGATCAGCGCGTGCATGGTCATGCGCGCGCCGCTCATGCCGTACGGATGACCGATCGAAATCGCGCCGCCGTCGACGTTGAAGCGATCGTTCGGAATGCCCAGCGTGTCGCGGCAGTACACGGCTTGCACCGCGAACGCCTCGTTGAGCTCCCACAGTCCGATGTCGTCGATCTTGAGCCCGTGCTGCTTGAGCAGCTTCGGCACCGCAAACACCGGACCGATGCCCATCTCGCCCGGCTCGCAGCCGGCGACCGCGAATCCGCGATAGAACCCGAGCGGCTGGAGGCCACGCTTCGATGCGAGCGCCGCATCCATGACTACAACCGCTGCCGCGCCATCCGAAAGCTGCGACGAATTGCCGGCGGTGATGGACGTATCTTTGATGCCGGGAACCGCGCCCTTGAGCGACGAGAGCCCTTCGAGGGTCGTGTCCGCGCGGTTGCCTTCGTCATGCTTGAGGTTGACGTGCTCTTCCGTCACCTTGCCGGTGTCTTTATCCTGGTTGAACTTCCAGCTCGGAAGCTGCACGATTTCCTTATCGAACCGGCCGGCCGTTTGGCCTGCGGCCGTACGCTGCTGGCTTTGCAACGCGTACTCGTCCTGCGATTCGCGCGAGACGTTGTACTTCTTCGCGACGTTGTCGGCGGTGTAGAGCATCGGCATATAGACGTCGGGCGTATGACGCAGAAGCCACTCTTCGGTGTAGAACTCGGTGTTGATATAGTTCTGCACCATCGAGATCGATTCGACGCCGCCGCCGACGACCACGTCGGCATTATCAACGATGACGCGCTTTGACGCGGCCGCGATTGCATCCAGACCCGACGCACAAAAACGGCTCACCGTTCCACCGGAGACGCTTACGGGGCAGCCGGCACGCAGAGCGGCGGTACGCCCGATGTTGTTGCCGGTCGCGCCTTCGGGCAAGCCCGAGCCGATGACGACGTCTTCGACTTCGGCCGGATCGATGCCGGCGCGCTTCATCGCTTCGGCGACAACGTAGCCGGCCATTGTGGCACCCGGCGTTTGATTGAATGCACCGCGGAACGCTTTGCCGATCGGCGTGCGCGCCGCTGAGACGATTGCCGCCTCACGCATGAGTTAGTTCTCCTTGCCCCTTGGGGCTCTTCGTAGCAGCAAGGTCGGCGAATTTACCATTCGACTCGGCCAGCTTTTTCAGTAACGGCGCCGGTTCCCAACCAAATGCGACCACCTTATCGTAGACGTTCTTCACGCCCACTTCATCGGCGTACCACATCGGGCCGCCGTGATGCGGCGGGAAACCGTAGCCATAGATGTAGACGATGTCGATGTCGCCCGGGCGAATCGCCACGCCCTCTTCAAGCAAAAACGCACCGCGATTGATCAGCGCATACACCAGGCGCTCGAGAATCTCGCTATCGCTGACCTCGCGCGGCTTGATGCCGGCCTTCCTGGCTTCTTCGGCAAAGAGCGCTTCGACTTCGGGATCCGGAATCGGCTCGCGTCCCTTGCCGACGTTCTTGTCGTACTTGAAGTAGCCCGAGCCGGTCTTTTGACCGAGCCGATTCAGTTCAACCAATCGATTGACGACGTTGCTGCGGCTCTTTGCCATATCGGGGCGTTCCTTCATGATACGCCAACCGACGTCGACGCCGGAAAGATCGCTCATCGCAAACGGTCCCATCGGGAATCCGAATTTCTTCGCGACGGCGTCGATGCGCGCGGGCGAAACGCCCACTTCCGCGAGCGCGCCGGCTGCCGAGCTGTAGTCGAAGATCATGCGGTTGCCGATAAAGCCAAACGCGTTGGTTGCGAGCGCCGCCGTCTTGCGCAGTGCCTTGGCGAGCTTGAATGCGGTCGCAATGGTTTCCGGGGAGGTTTCTTTCCCGCGCACGATTTCGAGCAGCGGCATGATGTTGGCCGGCACAAAGAAGTGCAGGCCGATGACCTTGTCGGGGCGCTTGGTCACCGAGGCCATCTGGTCGATGTCGAGCGTCGACGTGTTCGAGGCCAAGATGCCTTCGGGCTTGACGATCGTGTCGAGTTTCGCGAAGACCTCTTTCTTGACGTCCATGCTCTCGAAGACCGCCTCAACCACGACGTCCGCATCGGCAAGTTCGCTGTAATCATCGGTGAACTGCACCGCCTGACCGAGCTTCCAGGCTTCTTCTTGCGTCATGCGGCCCTTTTGGACCTGATACATGAACATGCCCATGACGGTTTGCTTAGCCTTCTCGACCGCCCCCTCGTTCGAATCGATCACGTGCACCGGAATGCCGGCTTGTGCGAAGGTGATCGCGATGCCGGTGCCCATCGTGCCCGCGCCAATAACGCCGGCCTTCTTGATCTCGAGCGGTTTGGCCGCGGGAAGACCCGGGATCTTCCCGAGCTCACGCTCAGCGAAGAATACGTGGCGCAACGCCGCCGACGCGGCCGAACGTGCGAGCTGTTCGAACAGCCGCCCTTCGCGCGCGAGACCGAACTCGAACGGCAATTCCATCGCGGCTTCAACTGCGTCGATCAGTTTGTGCGCGGCGAACCCGCCGTTGTCTTCGGGCGGCACCATCTTGTGCGCTTGCGAGACGATGAACGGCGCCGCTTTATCGACGAGCCCCTTGCCGAGCCACGGCTTGAGCTGCGAGATGCGGCGCTTGCCGCCTTTTCGCGCCAGGTCGATCGCCGCATTGAGGAGATCAGCCTGCCCTGAGCCGCTCGCAGGAACCACTTGGTCGATGATGCCCTTTTCCTTGGCCTCGTCCATCTTGACGTTGCGGCCTTTGAGCATCATGTCGAGCGCGTCTTGCGCGCCAATCAGACGCGGCAGACGTTGCGTGCCGCCCGCGCCGGGCAAGAGTCCGATCTTGATCTCGGGCAGCCCGACTTTCGCATCGGCCAGCGCAACACGATAATCGCAGGCGAGCGCGAGTTCGAAACCCCCGCCGAGCGCCATCTTTTCGATCGCAGCAACGAACGTCTTGTCGCTCTTCTCGACCGCTGCGATCACATCGCGAATCGTCTTGGTTTCTTTTGTCGGTTGGGTGCCGAAATCGTTGATGTCGGCGCCGCCCGAGAATTGCCCGTTCGCACCGATGAACACGACTGCCGTGACGCTTGCGTCGGCGGACGCGGCCTCGACGATCGGTACGAGCTCGCCCGAGAGCGCATACGAAAGCGAGTTGACGGGTGGGTGATCCAGCGTGATAATGCGCACGCCGTCGTGATTTTGCGTGGTAATAAAGCCCATAACTATGCTGGCACCACCGTCTTACGATCGAGTTCAAAGGATTCTTCCGGCAGCGTCATCACGTCACCCGAGCCGTCGATGATCTGTCGCTTGTACCACGCGCCTTGTGTGAGCACGTGCGAGGCATAGAATTTCGCGGTTGCGATCTTGGCCGGATAGAACGGATCCTTATCGCCGGCGGCGATCTTCTCGGCCGCGACCTTCGCGGCGCGCGCCATTTGCCAGCCGCCCGCGACGACACCCCAGAATTTCAGGTAGGGAACCGAGCACGCGAACGCCTTGTGCAGGTCGCCCATCGCGCTCATGCCGATCCACTGCGAGACTTCCGCCAGCGATGCGATGCTCTTGAGCAGCGACTCACCGATGGATTTCACCTCCGCATTCTCATGCGCGGCGGCTTCCTTAGCGAACTTCTCCATCTGCTTGAGCACGGTCGTCGCCGCGGCGCCCATGTCACGGATCAGCTTGCGGCCCACGAGGTCGAGCGCCTGGATGCCGGTGGTACCTTCATAGATCGTGGTGATTCGGACGTCGCGATACTGTTGCGCGATCCCGGTCTCTTCGACGTAACCCATGCCTCCGAAGATCTGCAGCGCGACCGAACACAGGTCAACACCGGTCTCGGTGCACCAGCCCTTAACAATCGGGATCATGAACTCGATGAAGACCTTGTGCTCCTTGCGCACCTTCTCGTCGGGATGCTTGTTCGCAAAGTCCAGCGAGGCCGCGGTCACGTAGGAGAGCGCGCGCATCGCCTCGAGATTGGCCTTCTGCCACATCAACATGCGGCGCACGTCGGGATGCTGGATGATGCGCACCGGCGTCTTATCGCGCGTTGCGGCATCGGCCATTTGGACGCGATCCTTGGCGTACTCGAGCGAATGCTGGTACGCCCGATCGGCGACCGCGTAACCCTGCACGCCGACCGAGAACCGCGCGGCATTCATCATAATGAACATGTACTCGAGGCCGCGGTTGGCCTCGCCGACCAGATAGGCGACAGCGCCTTTGCCCTTCTCGCCGAACTTCATCGTGCAAGTCGGGTTGCCGTTGATGCCGAGCTTGTGCTCGATGCCGGCGCAGACGACGTCGTTGACGTCGCCGAGCGAGCCATTGTCGTTGACCAGCACTTTGGGAACGATGAAAAGCGAGATGCCCTTCACGCCTTCGGGCGCACCCGGCAGACGCGCGAGCACGAGGTGGACGATATTCTCGGCCATGTCGTGCTCACCGAAGGTGATGAAAATCTTCTCGCCGGTGAGCAGATAGTGATCGCCGCTCGGCACCGCTTTGGCGCGCACTTGCGCCAGATCCGAACCGGCTTGCGGCTCGGTGAGGTTCATCGTGCCGGTCCACTTGCCCGAGACGAGATTGGGAATCCACTTCTGTTTCTGTTCGTGCGAACCGACGAGCTCGATCGCTTCGATCGCGCCTTGATTGAGCAACGGACCGTTGGCGAAGCCAATATTGGCCGCGTTCCACATCTCGAGCGTCGGCCCGAGCAGAAGCGACGGCAATCCTTGGCCGCCATACTCGCCCGGAACCGGAAGCCCGATCCAGCCGGCGTCGGCAAACTTTTTATACGCTTCCTTAAAACCTTTGGGCGTCGTGACCACGCCGTTGTTCCAGGTGCAGCCTTCCTTATCGGCAACACGAT
>Ga0302180_10002154_pt1 | contig 15402 bp, 11 predicted proteins | sample I_Palsa_E3_2_FD_200575 | JGI IMG/M metagenome (GOLD analysis project Ga0302180, IMG submission 200575) | Peat permafrost microbial communities from Stordalen Mire near Abisko, Sweden - I_Palsa_E3_2 | ecosystem: Environmental > Terrestrial > Soil > Palsa > Peat permafrost | place: Sweden... | reverse complement strand
ACGACACGCCGCTCGCGTATTTCTACGCCTGGGCCCGCAGCCTGCGCATCGCCGACGGGCCCGACGCGGTGCACCGCCGCTCGATCGCCCGCGAAGAGCTCAGGCGAGAACGCCCGTTCACCGGTTGACCCGAAGCCGCGCCCCCCGGCCGGGCCAAGCGACCGGAAGCGGCCGAGATGAGCTACCTTGGCGAGGTTGGACCCGGTTGGGTCGCGGCCGTGCTGGGTAGCTTATAGCGGTCGATAGTTTCGTCGACGCCGAAGGAGCGAGCCGTGAGCGATGCCGAGACGACGGTGACCGACAGCGAGGCGGCCGAATCGGCGGACGGCGGCGAAGCGGTCGGGATCCCTTCCCTCAAGGAGGCGGTCGGCGGACTGGCCGCGGCCTTGAGCCAGGCCCAGACGGTCGCCCGTGAGATCGGCGGGCTGGGCGCGGAGTTCACCCGCATCGCGCGGGGACACTCGTCGGTGGCCCCGGCTAAGGGCGACCGGCGCTTCAACGATCCCGCGTGGACATCGAATCCGGCCTTCCGCCGGATCGAGCAAGGCTATCTCGCCTCCACCGGGGCGCTTGACCGGATCGTCGGCGAACTGGACGACGGCCAGAACAACACCCGGGCGGAGCGGGCTCGCTTCGCGGCGAACATCTTGACCAGCGCCGCCGCGCCGACGAACTTCCTGACGAGCAATCCGGCCGCGATCAAGCGCGCCTTCGACACCGGTGGCGTCAGCCTTCTTCGCGGCGCCCGTAACTTCGTCTCCGACGTGCGTCACAACGGCGGCATGCCATCGATGGTGGAGCCGGATGCCTTCGAGGTAGGCCGGGACCTGGCCGTGACTCCCGGTGCCGTCGTCGCCCGCGACCCCGTGGGGGAAGTCCTGCAATATGCCCCGGCCACCGAGGCGGTGTTCGAGCGCCCGGTGCTGATCGTCCCGCCCCCCATCGGGCGGTTCTACTTCCTGGACCTGCGGCCCGGGCGCAGCTTCGTCGAGTACGCCACCGGTCGCGGCCTGCAGACGTTCCTGCTGAGCTGGCGAAATCCCACGGCCGAGCAGGGCGGCTGGGACTTGGACACCTACGCGGAAAGGGTGTCAGCGGCCATCGACACGGTCTGCGAGGTCACCGGCAGCCCGGATGTGAACCTGATCGGCTTTTGCGCCGGCGGCATCATTACCACCACCCTGCTCAACCACCTGGCTGCTACCGGCGACGACCGCGTGCACAGCATGTCCTATGCCGTCACCCTGCTGGATTTTGGTCTGCAGGCCCCGATAACCGCGTTCTCGGGGAAAGGCCTCATCAGGTTCGCGCGGAACCGCTCGCGGCGTAAAGGCATCATTACCAGCCGCCAGATGGGCAGCGCCTTTACCTGGATGCGCCCTGACGACCTCGTGTTCAACTACTGGGTGAACAACTACCTGATGGGCGACAAGCCGCCGGCCTTCGACATCCTGGCCTGGAACGCCGACGGCACCAATCTCCCCGGCGCGCTGCACGGCCAGTTCCTCGAGATCTTCCGTGACAACCTCCTCACCCGGCCGGGAAAGACCACGGTGCTCGGCACGCCGGTGAGCCTGGACAGCATCAAGGTGCCGACCTTCGTCACGGGAGCTCTCACCGATCATCTGACCCCGTGGAAGGGCTGTTACCAGACGACGCAGCTGCTCGGCGGCGCGTCGACCTTCGTGCTCAGCTATTCCGGGCACATCGCCAGCCTGGTGAACCCCCCGGGCAACCCCAAAGCGCACTACTGGACCGGTGGCACACCGGGCGCCGACCCCGACCAATGGCTGGCCGGCGCGCAGAAGCAGCAGGGCAGCTGGTGGGAGGCATGGTCGGACTGGGTCACGCCGCACGCCGGCGACCAGCGGACCGGACCCGAGAACCTGGGCAGCGAGCGGCACCCGGTTCTGTGCCCCGCGCCGGGGCTCTACGTGATTTCCACCTGAAGGCCTGCCGGACTCAGCGGTAGACGAGCGTCCCGTCGTCGAGGTCCACCTTGGGCAGGATCTCGCGCTCCTGCTCGTGCTCGTGCATGTGGGTCCACGGCTCGCGATCCCCCTGTTTATACAGGATGTGCTGCGAGCGCATGACGTAGCCGGCGTTGAAGTTCTCCGGATCGGACCACGGCCGCAGCTTCATGTCCGCGTCCTCGGGCCGCAGGGCGGGGACCACCATCGTGGCGCCTTTGTCCTGCAGCTGGGCCAGCAGGCGGCCTACTAGGTCGCTGACCAGGTCCACGCGCAGGGTCCAGCTGTACCGGAAGTAGCCGAAGGTGTAGACCATGTTCGGCAGGCCGCTGATCATGATGCCGCGCCAGGTGACGCGCCCGGTGAAGTCGACCGGTTCGCCGTCGACGGTGAACGCGATGTCGCCAAAGACCGACAAGTTGAAGCCGGTGGCGGTGACGACGATGTCGGCGGGGATCTCCTCGCCGGAGCTGACCTTTATCCCGTGCTCGGTGAACGCCTCAATGGTGTCGGTGACGATCGAGGCCTTCCCCTCACGCAGTGCCGCGAACAGATCGCCGTCCGGGATGATGGCGATGCGCTGCTGCCACGGGCGGTAGCGGGGGGTGAAGTGCTTGTCGATGTCGATGCCCTCCGGCAGCAGCGGGCGCATGGACTCGATCAGGAACGCGTGCAGCTCGTCCGGCGTGTCCAGCGACGTCCGGGCCAGCCAGTCGTATTGCGCGATGTACTGACGGCGCAGGATCTCGTGCGTCCACTCCTCGGGGGTGTCCAGGCCACGCAGGGTCACGGCGAGCTCATTCGTCGTGGGCGGAGCGAAGTAATAAGAGGGGGACCGCTGCAGCATCGTCACGTGCTCCGCCTTCCCGGCTATCGCGGGGATCAGCGTCGCGGCCGTGGCGCCGGAGCCGATCACGACGACCCGCTTGCCCGCCAGGTCGAGGTCCTCAGGCCACCGCTGGGGGTGCACGACCACGCCCTGGAAGCGGTCCATGCCTTCCCACTGCGGCCGGTAGGGCTTGGCGTGGTTGTAGTAGCCCTGGCACATCCACAGGAAGCCGGTGGTGAACCGCAGCCGCTGCCCGGTGTCGCCCCGGGTGACCTCGCCGGTCCACCGGCGGTCCTCGGTGGACCAGCTGGCCGCGGTGACCCGGTGCCGGTAGCGGATGTGATGGCCGAGGTCGTCCTCGTCAATGACCTCATCGAGGTAGGCCAGGATCTCCCCGCCCGCCGCGATCGACGGGCCGCGCCACGGCTTGAACCGGTAGCCGTAGGTGAACAGGTCGCTGTCGGAGCGCACGCCCGGGTACCGGTGGGTCCACCAGGTTCCGCCCCGGTTGTCCTGGGCGTCCAGGATGACCAAGGTCCGGTCGGGGAACTGGTCCCGCAGGTGGTGCGCGGCGCCGATGCCGGAAACCCCGGCGCCGACGATCAGGACGTCGACGTGACCGGCGTCCTGGATCTCCTCGGCGCCCTGGGCGGGAACGGTCGTGGGTGCGGTCGTCGTCATGGCTGGACCTCCGGGACGCGTGCACTGATGCCGGTAATTCTAGATCCGAACTTCATGGAGAGCACTCGGTCGATCTTAGGTTTGGAGGGTTTACGGTGAGGAAAGACACCCCGACACTGCGTGGTGGTGAGGCGAGGAGGCGATGTGCGGGAGGATGGACGGCGGACCCGCATCATGGCGGCGGTGACCGGGGAGGACGCCACGGCCGGTGCGGACGGGCTGGTGCAGCGGCTCTGCCGGTTCGCGGTGGACGAGATGGCCCTGTCGGGGTGCGCTCTGGTGCTGATGTCAGGGGCGGAGTCGGCCAGTATGCTGGCCGGGGCGGGGCCGCACGCCCGGACGGTTACCGGGCTGCAGATGGAGCTGGGTGAGGGCCCGTGCCTGCATGCCCATGCCCACGGGATTCCGGTGCTGCTGCCGGACCTGTCCGCGGAGAGCGCCAACCGCTGGCCGGCTTTCGCGGCGGCGGCCCTGGCGGCCGGGGTGCACGCCGAGTTCTCCCTGCCGTTGACCGTGGGGCCCGGCGGTATCGGCACGCTCGACCTGTGCCGTGACCGGACGGGCATGCTCAGTGACGAGCACATGGCGGATGCTCTGGTGGCGGCGGAGATCGCCCGTGATGCGGTGCTGTACCAGCAGTACGCCCCGGGCGGGCCGGGTCTGCCGGAGCTGCTGGCGGCGGCGGGCACGGACCGGATCGTGATTCATCAGGCGACCGGGATGATCGCCGCGCAGCTGGAGGACACCATCGCCAACGCACTGGCCCGGCTGCGTGCCGCCGCGTTCGCGAGCGGGCGTCCGATGTACGACCTGGCCCAGGACGTGGTGGAACGGCGGGTGCGGTTCGATGACTGAGACCGGTGCGAGGCGTCCCGTCCGGCCCGGGGATTCCGGTCCGGGTGGCCGGGGGGATGATGTTGCCCGCGAGGCCGTGCTGGCCCGGGCCTTCGTCCGCCTGGCCGACACGCTGGCCAGCGACTTCGACGTTGTTGATTTCCTGCACGGCCTGTCCGCCGACTCGGTGGAGATTCTCCAGGCCGCAGCGGCCGGGGTGATGCTGGCCGACGGGCGCGGCGGGCTGCGCCTGATCGCCTCCTCCGACGAGCGGATGCGGCTGCTTGAGCTCTTCGAGCTCCAGGGCGCGCAGGGACCGTGCCTGGACGCGTACTCCTCCGGCCAGGCCGTCCAGGCCAACGCCGCCGACAGCCGCGCCCGCTGGCCGGTCTTCGCCCCGCAGGCCTCCGAGGCGGGCTTCCAGCTCATGTGCGCCGTCCCGCTGCGCGTACGCACCGACGTGATCGGCGCCCTGAACCTGTTCCGCGGCAGCGACGAGCCGTTCACCGGCACCGAGCTGCAGCTAGCGCAGGCCATGGCGGAGATGGCGGCGATCGGACTGATCCAGGAACGCGCGGCCCGGGAACGCAACCTGCTGACCACGCAGCTCCAGGCGGCACTGAACAGCCGGGTGATCATCGAGCAGGCCAAGGGAATGATCGCCGAGTACCTCACCATGACCGTGGACGACGCCTTCAAGCTGCTGAGGAGCTACGCGCACTACCACAACCGCAGGCTCTCCGAAGTCGCCAGCGACGTGGTGGACCGCAGGATCCCGAGCGCCGCCCTGGCCCGGCCCCACGGCCACCCTCTTTAGCCGCAGCGTACGTCTCCACCTTGCCATTCGCTGTGCCGTTCTCGATCGCGGCATGGGCCCCGGCGGCGTCGGCCAGGCTGAAGTGGCGCGGATCGAGCATGACTTCGCCCGGTATCCGCTAGGCCGGTTCAGATCGCGACGGCAAGCCGGGTGGCCTGGTCGATCGCCCGGACCGCGTCCAGTTCGACGGCCACGTCGGCGCCGCCGATCAGACGCGCGGTGACCCCGAGCTGCCGCAGCTCGTCGTGCAGGCTCCGTTTGCTCTCCTGGCCCGCGCACAGCACGACGGTGTCGACCTCGAGCAGTGCGGGCTGTCCGTCGGCCGTGTAGTGCAGTCCCCGGTCGGTGATGCGGGCGTAGGCGGCGCCGGAAATCGTGCGCAGGCCGGCCTGCCGTAGCCGCGCCTTGAGGATCCAGCCCGTGGACTTGCCCAGGCTCGCTCCTGGCCGGCTGGTCCGGCGCTGCAGGAGGGTGACGTGCCGGGATGAGGCCGGCACGTCCGCGCGCGGCGTCCCGGTGAGCCCGCCGCGGGTGGTCAGCGTGGCGTCGATGCTCCAGGCTCGATGGAACGCCTTCGGGTCGGTTGATTCCTCGGGATCGCCGAGCAGGTATTCGGCGACGTCGAAGCCGATGCCGCCGGCACCGATGATCGCCACCCGCGGCCCGGGCACGCGGCGGCCGGTGAGGACATCGGCGTAGGTCATGACCATCGGATGGTCGACGCCGTCGATGGCCGGGATGCGCGGGGTTACCCCGGTGGCCACGACGACCTCGTCGAACTCAGGGCAAGCCAGTGCCGAAGCGTCGGCGGGCGTGCCGAGGCGGACGTCGACGCCGAGCAGGCCCAGCCGCACGGTGAAGTAACGCAGCAACTCGTTGAACTCGGACTTGCCCGGCACCACCCGCGCCAGGTTGAGCTGGCCACCGAGAGCGCCGCTGCTCTCGTACAGGGTTACCTGGTGCCCGAGCTCGGCGGCGTTCACCGCGAACGCGAGCCCGGCGGGGCCGCCGCCCGCGACCGCGATCCGCTTCCTGGCCCCCGGCTGACGGCGGGTGAACTCGATCTCGTGGCCGGCCCGGGGATTGACCATGCACGAGGCGGTCCGGTCGGTGAAGATCCGGTCCAGGCACGCCTGGTTGCACCCGATGCAGGTGTTGATCTCCTCGCTCCGCCCGGCGCGCGCCTTGGCGGCGAAGTCGGGGTCGGCCAGCAGCGGCCGCGCCATCGATACCAGGTCGGCGGTGCCGTCGGCCAGCAGTTCCTCGGCGAGTTCGGGGGTGTTGATGCGGTTGGAGGTGATCACCGGGATGGACACCGCCTCCTTGACGTTCCTGGCCGCGAAGGTCCACGCGCCCCGGGGAATGCTGGCCGCGATCGTGGGAACGGTGGACTCGTGCCAGCCGATGCCCGTGTTCAAGATGTCCGCGCCGGCCGCCTCGACCCGGCGGGCGAGTTCGGCGACCTCGGCGCCGGTCGCGCCGAGGTCGACGAGGTCGATCGCTGAGATCCGGTAGATGAGCAGGAAATCCTCGCCGGCCCGGTCCCTGGCCGCCTTCAGGATCTCGACCGGGAGCCGGCAGCGGCGCTCGAAGTCCCCGCCGAACTCGTCATCACGCTCGTTGGTCAGCTCGGCGGTGAACTCGTTGACCAGGTATCCCTCGGAGCCCATAATCTCCACGCCGTCGTAGCCGGCCTGCCGGGCCAGTTCCGTCGTGCGGGCGAACGCCGCGATCGTGCCCCACACGTCATCGGCCGGCAGCATGCGGGGAACAACCGGGTTGATCCGGGCCCGGTCCTTGCCCGGCCCGACGGCGTAGGGGTGCTTGGCGTAGCGGCCCGCATGCAGGATCTGCAGCACGATGAGGCCGCCGGCCTGATGGACGGCATCGGTGACGGCCCGGTGCGGCCCGAGATCTGCGGAGTCGTCGAAGACCTCGGAGTCCTCCTCCAGGCGGCCCTCGATGTTGGGGGAGTAGCCGTTGGTCAAGATGAGCCCGGCTTCGCCGCGGGCGCGGGCCGCGTAGAACTCGGTGATGCGCACGGCCGGGTTGTCCAGGGTCTCCAGCCGGGTGTGCATGGCCCCCATGACGATGCGGTTGCGCAAGGTCCGCGAGCCGATGGTCAGCGGCGCCAGCAGGTGCGGGTAACTGGTCATGCTTCTGAAGTGGCGGCGGGACAGGGCGAGGAGGACCGGGCCGGGCCGAGGTCCCACTCCCGGCTCTTTTCGCGGAGCCGGAACTTCTGGATCTTGCCGGTCGCGGTCTTGGGCAGATCTCCGGTGATGCGGACGTACTCGGGCCAGAACTGCTTGGCCATGCTGACAGAGGCCAGGTGGGCGGTGAGGTCGGCGAGCGCGGGGGGCGCACCGGGGTCGGCGGGGACGATGACGGCGCAGGCGCGCTCGCCGAGCCGGTCGTCGGTGACGGCGATGACGGCGACCTCGCGCACGGCTGGGTGCGCGAGCAGGGCGGATTCAACCTCGACGACGGGGATGTTCTCGGCGCCGCGGATGATGATGTCCTTGCTCCGTCCCTGGATCCGGATGTACCCGTCGGGCTGCTGCCGGGCGAGGTCGCCGGTGTCGAACCAGCCGTCGTGCAGGGCAGCCCGGAACAGGTCGGGGCGCTTGTAGTAGGCGATGGCGTTGGACGCGCCGCGGATCAGCAGCCGGCCGACGGTGCCGTGCGGCAGCGACTCGCCGTCCGGGCCGACGACCTTGAGGTCCGTCCATGGCGGCGGTGCGCCGTCGGTGCCCATGAGGTGGTCCGCATCGTCATCGGGACGGGTCGTCGTGACGGCTCCGACCTCGGTCATGCCCCAGGCGGACAGGACGGTGGCGCCGAGGCGCTGCCCGACGTCGCTGATCAGTGCCGGGACGACGGGCGCGCCCGCGCAGCTGACATTGCGCATCGACGGTATCTTGATGCCGGTCCGCTCCGCTGTCACGCACAGGTCGGTCAGAAACGTCGGCGCGGTCATCGTCCATGCGACCTCATGGCCGCAGATCAGTTCCAGCATCCGCACGGGATCCCACGTGTCCTGGTAGACGACGGTCATCCCGGACATCATGGGCAGCACCACGCCGTAGTAGAAGCCGATGGTGTGCGCCATGGGCGAGACCGCCAACAGGGTGTCCGAGCCGGTCAGGCCGATGGGGTCGGAGACGCTGCGGGTGCCGGCCCAGATGGTGTTGTAGGTGTGGACGACGCCCTTCGGCTCACCCGTGGTGCCGGACGTGAACTGGACCGTCGCGGTGCTGTCGGGTCCGGGGCGCAGCTCGCCGGGATTCGTGGCCGGGTCGCTGCGGTCTGCGCCGGTTCCGAAGTGCTCCTCGAAGCTGCGCGTGCCGGCTGGCGGGTCGCCGGGGCCGGCCGTGAAGATGTGCCGCAGTGTCGGCACCTTCCGCTGGACGTCAAGCAGCATGCCCGCGTAATCGAAGCCGCGAAAGCGCGCCGGGATGACGCAGAGCCGGGACTGGGTCCGTTCCAGGATGAACTGGACCTCACGGTGCCGCAGGATCGGCAGGATGGCGTTGGTGACGGCGCCGATGCGGGCGCAGGCCAGGTGCATGACGGTGAACTGCCACCAGTTGGGCAGCTGGTAGGAGACGATCTCGCCGGGCTGGACGCCGAGCGCGAGCAACCCGGCCGCCGCCTGGTCCACGAGGGCCGCGAGCTCGCCGTAGGTGTGCTGCTCCGGTTCCCGGTCGGCGTGGTCGCTGATGATGGCGATCTTGCCGGGCTGCCGCTCGCCATGGCGGAGGAAGTCGTCGAGATGGGTGGTGCCTCGCCACCAGCCGCGGCTGTAGTAGGCCGCCGCGGTGTTGCCCGGGATGCCCGGCGCGTCGTCATCGGTCACGGCGACTGTCCCTTCAGATGAGCATGGCCGCGTTGCGGCGGGGCGGGGCGGGGCGGGGCCGGCTTAGGCGAGGTGGCGGGCGAAGTCGGGTGCCCGTTTCTCGGCGAAGGCCGCCGCTCCTTCCCGTCCTTCTGGCGTGGCGACGAACAGGTCAAGGCCGGCCGTGGCCATGTTGGCCAGCCCGGCCTGGTGCTCGGTATCGGTGTTGAAGGAGTGCTTGAGGAACCGCAGCGCGGTCGGGCTCATGGCGGCCATCTCGGCCACCCAGCTCTTCGCCTCCTCCAGCAGCCTGGCCGCCGGGACGACCGCGTTGACCAGGCCCCAGCGTTCCGCCGTGGCGGCGTCGTACTGGCGGCACAGGAACCACATCTCGCGGGCCCGCTTCTCGCCGATGACCCGGGCCAGGTAGGTAGTGCCGAACCCGGCGTCGAACGACCCGACCCGCGGCCCGACCTGCCCGAACCGGGCGGTGTCGCTGGCGATGCTCAGGTCGCACAGGACGTGGAAGACGTGGCCGCCGCCGATCGCCACGCCGTTGACCGCGGCGATGACCGGCTTGGGAATGTCGCGGATCAGCTTGTGGAATGCGTCGATCTCGAACAGGCCGCTCGTGGTCGGGCCGTAGTCGCCGGTCTCGGCGCGCTGCTTGACGTCTCCGCCGCTGCAGAATGCCTTGTCGCCGGCCCCGGTGAGGATGACGGCGCGGACCGACGTGTCGGCCCAGGCGAGCCGGAACGCGGCGATGAGTTCCTCCACCGTCTGGCCGCGGAAGGCGTTGTACCGGTGCGGCCGGTTGATGGTCACGATCGCCGCGGGTCCGTCGACCTGGTAGAGGACGTCCTCGAACTTCTCGGCAGTCATTGAGTCACCTCTTAATGTTGTCTGGTCTGACGTGCACGCTCACCAGGAGCCCCCGGCGGACAGCACCCGGTCGGCGGCGGCGAGGTCGGCACAGTCCAGCGAGCGCAGGATGCTCCGGCACTGCTGGTGGATGTACTGCTCGACGGTCCGCGTGCGTGCGAGCAGCCAGTGCTTCAGCGCCCAGCCGTGGGCGATCAGGATCATGTTGTAGACGGCAAGCTCGACATCGCAGTCGGCGAACTCGCCGAGCGCGATGCCCTCGCTGACCACATGCATCAGCGGCGCCGCGGTCGCGATCTCGAGTTCCTTGATGCGGTCGCGTCCGCCGCGGGACAGGGTGGCGGACTCGCGGTAGGTGAGCAGGACCGACTGACGGTAGCGGTCGATGACCCGCACATACGCGGCGAATGCCGCGCATAGCCGTTCGGGGGCGGAGCCCGCGCCTGCGGCCGCCGTGGGCAGGTCAGCCCGCAGCGCGTCGAGGATATCCAGGATCGCGGCCAGCAGCACCTCCTCCTTGCTGCGGAAGTACCGGTAGGCCAGGCCGACGCTTACCTGCGCCTCGTCGGCCAGCGCCTGCATCGACATCTCGTGGTACCCCGTTCGCTGCATGACCCGGATCGCCGCCGCCAGCAACTGCCCGCGCCGCAGCAGCCAGTGCGGGTCCGCCGTCCCGGACTCGGCCCCGGCTGCGGTCGTGATCGGCCTCGATGGCATTGAATGAACCCTCATTCATTATCTTCTATAAGACGCTAAGTCTTGGTCACGCTGACGCTCTTGTCAAGGGCGAGTTTCCGACTGCACTTCTTTGGTGCGATCGCCGGCTGGTCGCAGGCGTCGTCCCGGGAGCACGCGCCCATCTTCGACGCACTCGCCGCCGGCGATGCGCACGAGGCGCGCAAGGCAAGGCGCAGCCACGTCACACACATCGGCGAGCTTGTCGAGGCCCACCTGAAAACCGGTCGCGCAGAAGCATGACCAAGGCAGTGCAGTCCAACGGGACCGCTGGCCAGCGGACAGCTCAACCGCGTGCCGATTATCACGGCAGCAGCCACGACGAGTCGCGGCCGTTCGTCACCGTCGACTAGAGCACCGGTCAAGGAGCCGAGTCCGCCCTTAGTCGATTACCGCCACCTACATCCCTTTTGTCCGGTTTACTATATTTCATCAAGAGGTTCTGGTGGTGGATCCGGGCCTGGCGGTGGATCGGGGGGATCGGGATGCACCGGATCCGCCACGGAGCCCGGATCCACCGCGGTAACCGGAGCGGTCTTTCCATTTTGCTGCTTGCGTGGCCCCTGTGACCACTGTGATGCTGGGCGGGTTCGTACCACTTGACCGCCGGTTAGCCGAAGGTGAACGCGTAGGCCTGAGCCCCTGGTGTCCGTCGACGAGCACATGGAACCGCACGGAGTTCCCTGCTGCCGCCGGTCCCATGACGAGATGGAGGTCGCGGGCGTGGAAGCGGCAGGCGATCCTTCCGTTGGCCGTGTTGAGCGTGGTGGCCTGTTCCTCCGTCGTCCAGTCCCCGGACAGGGCCCACCCGTTGAGCCCCAGCTCCGCGGGGTCGTGCCTAGTCGCCCCGGCCAGCCCCGGCCAGCCCCGGCCAGCCCCGGCCAGTCCCGGCTGGTCCCGGCTGGTCCCGGCCAGCCCCGGCCGGGGTCGTCACGTGCCAGCAGGCGGTGCGCAGGGCCCTGCGCACCGCCCTGCTGGCCTGGTTAGCGCAGTGTCCGGAACGCCGCGCGCATCTCGGCGGAGAACAGCTCCGGCTGTTCCCAGGCGGCGAAGTGGCCGCCCCGGTCGAGCTTGTTGAAGTAGATCAGGTTGTGCGGGTACGCGCGCTCGGCCCAGCTCCGCGGGGCTTCATAGAGCTCGTGGGGGAAGACGCTGATGGCAAACGGGATCGTGATGGGCTTGGCGTCGAAGAAGTCCGCCTTGTTCTCCCAGTACAGACGGCCCGAGGAAACACCGGTGTTGGTCAGCCAGTACAGCGTGATGTTGTCGAGGAGGTCGTCTCGGGTCAGGGCGCTGGCCAGGGTTCCCTGCAGGGCCTGTTCGACGAGTCCGGGCTGGCCGGTACCGTCGCCGTGGTCCAGCATGAACGCGGCGAGGTCGACGGGGGAGTCCGCCAGCCCGTAGAGCGTCTGCGGCCGCGTCGTCATGATCAGCGCGTAGGCCACGTGCTTGGCGTAGAAGTTGCTCAGCTGCTCGAACGCGAGTTTCTCCTCGCCTGACAGGTCCGATGGCGGCGGGTCGCCGCGCTCGACCGCCTTGTTGATGTCCGCTGGAGCGGTCCCGGGCATGTTGGAGTGAATGCCGAGCAGCTCCGGGGCTGCCTGGATACCCATCGTCTGCGTGACGGCCGCACCCCAGTCGCCGCCCTGCGCCACGAACCGGGTATACCCCAGACGCTTCATCAGCGTGACCCAGGCACGCGCGGTGCGAGGGGGATCCCATCCGGTGGCCGTCGGCTTGCCGGAGAACCCGTACCCCGGCAGCGAGGGAATCACCAGATGGAAGGCGTCCGCCGCGCTCCCGCCGTGCGCGGTGGGATTGGTGAGCGGCTCGACGATCTTCAGCTGCTCGATGATCGAGCCAGGCCACCCGTGCGTGACGATCAGCGGCAGCGCGTCGGCGTGCTGGGAGCGGACGTGGATGAAATGAATGTCCAGCCCGTCGATCTCGGTTATGAAATTCGGTAGCGCGTTCAGTGTCGCCTCGCACTTGCGCCAGTCGTAGTCCGTCCCCCAGTAGCCCGCGAGCTCCTGCATCATCGCGAGCCGGACGCCCTGCGAGTCGTCGGCCACCGTCTCGCGCTCGGGCCACCTGGTCGCCGCGATCCGCCGACGCAGGTCGGCGATCTCCTCTTCTGGAAATTCGACGCGGAAGGGCCGGATTTCAGTTTCGCTGGACATAAGAGCTGCTCCCTTTCCCGGGTGAGCTGACGTGGCGGCGGAGGGATGGACCGGTCGGTTCCGGCCTGACGTTGCGGGGCAACGCCCTTCCGCGCCAGCGTCACAGCTGGTATTGACCCACAATCGCGGAACGGGCGGGCGCGTCGCGCCCGTGACATCCCTGGCCCGTGCCCTGGTCTGCGCTACGGCAGAGCGGGGCTCACGCTCCTGTGCAGCGAATCCGTGATCCGCTAACGTGACATCGTGGGCATTTCAGCCAGGCGTGGAGGCGGATTCACGGCATTGCGGCTCGCCGTCGCCCTCGCTGCCGGCCAGCGGCGGCACCGCCCGGCTCTGGCGCCGGATCCGCCGGCTATAGCGGCAGAAGCACGGTCGGGTATTAATCCAAGCGGAGGATCGTTTCCTTGATCTCGTCGTTCCGTGCCGCGGCGAACGAGGTCTCGGTTCCGATGACCTTGAAGCCGGATTTCCGCAGGACCCGCAGCGAGCCTGCATTGTCGCTGGCGGCACGGGCGTGCAGCGGCCGGGCAGGCACCTCCTCCAGGAGCAGCGCCAGGGCCCGGGTCGCGATGCCCGCACCCCAGGCCGCGCGTTCGATCCAGTAGGTGACCTCGGTCTGACCCTCTTGGACGAAGCTGGAGATGCTGCCTACGAGCCGGCCGTCGCAGGTCACTGCCCGCAAGGTAATGCCGGGCGAGCTTCTCACCATGGCCATGTGGGCATCGAATGCGTCCCTGTCGTCGGGGTCCTCGGCGGTGAACGCCGCCATCAAGACCGACGCCGGGTCACGCATCTGGTCGAACAGCGCGTCCAGATCGGAGTCCTCGACCGGCCGCAGCGCGACAACAGACACGTCCTTGCCTCCGCCCTTCGCTGAACCAGCGCGCGGCGTAGCCGTCCGGCCAGCCAGCAGCGCCCGCGGTCGTCGTCAGATGAGCGTATTCGCCCGGCCCGGCTCCGGAGCCGGACCGGGCGATTCTGGCCGGCCCTGTCTTTATCGGTCCCGCCTTGGGCCGGTCCGGCTGGTCAGCCCCGGGTGAACGTGTCGGTGCTGACGTAGTTGGAGCGGCCGCTGTGGTCGGTGAATTCCGTGTAGGTCTGCACGGTCAGGACTGTCCCCGCCCGGTCGAGCGTGCCGTCGGCCAGTTTCTTGGCGAAGCCGAACTGGTAAGGGGCCAGGAACGTCCGGCCACTGGCCGAGCTGATGCTGGTGCCGAAGGTGATCCCGGTGATCTTCCCCCAGGCGCACAGCGTCGGGGTGCAGGCGCCGAATGCGCTGACGCTGAGCGTTCCGGCGGGGTTGCGCCCGATGATGATCTTGCGGATGCCCGGGCTGGCGGGCGAGGTGTTGATCCAGGTGCCCAGCAAGGAGCGCGCGGGTGCCACCGAGTCGCCCAGCGGGTAACTCGCTGCGGCCGTCCCGTTACGCGCCGCCGTGACGGGCCTGGCCCGGACGAACGTCTCGGTGACGGTGTAATTGGCGCGGCCGCTGCCGTCGGTAAAGGTCGTGAATTCCTGGACCGTCAGCGTCGGGACACGCTCCTTTCCGTTGAGTGTTCCCAGCAGGACGGTACGCGCGAAGCCGAAATTCCAGTTGGCTTCGAAAGAGCTGCCGGTCGCGGAGCTGACATTCGCGCCGAAAACGGTCCCCGGGACATTACCCCACTGGCAAGGTGACGGGGAGCACGCTCCGAAGCCATCGACCTCGATTCCGCCTTTGTTGTCTTTGATGACGATATCCACGACACTGCGGGTCGCCGGATTAGTGTTCGCCCATGTTCCGGACAGGGCCCGGTTCGGGACTGGCGGCACCGGACTTGCCAGCGCAGGGACTGAGAACGGCAGCTGCGCTGCGGCTGCCGCCGCGGTTATGATGAGTGCCGCGATAACGGCTCTGGGTGTGCGTTTCACGCCTGGCCCCCTCGGTTACGGACGGCCAGCCTTTCCTGGCCATCGTTGTTCAAGGATTCAGAGAGGGCACCCGCGTCTTTAGATACATAAATTTCAAAAAGGCTGACACCGCAATCTCCCGCTAGGCTCCTGAGGGCGGTAATTCCAATTCTGGCGGCCATCCTCGCCCTACTTCCTGGCGTTTACTGTACCTTTGCGAGGAAAACCCGTTTCCGGTAGGCATCCAATCTCGCTACCGGCCAGCAGACCGCCAGCACCGTGCACCTGACCGCCGGACCCCCGCACTAAACCGCCACGGCCATGCGACCCCGAGCACACGGAATCAGCCGCCGGTGCCCGACTTCGATCCTGGCGGTGCGGGTGGGCCGGGTTGCTCGCCGTGAATGGGAAAGGCACAGCCCGCTGCGTCGCCGGAAGTTGGGGCGGCAGGCCCGGGCCGTTCCGTTTCTGCGTATTCTGGCCGTCAGTGATCAGAGGACGTCCGCGGCGACTACAGGCCGCCGGCTTAGCCCGGGAGCGATATGAGCAGCACCGACCCGACGACGATCGGCGTACACCGCGCTCTGCACGAAGCGCTTAACTCGGCCAGGGAGGCCCGGCACCGCCTCGATGACGGGGACGCCGCGCCTGACCTGGACGACCTCGTGGAGCTCGGCACTTTGCTGGCCGGGCTGTCCGAGAGTCTCACAGCGGTCAACTCCGGGATGTTGGCGAAGGCGCGCCTG
>Ga0302180_10002153_pt1 | contig 15405 bp, 12 predicted proteins | sample I_Palsa_E3_2_FD_200575 | JGI IMG/M metagenome (GOLD analysis project Ga0302180, IMG submission 200575) | Peat permafrost microbial communities from Stordalen Mire near Abisko, Sweden - I_Palsa_E3_2 | ecosystem: Environmental > Terrestrial > Soil > Palsa > Peat permafrost | place: Sweden... | reverse complement strand
AGAAGCCGCGCGAAAGGGTGAAAGCGCCGTGCGGAAAATCAAAGGCGAGCGCGGCGTTGAAGTGGGTCAATCCGGAGAAAATGATCCACCCGATCGTTCCCATTACGCCGAACCATAGCACCTTCGAGAACCGCGCAATTACCGTGATCCGGCGATAAAGAAGCAACACCGTGAAGTAACAGATGGCGATCGCTAACGCAGTTCCTGGCGTCACAACCCAACTCACTTGCAGCGGGCCGGCCCAGGGGAGGTGCAATGTCGCCGTATGCGCAGCGTATACCGTTTCCAGGCCCGGCCAGTAATATGCGGCGTAGCCTGCCAGCCCAATGCATCCGCTGGCAATCGAGAGTGGAGCACTGAAGGAAAGTTGCCAGATGAAGAGAAACGAAATCAGCCGCCCCCATTTCTGCGGTCCATAAATCTCGTTCAAATATCGATACGAGCCACCTGATCCAGGGAACATCGAGCCCAACTCCGCCGATACGAGCCCGTCGCACACAGCTAACAGCGCACCTGCCACCCATCCCAGCAGTGCCTGTGGCCCGCCCATTGCTGCAACTACCAAAGGCATGGTGATGAACGGTCCCACGCCGATCATGTCGATCATGTTGAGCGCGGTCGCGCTCCGCAAGCCCATGCCACGGATCAGGCGGGGTTCGCTCGACGCGGATTCGGCAGGCGGTTGCATCGGCCAGTGATGGTATCGTTACCGCGAGAGCGCTATTACTATTTATTGCGAATGAAGCTCGAACTCAAAGGGGTAAATGAGGCTGGAATGCTGCCATCATCAACGGATACACCCACGTGCAAATAGGTATCAGTGTTCTCAAAAAGATGAATCTCAACTTGGTAATTCTTTCCTTCCCATTCGATTTCCTAACATGGCTCGTCGGACAGCTCGGATAACAGTTCCGCACTGGACTTCGCGCTCCGTTTAATCTCAGCATCTAAAATCGGTCGCCACTCTTCCCGCCGCTTCATCTTCCGAGCTTCACCCCCTAGCCGAGGAACGAGCGGCCAACTTACTGCCCACTGGCCACTGCCCACTGGCTACTTTTTCTCGTGCCCCGCACTCGCCAGATTCACAAACAGCCTCACCGCTCCCGGTACGCCCGCCGGCAACTGTCGGAAGAATGCGTATCCCGTGTAGATGTAAATTCCTTTGCCATATTGCGCCTGCAACAATCCGCCCTTCTGCTCTTCTTCACCGGGATCGTGACAAGCCAGCAATGCCTTGTAGTGGTCGTCCCACTTGCTCCAGAAATAAAGGCCACGCTCCTGCACCCAGCCATCAAAGTCGCGCGCGCCGATCGTATTGGGATAATGAAAGACTCGATCGCCAGGGTCGAGAATCTCCACCGCGGCGTCCTCCACCGAAACCCGCGCCCGGCTCAGGTCTGCCGGGTACGGCGTGAAATGCCCGGCGTTAAAGTCGCTCACCCCCGCGTTGTACTGCACCACGAGCGTTCCTCCTGCCGAAACGAAGTCGCGCAACAACATCCTTCTGCGTATCGTAAGCGCGAATGCCGAGCACGATCGTTCCGTACTCGCTCAAATCTGCGTCTGCCAGTTTCTCCGCCGGAAGCAACGTCACATTCATGCCGACCTGTTTTAACACGGCCGGAATATCATCTCCCGCGCCCATCACGTAACCGACCTTCAAATCGTGTGGCGCAATCACATCCACAATGCTCACACGTTGCGATGCAGGCTGATAATAGTAAAAACTTCCCAGATCCTCTCGCGTCACCAGCGTATAACCTTCGCTAAACTTCTCACCTTCCGAATCCAGCACAGCACGAACCGGCGCGCGTCCTTCCTGCAAGTGAGCCGGGAAGACCTTGAACTGAAAGTCCTGTTTGTCTCCGCGCCGCTTGTAGGCAACAGCAAATTGCACCGGTTCGGCTCGCCAGCCTTCCGGTAATTCCAATCGCAGCGTACCCTGCTTCTCTCTCGTGAGATTGCTGCTGACTCCGACCGTGACTGTCGAGGTTGCGCCACTATGCGTCGAAATCACTTGCGTCCCCGGTTCCACCATCACTGAGAACGCGGGCACCACCGCCAAAGGCCGCATTCGCTGGACGCCACCGTCATCTATAAAAGGAGTTACGACCGCGGCTGTGATCCCATTTCTTGTGCCCACCGCCTCGTGGCTAGTAACGGCATATTCCACTTGTGCCCGAAGGGCCGGTGGAGGAAACGGTAGCGTCGCATATTTCTCGTTGTCTACGTGATTCAGGCTCTCTCGGTCCGGATCATCGCGATGCCAGTAAGGACGCGTATATTCCGCTTTTGCGGGAACTCTCAAGCGGAAGACTACGCGCATATCTTCGCCAGGCTTGACCGCCACCGGCCGGACTTTCTCGCTGATCGTGTTCCACCCCTCTGGCACATCCAAACTGACCGCATCCACCGTCAGCGGTTCTTTCGATCCGTTGTGCATCTTCACCGCAACCAGAAATTCCTGTCCCGGTGAAACTGCGGTCAGCGCATCCGCTTCCTTGGGAACGCTTGCAGTCGACGCCGCCGACGAAATCACATCTGCCGCCAGCGTGACATTCAACGCGAGATTCAGCGCAGTTTCCGCCTGCTGCTGCTTAGTCTGAAGTTCGGTTTGCAAATACAGCTTCGCCGCCAAACTCAACTCGCTCTTGCCGACTTCGTTATCCAGGACCTTCAACGCTGACACAACATTCATCAGCGGCCCGACCGCGATTGACGGATCTTTGCCCCGCGCAGCCTCCGCAGCTTGGCCGATTTTCTGTCCAACGGCCACCAATTCTCGCTTCAGCTGCGGAAGCTTCGCCTCGTCCGTTCCCGCCAGCCCCGGCAGCGTGGTATCGATGCCATCGAAAAAATCTCTCTCGTGTCCATCTTCGCCTAGCTGCGAGGGAATAACCGAATCCGCTAACTTGTAAAACGTAAACCGGTCGCCGGGCTCCACAGACCAATTCGCCGCACCCTGAGATAGCTGGTGCCGCAGTCCCTGCATCGCGAACTGAATGTAAGACATCCCCAACAACGGGTCGTTCTCGCCAGTATTGAGCCTGACCGTCCAATCACCGTCGGGACAAGTATTCGCGCCAAAGCCGCACACATTCCCCACATACAACTTCTTCGCCTGCCAAGGCAGAAGACCTTCGGCAATCTGCTCGGGGAATTTTTTCGGATCGGCGGCAGTTCGAAACGCTTCCTGAGTCAAAATCGCCGAAGCTTGATGATGCCCATGCCCATCGCGAGATGTGCCCGAAAATCGCGCGACTAGCACATCCGGGCGGAACGTGCGAATCACCCGCACCATGTCCCGCAGCGCGACGTCGTGCCCATCCCACTTCTGAAATGTCTCTTCGGGGCTCTTCGAAAAGCCAAAATCTGCCACTCGCGAAAATCGCTCCTCCACCCCGTAATACTGATCGGCCGCCAGCAATTCCAACGTTCGCAGCACCCCAAGCACATCCGACAAGTTGCTACCAATCTTGTTCTGCCCGCCCTCGCCGCGATTCAAAGTCATGAGCAGCGTGCTGACCCCCCGCCCGCGCGATTCCAGCGTCAACATACCGCCATCCTCGTCGTCAGGATGAGCCACCACTTGCATCAACCGCCCGGTCGTGCTCAAACGCCGCAATTCCAGCCGTAAACCCGCGGTACCTTCGTCTTGAGCCAGACCGGCCGGAGTGCCCTGGTAGAGAAGTCCCGGAGGATCTGCGGACAATTCAGTTCGCGTCATGAGCGCCGTGGCGGAGGATGAGGCAGCGCCTTGCCCTTTGTGCTGAACTTGCGCCCCAGCCAGCATCAGCAAGCAAGCAATTAGAAAAAATGTTCCGAGAAGTCGAGCTAGATTCACAACGGGCCAAATGGTCCTGCCAGCGCCGGGACAAACGCGACGAGCCAAGCTTGCGAGTTCCGATAAGTGCACGCTACAAGGATGGGGCCTAAGTGGGCTCCGACGCAAATTTTTCTCGTAGAAGGCGTTCAAAAGTTAGGGCGATGTGAGCTTTTAGATCCCAATGAACGCCGGAAACGAGCAGAATTTCCATTATCGCCCACCCAACTCTAGTCACTGCCCTTGAAAACACTACGGCCCTGGCTGTATGTAGCGGCAGGAACAATCCCGACTAAAGAAATGCCCGTGTCCTGCGCCGTGTCGCTAAAGTGTTCACAGCAAACGCCCGACTCACCGGGAGCGGTGTGTATTGGGGACGAAGCTACCTTTGGCAAGCTGGTTGCTGCGAATAGAAAACACGTGTTTATATCTCCGGAGGATTTCATGAAGAAAAAGTTCCAGCTGTTTGGCGCCGCGCTTCTTGCAGGCGCGTTGAGTTGGGGAACATCGCTATACGCTCAAGATACTTCGCAGGCACAGCCGCAGCAACCCCAATCTCAACCCAGCCAGGCGCCAGATTCATCGGGCCAGGCCATGCCCAGCCAATCCGCGCCTACTCAATCGCCTAACCAGACCGCGCCAGCACAGCAATCACCCGATGCTCAGGCCCAGTCGAGTACTGGAGTCCAGACCTTCACAGGCACGATTATAAAATCGGGCGATAAGTACGTGCTTCAGGATGCCGCCAGCGGAACGACCTATGACCTTGACCACCAGGACGAACTGGCTAAGTTTGAAGGCAAACGAGTGCGTGTTCACGGGACTGTGGACGCTACTGGGAAGATGATTCACGTGCAATAAGCAAGCGGTCTGTCTTCGCGACTTAAAGGCGCCCACCTTGGCAGAGGATGCCAGGGTGGGCGTTTCCCGCAACAGGCTGGTTTACCTGGGAGGCAGGAAGCATCACCGTCTTTTCAGGCTGCGATTTGGCGGTGATTTGCGGTACCACGCAAACGAGCTCCGGCTAAAGATGGATTCTTGCGTCCGTTCATAATCCCGCGGCGAGAGCGATTTCGCGGATCGGTAGAATCACATCTGTCAGATAGTGTCGGAAGTTCAAAAAGCGTTTCAGAGAAAGGCAAGCCAGTGATCCGAGGCGCCGCATACTGGATCGAGAAGCTGAAACTCGAATCGCATCCCGAAGGTGGATATTTTCGGCAAACCTACCGCTCCGATCTGATTCTTCCTAGAGGAGCTTTGACCAAACAATTCACCGGCGACAGAGCCGCATCCACCGCGATCTATTTTCTGCTGGCCGGCGAGGATTTCTCCGCGTTCCATCGCTTGGGCTCGGATGAGCTATGGCATTTCTACATTGGGTCAACGCTGGTCGTGTATGTGATCGACGCAGATGGAGAGTATTCCGAGATCGTGTTGGGCAGTGATCCCGACGCTGGTGAAGCGCTGCAGGCGGTGGTCAAGGCTGGATGCTGGTTTGCCTCGCGAGTGCAGGACAGGAATTCGTTTGCTCTGGTAGGCTGCACAGTCTCGCCCGGATTCGACTTCGAAGATTTCGAATTGGCGAAGCGCGCAGAGTTGGTGCGACTCTATCCCCAGCACCAGGACGTTATTGAAAGACTGACGCGGGAGTGAAATGGACCGCGGAACATCAAGCCAAGAAATGCTGGTTATCCCGTTGCCCCGCGCCGCCGCGGAAAGATCTCCCCAATACGCTTGATCTCGGCTCCCACGCCGCGCAATTTCTCTTCAATGTTTTCGTAGCCGCGGTCGAGATGATAAACGCGGTCGATAATCGTCTCCCCATCCGCAACCAGTGCGGCGAGGACTAACGAAGCCGACGCCCGCAGATCGCTAGCCAGCACCGCAGCGGCACTCAGCGGGCTCTTGCCAACCACCACGGCGCGCCGTCCTTCAATCTTAATGTTCGCGCCCATGCGCACCAGTTCCTGCGCGTGCATAAATCGATTCTCAAAAATGTTCTCAGTGATCACCGATGTGCCTTCGGCCTGCGTCGATAAAGCCATTAGTTGCGCCTGTGCGTCCGTGGGAAAGCCCGGATATTCCTCTGTTGTCATGTCGGTCGCGGCCAGCGGATTGTCTCCCATCACGCGCACCGAATCCCCATTCGCCTTGGTTCGGACACCCATGTCCTTCAGCTTGCTCAGCAGTGCGTCCAAGTGCGTCGGGTCGCAGCCCGTAACGTTGAGATCGCCCGCCGTGATCGCGCCGGCAATAATGAAAGTCGCCGCCTCAATGCGATCCGGAATAATGCGATGCTTGGCCCCATGCAGCTTGCTCACGCCTTTCACGCGAATGGTCGCCGTGCCCGCGCCTTCAATGTGCGCGCCCATCTTGTTCAGCAGCGCAGCCAGGTCGGCAACCTCCGGCTCGCGTGCGCAATTCAACATCACCGTTTCACCCTCGGCTAAAGTTGCGGCCATCAGCAGGTCTTCCGTGCCCGTCACCGTGATCTTGTCGAATACAATCTCCGCGCCCTTCAGCCGGTCGGTCGTTGCCTCAACGTAACCGTGATCCTGCGTTATCTTTGCGCCCAGCCGCTCCAGCCCCTTGATGTGCATATCAATAGGCCGCGAACCAATCGCGCATCCACCGGGCAGCGAAACCCGCGCGCGCCCACAGCGCGCCACCAGCGGCCCCAGCACCAGGGTCGAGGCACGCATGGTCTTCACCAACTCATAAGAAGCTTCGGGCGCGGCCAGAGTCTTGCAATGAATCGTCGTGCGGTGGTGCGCCCGTCCATAGCCCAGTTCGACTTCGCCTCCCATCGCGGCCAACAGGTTGCGCGTGGTTTGAATGTCGCGAACCTGTGGAATGTTTTCCAGAATGACAGGTTCTTCGGTGAGCAAAGCCGCAGCCATGCAGGGCAGCGCAGCATTCTTGGCCCCGCTGACGCGAATGGTGCCCAGCAGCGGCGCCCCGCCGCGAATCACGAGTTTATCCATGGAATGATGAGTCCTCGATGAACTTTTATTCTAACGGGGAACCGCGCTGGACATGGGTAATCGAGAGGGCACGACCTAATGGGCGAAGCGAAAAGCGTACGCTGCGGTCCAGCATGTGGGCTAAAAGAGACTATGTGGGGACGGGCGCCTCGCCTGTCCAGGCCGAGCAAAGCTCGGCTCGTCTTCCTGAACACTACCACGGACTCGATCACTTGCTCTTGGCCTGAGCAATAGCCTGCCGCACATGGCCATTGGTTTTTTTTAATGCGGCCGAGGCCTCGGCCCGAGTAACTTCTGCGGCTAGCATCACCAGCGCCACCGGCGTGCGATTTCCCGCAGCTTCCAAAGTGTCGCGTGCCGCAACCGAATCTGCGCCCGTGGCCCGCTCCAGGATTCCAATCGCGCGTTGCAGTAGCTTCTCGTTTTTCGGAACGACATTCACCATCAGGTTCCCGTACACATATCCCAGCCGCGTCATCGCCCCCGTCGAAACCATGTTCAGCACCATCTTGTGCGCCGTGCCGGCTTTCATTCGCGACGACCCTGCGAGAACTTCCGGCCCAACTTCAGTGACGATGGCGAAGTGCGCCGCACGCTCCAAAGGCGACTTGCGATTGCAAGTCAGCGCAATGGTTTTCGCACCACGCCGCCGGGCTTCTGCCACAGCCGCCACCGTAAACGGCGTCCGCCCGCTGGACGCGATGCCAATCACCACATCGCGCTTCCCCGGTTTTCGCTTTTTCATTTCGTCGCGCCCCAGCTTTTCATCGTCTTCGCTAGCCTCGGTAGCAGAATCCAGTGCTTTGGGTCCGCCGGCAATGATGTACTGCACCGTCTGCGGATTGACGTTGAACGTCGGCGGACACTCGGAAGCGTCCAGCGCCCCAATCCGCCCACTGGTCCCGGCCCCAACGTAGATGAGCCGTCCGCCCTGGCGAAGCCCGGCAGCGACCAGATCGATCGCGCGTGCGATCTGCGGCAGCGCCAGCCTAACCGCAGCAGCCACAGTCGCATCCTCAGCATTAATGACGCGAACGATCTCCAGCGCCGATTTGCGGTCGAGATCGACGGCAGCGGGATGCGATTGCTCCGTTCGCAGACGCCGAAGATCGGTTTTTTTCACAGATCCCTTATCCCGCATCGCTTACCAGGCCGCCTAAGCATAGAGTTCGTATCGGGGCATCGCTTCAGCGATGCCGATGGTCGCTTTACCTCGAACTTCCCTTCAGGGGCTGCTTTAACGCGACCGTGCTGCGCAGCAGGTCTTCACCCGCATGCATCCACCGCCTCAACCACCGCATCGTAAAACCTCGGCCGCACCCGTTTAATAGCCTCATTACAACAATCGGGCCACGTTCGGTTCGTCAACAGCGTCACCGAAAGCTGCCGCACCGGATCGATCCACAATGAGGTTCCCGTATACCCCACGTGGCCAAACGATCCGGGACTGAAATGCTTCCCCGACAGCGACGGCGGAGAGGGCGTATCCCACCCCAGCGCACGCGATGTGCCGGCAGGCTCCGATTCACGCCGCGTAAAAACGGCCCCAGTTTCGGCCCTGAGGATAGGTCGGCCACCGTTGACCATAGCGTGAGCAAAGCGTCCGAGATCTTCAGCCGTCGAGAACAAGCCCGCGTGGCCCGCAACTCCACCTAAAATGCTGGCATTTTCGTCCTGCACCTCGCCTTGAATAATACGTTTGCGGAATGTGCGGTCGTCTTGCGTAGGCGGAATGCGAATGCGGCTTTCATCCGCCGGATTAAATGTCGTACGGCTCATTCCCAGAGGGCCAAAGATTTCTCGCTGGCAGAATTGGCTCAAAGTCTCCCCCGCCAACCGTTCAAGAGCCTCCGCCAGGATAATGAATCCAATGTCGCTATATGTGCTGCGAGTGCCGGGATCGGCTGCGAGTGGCATCGTGAATGCCGCATGAAGCAGATCGTCGCGCATCCGATGCTTCAAAAAAAGCTTCTCATACGCCGGCAGGCCGGAAGAATGCGCCAGCAATCTGCGAAAGGTCACATCCTGACGCCGGCGGTCTCCTGCGACGGCGCCCATTACAAACTCAGGAATCACCCCCACCACCGGCACATCCAGGTCGATGACTCCACGCTCGTAAAGCAGCATAGCCATCGTAGTAGTCGCAACAACCTTCGTGAGAGAAGCGAGATCGAACGAGGTGGCAGGAGTAACGGCAAAATTCTCTCCTGGCAAATCCGATTCGAAAGCAAAGTGTCCAAACGTTTTTGAGGCGATAAGTCGTCCGTCATGAGTCACGGCGACGGAAGCACCTGGGAATGCCCGGTCTGCAATGGCAGCTTCGAGAATCGAAAACGCCAGACGAAATCGCTGATCCTGTCCGTCGCTCGTAACCAGCAGCGATGTCGACGCGGTGTTGATACCCGTGCTCACCCAGTCCATCTCCCACCCTCGAAGATACATGATATGGGCGTCATGATACCCCTTACTTGAGTTCCTTGAGTCTTGCGACCAGCGTTGTGTAGAGTCAGAGTATTCTCAAGAAATCAAATTCGCGCCGGGTGCCCCATTTCTCGCATCTTTTGCGAGAGGTGGGGGTTCTGGCCGTCGCCATCACCATCTTTGGAGTCCACGGTTTCGCAGGCGTTAAAGAGGATGTCAAAACTCCAACTGTGATCCTCCACCTTCCTCGCGTCGATGCAATCATTCAGCAGTCCATCACGGACGCCAGCATCCCCGGCGCGGTCTTGATAGTCGGCCACAACGGCCGAGTCGTCTACCGTAAAGCCTATGGCAGCCGGGCGCTGGAGCCCCATCGCGAACCGATGACGCTGGATACGATCTTCGATATCGCGTCACTCACCAAGGTCATTGTGACGACAACCGCGGTGATGCAGCTGATGGAATGGGGAAAGTTGCGGCTCAGCGATCCCGTAGCCAAATATTTGCCGCCGTTCGCGCAGAATGGAAAAGAAGACATCACCGTGCGCCAGTTGCTCACGCATTATTCCGGTCTGCCGCCCGACCTGGATTTGAAAGCGCAGTGGGAGGGAAAAGAAACGGCGTATCGGATGGCATACAACGAGGCGCCGGAAGATCCGCCCGGATCGCGATTTTCCTATAGCGACATAAATTTCATTACCCTGGGCGCTCTGGTAGAAAAAATCTCAGGCGAATCGCTCGACGCCTACGCAACCCGCCACATCTTTGAGCCGTTGAAGATGTTGCACACGCGATATCTTCCTCCACCCGCATGGCGGCCCAAGATCGCCCCCACGCAATACGACGAAAACGAGCACATGCTGCGCGGTGTTGTGCACGACCCAACCGCACGACGGATGGGCGGCGTCGCCGGACACGCGGGATTATTCTCAACTGCCGACGATCTGGCGAGGTTCGCCCAGGCCCTGCTGGACGGCGGCGACCATGTCTTATCGCCCTTGACCATCGAAAAAATGATCTCGCCCGAGCAGCCTCCAAATGCTCCAGTGCTGCGCGGCTTTGGCTGGGATATCGATTCTCCGTTTTCCTCGAATCGCGGCGATCTCTTGCCAGTCGGTTCTTTCGGTCACACCGGCTTTACCGGAACATCGATGTGGATCGATCCGACAACGAAGACTTACATCATTCTCCTGACGAATGCCGTGCACCCGCGCGGCAAGGGAAACGCCGTCGCCTTGCGGGCGAAAGTGGCAACCGCAGTAGCTGCTGCGCTGCCGCTAACCTCGGATGAAAAAGAAAGCCTGCGCTGGATGAGCATCACCGGATACAACGAGGCACAAAGCGCGGCAAAGCATGTGAGCGTTCGGAACGCCAATGTAAGAACTGGAATCGATGTGCTTGAAGAACAGGGCTTCGATGTTCTCAAAGCTGCGCAAGGAAAGAAACGAATTGGCCTTCTGACCAATCAAAGTGGAGTTGACGCGCAGGGCAGGCGCACCATCGATGTGCTGGCGCAAGCTCCCGGAATTTCTCTCGACGCTATATTCAGTCCCGAGCACGGGGTAACTGGCACGCTCGACACCACCGACATCAACAACTCCAAAGACGCCGCGACCGGAATCCCGGTATACAGCGTGTATGGAGCCAAAGACGCAGCGCGGCGTCCGGCACCAGATGTCATGAAGAATCTCGATGCCATCGTCTTCGACATCCAGGACGCAGGCGCGCGTTTCTATACTTTTGAAACCACGCTGGGATATTTCCTGGAAGCCGCGGCCAAAGCCGGAATCGAATTGATTGTGCTCGACCGTCCCAATCCCATCACAGGCTCCTTTGTTCAAGGCCCAGTCTCCGACGCGGGACGCGAAAGCTTCACCAATTACTGGACCGTGCCCGTGCGTCATGGAATGACAATGGGCGAACTGGCGAAGATGTTTAATGCGGAACGTGGCATCAACGCAAAACTGAGTGTCATTCCAATGAAAGGCTGGCAACGCGGCGACTGGTTCGATTCTACTGGGCTCGCGTGGGTCAATCCTTCTCCCAATCTGCGCAGCGTAACCGAAGCAGCTTTATATCCGGGCGTGGCGCTGATCGAAGGCACGAACGTTTCTGTAGGTCGCGGAACCGATTCTCCCTTCGAACTGGTCGGCGCGCCGTGGATCAAGAGCAGGGAACTGGCGTCCTACTTGAACGCGCGTAGCATCGCGGGTGTTCGCTTCGTCCCGGTGACCTTCACGCCCAACGCCGCAGTTCTTAACGGGCAGATGTGCGAGGGCGTAAATATTCTCCTGACTGACCGCAACGGACTCGACGCGCCAGAGTTGGGGATCGAGTTGGCGTCCGCGCTGAAGAAACTGTATCCCGCGGATTTCAAGATGGAACGCATAGCAGAACTACTCGCCAATCAGAGTGTCTACGATGCTCTGGTTGCTGGTCGCGATCCACGGCGCATCGCGCAGGATTGGCAGGAAGATCTGGATAAGTTTGAACTCTTGCGAAAAAAATATCTGCTGTATTAGCTTCAATTCGGCGTCCCGAAATGCAGGAGCACCCAGGCAAGCAGCCCCAAGAATTCGCATCCCAGGCGCTAAACGACGTGATATTCTCGGCTGAACCAGAGAAGTACACGGCTCGGGAGGCGAACCATGCGATTGATATTTTCGGTGCTGATCGTTTCTGGTATGGCATTCGGCCAGGCGGCGAATCCTTCGCAGTCCGCTCCGCCGGCTGCTGGTGTGGCGCAAACCTCGGTCCCTGCTCCGCAAGATGCTCATGCAGCCGTCATTCCCGCAGGCTCGCGGATTCCCTTGCTGCTGAAGCAGGCCATCTCCACCAAGAACGCCCGCGAGGGCGACTCCGTCTATGCCGAGACCGCGTTTCCCTTTGTCCTGAATGAGCACGTGCTGGTTCCCGCAGGCACATATATTCAGGGCAAGATTTCTCACGTGGAGCGGGCCGGACACGGCCATGGCCGCGCTGAAATACTCATGCACTTCACGTCCATGATTTATCCCAGCGGCTATACCGTCATGCTTCCGGGCTCGGTGCAAAACACGCCGGGCGCGGAGAACAACACGGTCAAAGATCCCGAAGGAACGATCAAGCAGGACAGCGAGACCGGAAAGAAAGTGGAAGACGCGGCCAAGGGCGGAGCCGTCGGCACCGTGGCCGGCGCAACCGCTGGCGGCCTTGCCACCGGCGGCATCAACGGCGCACGCATCGGCGCGGGAGCGGGAGCCGCGGCCGGCATCGCCTGGGCTTTGCTCAAGCGCGGCAGCGACGTGCGGCTGGATGTGGGGACTTCCATCGAGATGGAGATTCAGCGCGATGTGCCGCTGGATTCCACTCGGCTTACGGTCGCTCGCGCCGGCCCGTAGGCTGAGGCGGCTTACGATTGGACCGAGATCCCTCGCTCCGCCTGAAAAGCGGCTTCGCTCGGGATGACAACAGTTCTCCACGCAGACCTCTCCCTATTTCAAATTAAACAGCGCATTCACGTGCGCCGTGACCGTCACGTTTTGCGGAGAGAACTCTTCCGTGGGCGCGGGCGTGGCCACGTTCGCCATCTTTGCCATGGCAAATCCCGGGTGCGGTGAAATGACGCGCGGTTCAAACGTATCCACCGACGCATACGAAAGATCGCCCAAAGCGCGGCCACTGGCCCGCGCCACGGTTTCGGCCGACGCGCGGGCGCGCCGGTAGGCGTCTTCCACGGCCTTGCTCTTGGCCTCGTCAATATTTTCCAGCGTGTAGTTCAGCGACTGGCTTTCGCTCACATTGGCGTCGGCAAGTTGCTGCGTAATGGGTCCGACCTTGGCAAAGTCTTTCAGCTTGAGCGTGACGCCGGTGGCCACGCGGTAGCCTATAAGCTTCTGCTTGGGATTTTTATAGTCGTAGACGGGCTGCACGGATTCGAACCCGAGGTTGGCCGCTTTCGGGTCGATGCCATTGGCGCGCAGCACCTGGCGTACCTGTTCCACGTCCCGCGAGGCGTGCTGGTAGGCGGCCTGCGAAGTCTCCTCCTGCACCGAAACATTGAACTGGATGACTGCCGTGTCGGGAGCGGCTTCAAACTTGCCGTCCGCGCCCACGTAGACCGTGTTGGCCTGCGCCGTCACCGTGGGATGCTCCTGCGCCCACGCCACAGACGCGGCTAGTAGAAATGCTGCGCAAAAAGGTGCGAACAAGTGTGTCAGCTTCATGCGTTGCCTCCCCAAGGAATTATCGGACAGCGCCACCGGCTTTGGCCTGGCTCGAATCATAAAAGTGTTCTTACCGGGAAGAACGTTTTCAGGGCGAGGAATTGCAGGGATGGTTCCAGCGTCGCCTTGCGCCGTCGTAGAAATAACGCTGGCTACGCCCGGGTATCCCCCTCCCCCCGGCGGTCTTTTAGAATCATCATGGTAGCGGTAAAATTATGAAAAATCCAAGGGCTGCAACGAGTTACGGGCAAAATCTTGAGAACAAGAGAGTTACCCGTATTCGAAAGTAGCTCGCGTTCCCCCACAACCATAATTAGTCTTTCGAGCCTGTGGATCGCAAGGTCAGACGTCACATGCAACCGGCCACCCGCTGATGAAAACGATGTCTCAGCGTTAAAGAGCTGTGAGTGGGTAGTGGTTGAATTTCAGATTCACTTGGTCGTTTTCTCTGAGTAGTAATATGCCTTCTCTTTGCCCCAGCTCAACACTCTTGCCTGATGCAGTAATCGACGCTCCTGCGCTTCAGTTCGGTGGACTCTTTCCCACTCCGGCGTAGCATGCTGTTTGGTGCGGTCAGTGCGGCTGCGGCGGACCAGCCGATCTTGCAACACTCGGGCTTCATGCTTGAACAGCCGCTCATACTCTTCGCGTTCCGCGCGAATATCGAAGCGTATTTGAGACTGATGATGCGCCCAGTCCATACGTAACCTCTGTCCATCACACTGCGTGGGTCGGTTGAGTCGATTGTGGAAGCGCTTCCGGGAGATCCAAAGTATGCTATTGCGTTTCCGACTGTCTGAACAAGAGAGACAGGTTTTATCCGAGAGCAGGGTGCACGCTATCTGGCAACCGTCTGCCCCCTCCAAATGCGGACATCCCGGTCCTGCTGCGCTGATGCCGACTCCAGAATCCTCTCGATCACCGCTGCGGGAACTATGCACGTCATTCCGGTATTGGCTTTATCGCCTGCCTCCAGTTGCTGCCCGGGTTGCTGTCCGTTGAGGGGAATCGAGAATCGGTTCAGGAAACTGGCGACGAGCATACCCAGGAATTTTGAGTCGCTTGCCTCCGCGAAGGAACCATCGCGGCGATCGTCGCGCAAGAAGACGGGAGAACCGCTGTTGCCGGGCCAGCTTTCGAGTTCCGCGATAAAGACCTGTTGCCGCCCCGTCGGAGTTTCGATGGATTCGTCAGTCAGCAGCGCCAGAGTTCCTCGCCTTACGAGAGGATGATTTCGCTTGACCCCGTAATATTGTTCCATCAACCCGATGAAATACAAATCGTCGCCTTCCGCCACGGCTCCGGAGTTCAAGGCTTGATTGTTCAGGAACAATCTAGTGGAGATGGTTGTGAAGTCAAATTCGCGCTGGTCTGGGGAAAGGGGAAGAACCACGACGTCTTCGGCCGGGTCGTCACCATGAAGCCACAAGAGATCTCCTTGCGCGTCGGTCACAGGGAGGTCACGGATAAATCCCACTTCCGAATCGGCGCTGGGAGACTTCAGATTCACGCGGATCGATACGCTGGGTAACAGGGTGCCGTCCACATCCTGCAAAACGTGGCGGGCCGTTACCAGGTAGGAGAATTGATGATCCGGACCGCGACGCCAATCCGGGTAGCTCACAAGGAAACCTGTACCCAAAGGAAGATCGACGGCGACCCGGGTCCCACTCGGAGCTGTCATCGGGGTGCGATCGGGGTTAAGCGGATGAATAGTGCCGAAAATGAATACGACCGCCTTCTTCTGCTCGCTAATCGATTGCTCGCTGGCCGACTCCTCCATGACCGATTGCGCCACCGAGACTTCTGCTCTTGCGAACAGCATAAAAGCGAGGGCGAGCATTAATAACTGCGAAACTCGACTCTTAACATTCATAGAATCCTCCCGGCTGGTTTTGAGACTTGAGGGTCTGGTTGGAGATGGGCGATCCACGGTTGGCTGGTCCTTGCTCGGGAAAACGCCAATGCTTGC
>Ga0302180_10002150_pt1 | contig 15408 bp, 15 predicted proteins | sample I_Palsa_E3_2_FD_200575 | JGI IMG/M metagenome (GOLD analysis project Ga0302180, IMG submission 200575) | Peat permafrost microbial communities from Stordalen Mire near Abisko, Sweden - I_Palsa_E3_2 | ecosystem: Environmental > Terrestrial > Soil > Palsa > Peat permafrost | place: Sweden... | reverse complement strand
TCCGGGTGTGCTCGGGGCGGTTCGAGCGCGGCATGGTGCTCACGCACGCCGCCACCGGCCGGCCGTTCGCGACCAAATACGCTCAGGCGATGTTCGGCCAGGAACGCGAAACTGTGGACGTGGCCTACCCCGGGGACGTGATCGGCCTGGTCAATGCCACAGCCTTGCGGCCCGGGGACACGCTCTTCGCGGTCCAGGCGGTCGAGTTCCCGCCGATCCCGAGCTTTGCCCCGGAGCACTTCGCCGTCGTCCGCAGCAAGGACGCGAGCAAGCACAAGCAGTTCCGCAAGGGGATCGAGCAGCTCGGCACCGAAGGCGTCGTGCAGGTCCTGTCCTCCGATCTGCGCGGTGACCAGGCCCCCGTGCTGGCCGCGGTCGGCCCGCTGCAGTTCGACGTGGTCTTGCACCGGCTGGAGCACGAGTTCGGGGCCCGGGCCGAGCTTGAGCATCTCAGCTACACCCTGGCCCGGCGGACCGACACCGAGGGGGCCGCCAGCCTCGCCGGGCAGCGGGGGGCCGAGGTCCTCACCCGGCGCCTGGACGGCGCGCTGCTCGCCCTATTCACGGACAAGTGGCGGCTGGCCGCCATCCAGCGTGAGCACCCGGACATCCGGCTCGACACGCTGGTGGCCGGCACCGAGTAGGCGCCCGCGGCAGCCCCGCCTGGTCTGTGGCTCCCGCCTGGTCTGTGGCTCCCGCCTGGCCTGTGGGCCCCCCGCCTGGTCTGTGGGCCCCCGCCTGGGCTCTGGGCTGCCCGGCCTGGGCTCTGGGCTGCCCGGCCTGGGCTCTGGGCTGCCCGGCCTGGGCTCTGGGCTGCCCGGCCTGGTCTGTCGGTTCCCGGCCTGGTCTTCTGCGCCCCCGCCGGGTGTCTGGGACGCCCCGCCGTAGTCCTGAGGGGGCCGGAGGCGGGGCAGGTTTGCCTGGACTCCGCCCGGGAACATGACGCGGGTGGATCCGATGATCAAGGTCTTCGGGTGACCCACGGCAACAACCCGCCCGCTGGTGAGTCCCGGCGCCAGCACCAGCGGGTTCCGCTTGCCCGCCGCGCCGCCTCCTGGCTGGTGTGGTGGGTCCTGCTGATGGGTCTCTGGGTGGCCGTCGACGATTCCATCGGCCTGGCCGAGCTGGGGGCCGGGGCCGGTGCCGCCGCGCTGGGGGCCCTCGTGGCGGAGGTGGCCGGGTATCAGGCGGGCACCCGGTTCCGGATGCGGACCAGCTGGCTCGGGCCCGCGTTCCGGCTGCCCGGCCAGGTCCTCAGCGACACGGTGATCGTCTTTGTCGCCCTGTGGCGGCTCTGCACCCGTGGTGAGCAGCCCGACAGTGGATTCCGGGAGATCCCGACCCGGTTCGGGGACGACAGCGACGAAGGGGGCACCCGGCGGATGCTGCTGGTCGGGGCGAACTCGCTGGCACCTAACACCATCGTGCTCGGCATCGACCGGGACCGGGACGTCATGGTCGTGCACCAGCTCGTGGCCCGCCAGGGCAGGGCCGCCCCGTGACCGGTTTCATCGTTACCGCCATCGCCATGCTGATCGGCGTCGTCCCCTGCGGGATCGTGATGTGCCGGGGCAAGGTCATGGAGGCGCTGGTGGCCTACGAGGTCGTCAGCTCCATCGCCGTGATGGTCCTGGTGCTGCTGGCCCAGGGGTTCCGCCGTCCCGCCGAGTTCGAGCTGCCGGTGCTGCTGGCCGTTCTGATGCTGGGCAGCGGCCTGGTCTTCGTCCGGGCGCTGGAGCGCTGGCTGTGATCCGGGAGGTCTTCGCGGACGTCCTCCTCGGCCTGGCCGCGGCGATCGTGCTCGCCTCGGCGCTGGGCATCCTGCTCATGCGCAGCGTGTACCGGAAGCTTCACTTCGTGACCCCGGCTGCCCTGGTCGCTCCGCTGCTCGTGGCCGTGGCCGTGTTCGTCCGGGAAGGTCTGGACGAGAACACCGGGGAGACCTTGCTGGCGCTGATGTTCCTCGTGATCGCCGGGCCGTTCCTGACGCACGCGACGACCCGGGCGGCGCGGATCCGGGAGAAAGGCGACTGGCGGCCCGGCCAGGGCGGCCAGGCCCCGCCACGGGAGGAGGCCCAGTGACCGGCCTGACAACAGGGCCAGCGGCAGGCCCGGTAACGGGCCCAGTGGCCCCGCACATCGCCGCTGTCACCACCCCTTACAGCGTCTCGCCGGCGCTCATGGACACCCTGCAGGTCGTGGTCCTGGTCCTGGTCGCGGCCGGTGCCACGGCCGTGGTGCTTACCCGGCAGCCGGTCCGTCAGGTCATCGTGCTGAGCGGCTACGGGCTGCTGCTGGCCCTGCTGTTCATGGTCTTCCAGGCGCCCGACGTCACCCTGTCCGAGCTGACGGTGGGCGCGGTGGCGCTGCCCATCCTGCTGCTGCTCGCGCTGGCCAAGGTCAGAAAGAAGGAGGAGTGAGGCCGGCGGTGCGGCGGTGGGTCTTCCTGATCGCCGGAGCGGGCTTCGTTGCCTTCTACCTGTGGGGACTGACGGGACTGCCTGGCTTCGGCAACTATCCCGGGCCCTACGGGGACATCATCAACAGCGTCGCGGTCGCGCAGACCAAGGCGACCGGTGTCGTCTCGGCCATCAACTTCGAGTACCGCGGCTTCGACACGGTGGGTGAGGAGTTCATCCTCTTCGTCGCGGCCACCGGGGTCAGCACCGTGCTCCGGCATCTGCGCGGCGAGCGGGACCGGTCGGCCCTGGACGAGGCCCTGGACCGGAACGCCCCGCCGACCAGCGACGCGATCCGGATGGTGACCCTGCTCTTCACCGGGCCCACGGTGGTCATCGGGTGGTACCTCGCCTCACACGCGCAGACCAGCCCGTCCGGCGGATTCCAGGGCGGCGTGGTGCTGGCCACCGCGTTCATCCTCATCTACCTGGCCGGCCAGTTCCTGGTCTTCGAGCGGGTCAGCCCGGTCGACGTCACCGACGCGGTCGAAGCCGTCGGCGCCGCCGGCTTCGCCTGCATCGGGCTCGCCGCGGTGGGTCTGGGGCTCGCCTACCTCAGCAACTACCTGCCGCTCGGGCAGACCCCCGGCGCCGTCGACTCCTCCGGCACCATCGCGCTCATCAGCTTCTTCGTGGGGGTGGAAGTGGCGGCCTCGTTCGTGCTCATCGTGGGCGAGCTGCTGGAGCAGACGCTGCTGGTCCGGCAGGAGAGCCGCTGATGCACATCTTCCCGTTCGTGGTGGTGGCCTGGATCGTGGGCGTCGGCCTGTACGGGCTGGTCACCAGCCGTCACCTGGTGCACCAGATCGTCTGCCTGATCGTCGTGCAGTCCTCGACGTACGTGCTGCTGCTCGGGGTCGGCTACGTCAGCGGAGCCGTCGCGCCCTACTTCTACGACATTCCCCTGCACACCCCAGCCGTGGACCCGGTGGTGCAGGCCCTGGCCCTCACCGACGTGGTGGTGGAAGCGGCCGTGACCGCGCTGCTGCTCTCCTTCGCCATCCAGGCCCACAAGCGGTTCGGCACGCTTGATCCGCAAGAGCTCGCCGAGCTCAAGGGATAGGGGCGCCGCCATCATGGACCAGCTGCTGGCGCTCGCCGTAACCGTGCCGCTGATCGTGGCGGCCGGGATCTCCGCCCTCAACCCGCTCTTCCGGAATCAGCGGCGTGTTCTCGACAGCATCGCGATCGTGACCGCCGCGTCCGTCACCGCCATGCTGGTCGTAGTCATGGTCCGGGCCGCCGCCGGTGAGCAGGTCTACTGGTTCGCGGGATTCCGGCCCTCCCACGGCATCGCCATCGGGGTCGACTTCGCCGTGGATCCGCTCAGCGCCGGACTGGCCTGCATGGCCGCGCTCCTGGTCACCGCGTCCATGGTCTTTTCCTGGCGGTACTTCGAACGGGTCGCCACCTACTACCACGCCCTCATGCTGACGTTCCTGGCCGGCATGGTCGGTTTCTGTCTCAGCGGGGACATCTTCGACCTGTTCGTATGGTTCGAGCTGATGGGCGTGTCGGCCTACGCGCTGACCGCCTACCGGCCGGAAGAACGCGGGCCGGTGCAGGGCGCCCTCAACTTTGCCATCACCAACAGCGTGGGCGCTTACCTCTCGCTGTCCGGCATCGGGCTCATCTATGGGCGCACCGGCGCGCTGAACATGGCTCAGATCGGCCGGGACGTCGCGCGGCATCGCCCCGATGGCCTGGTCATCGTGGCTTTCGTGCTGATCCTCACGGGGCTCCTGATCAAGAGTGCGATCGTGCCGTTTCACTTCTGGCTGGCCGACGCGCACGCGGTCGCACCCACCCCGGTCTGCGTGCTGTTCTCCGGCGTCATGGTGGAGCTCGGCCTGTACGGCATCGCCCGGGTGTACTGGTCGATGTTCGGCAACGGACTCGGTCACCGGGGCACGATCTCCAGCGCCTTCCTGGCCCTGGGCCTGCTGACCGCGATCGTCGGGGCCTTGTTCTGCTTCCGTGAGCGGCACCTCAAGCGGCTGCTGGCCTTCTCCACCATCAGCCACGCCGGCATGTTCCTGGTCGGCCTGTCCTGGCTCACGCCGCTCGGGCTGGCCGGCGCCGCCGTTTACGTGGTCGGGCATGGCCTGGTCAAGGCGGCGCTGTTCCTCTGCGTGGGCATCGTGCTGCACCGGCTGGGATCGGTCAACGAGACGTGGCTGCACGGGCGGGGACGCCGCCTGCCGGTCACCGGCGTGGTGTTCACCCTGGCCGCGCTGGGCCTGGCCGACCTGCCGCCGTTCGCGACCTATCTGGGCAAGGGCTGGATCTCCGGCACCGGCAGCGCACGCGGCATGGCCTGGGTCGCGGCCGTGCTCATCGCCTGCTCGATCCTGGTCGGGGGAGCCGTGCTCAGGGTGGCGGGCGGTGTCTTCTACGGGCTGGGTGACCCCCCGGCGGAGGACCCCGAGATGGCCAAGGGCGCCTCGGAGGAAAAGAGCGAGACCGACGAAGCCAAGCAGCGCACCCCGCTGACCATGATCATCCCGCCCGCGGTCCTGGTCCTGGCCGCGATCGCGGTAGGGGTAATGCCGCATCTCGGGGAGGTGGTGCAGGCCGCCGCGATCCGCTTCGAGGACCAGAACGCGTACAACGCCGCCGTGCTGTACGGCGCGCACGTGACGCATCCGGCCGCCGTCTATCGCGCCGAGAGCACAAACGCGACGCTGGCCGACGTGCTCAGCGGCGCCGGCTCAGCCTTCGGCGGGCTCGTCCTGGCCGCCCTGGCCCTCTACTGGCGGCGCATCCCGTTCCTGCGCCGCAGTTCCGGGCCCGACCTGGTTCTGGCCGGACCGGTTCAGCGGTTCCAGAGCGGGGTGGTCAACGACTACATCACCTGGGTCGTCATCGGCGTGACGTGCCTGGGCGCAGCGCTCGCCCTGTCGATCCGGTAGCGGCTCCGCCGGTAGCGGCTCCGCTCACCGTCCGGCCCGGCTCATCTCTGCGCCTCACCTGACCCGCTCGCAGCCACCGCCGGCTCGGGACTTTCCTGGTCGTGCACCAGGAACTCAAGCCGATCGCCCGGTACGGTCACGGTCACGGACTGGCCGGGCTGCAGGCGCCCGCAGCCGAAAAGTCGTGGGGCGAGAGGGGCCTGAGGGGTCAGGAACCGTCCTCGGCGTCGCCCGGGGGTGACTCGATCTCGGCCAGGGTCTGCCCGTAGGCGAGGGTCATGAGCTTGGCCACGCTGTCGTGCGCACCGAGCGGGGCGGCGGAGTCGGCGCGAATGCTCGCGCAGGCCGCCTCCAGCTCACCCGGCCTGGCCTCCGGGCCGATGATGCACGGCGCGATCGCGATCCGGCCCACGCCCATCTGCCGGAGCTGCGCGGCGGCTTCCCCGATGCTCGGGCGACCGTCCAGTGCCGCGGCGAAGACGGGCAGGGCGAGCCGGGCCGCCAGCAGGACCGAGGTCGGGATCGCGGCCGCCGCCGCTTGGTCACCGCCGACCGTGGCCACGATGATGCCGTCGGCCGCGGTGGGAATGCTGAACATGCGAACCCGGTCGGCCCGCGCGAGGTGCGCGTCGGCCAGCCGGATGTGCAGCGCTTCGGCGAACGTCAGGTTCACGTTGAACGGCTCGGCTATGTAGGCGTTCACGTTGCTCTGGGTGACGGCGTAACGGATCGCGTCGGTCACGGCCGGGAAGGGCAGAGCCAGTAGCGGCACCACGATCGCGGCGGGGCCGTCCGTCGGGCGCATGGTCGCGGCGCTGGCCAGGACGGCCGGCAGGCCGGCTGGGTCGTCCCAGGACGTGCCGACCCGGGCCATCCGGACGTCGAGACTGGGGTTGTCCACCCGGACGATCGACGTGACCTCGGCGGCCACGTCATAAGGGCCGGACTGCCCGGCCACGGCCAGCACGAGAGCCGGCGCCTCCGGCGGCAAGCCGTCAGGCACCGGCCGCCGATGACGCCCGGCCGAGGTACTCGGCCTCGGTGCCGGGTCGCGCGGCGGTGCCGGCGTATGGGCAGGCGCCGACCTCGACGTTGGCTGGCGCTTCGGCAGCCCGGTGACTGGTTCCCGCAGATCGGCCACATCGTGAGCGTAGTCGCGCACGCTCTGGCATGCCCGGAAAGCCGCGAAACCCGACAGCAGGTAGTTTGCCCGGCGATGCCGCCTGGGCGACCAGCACCGACACCACCGGGGCCGCCGCCCGGGCGATCAGGCGGCGGGTAAGTGAAATGCATCATCCACAGGTGTTCTGGGCTGCGGTCCGGCCGCCCGGCACATTTCCCGCACCGCCCGCGGACCCGGGGCTGCCCGCGGACCCCTGGTTCGGCGCGGACGCGCCGCCGGCCGGGGCGGAGTTGCCGGGCTGGGCGGTGCGACTGGACGCGGAACTGCCCGTCCCGGACGGGCCGGGCGTGGCCAGGCTCTGGTCGCTGGCCAGGCCCTGGAAGAGCTGGCTGGCCGCCTGGCTGTCCCACTGCACCGCGAGCTCGCCGGTCGGGGTCTGGTAATCGACGTTGGCCAGCGGCACGGTCATGAACGTCACGTCGCCCGCCGTGATGCCGCGCATCTGGTCCGCGAGAGCCGACACGTTCAGGCCCTGGTTCACGGTCAGCCCCGACAGCGCCGCGTTGACGAACCGGGACAGCCGGATCGGGTTGGCCAGCAGGCCTGAATGGATGGCCTCGCTGAGGGCCGAGGACAGCAGGCGCTGCTGATCCTGGATCCGGGCCAGGTCGGACGTGGCGAAGGAATGCCGGTCGCGGGCGTAGGCCAGGGCCGTGATGCCGTCGACGTGGTGCATGCCTGCGGACAGATCCAGCCCGCTGTAGGGATCGTCCAGCGGCTGCGGCAGGCAGATGTTCACCCCACCTAGCGCGTCGATGACCTTGACGAAGCCCAGGAAGTCGACCTCGACGTAGTCGTTGATGGTCAGCCCGGTGGCCTGCTCCACCGTCTGCACCATCAGCATGGCGCCGCCCAGCCCGTACGCGGCGTTGATCTTGTTCATCCCGTGCCCAGGGATGTTCACCCACGAATCCCGGGGGATGCTGACCACGGTCACCCGGGAGCGGTCCGCCGACACGTGCACCAGCATCAGCGTGTCGGAGTTGGAGCTGACGTCGTCGCCGACGTGCAGCACGACCTCCTCGTGATGGGTAAGGCCGGTCCGCGGGTCCACGCCGGCCACCAGAATGTTCAGCGGCCCGGTCGAGGCGGAGTTAGCGGTGCCGGCGTCTACCCGCTTGATGTGCCCGTTGATGTACCAGGTGACGGCCCACGCACTGCCCGAGACGGCCAGGATGAGCGCGGACAAGACCCCGCAGACGGTCAGCAGCACCCGCTTCCGGCGGGCCTCCCTGCTCGCGATGACGCGGGCGGCCAGCCGGGCCTGCGCATCCGAGCGAAGATACGGCCGCGGCGGCGGCCGGGAGACCGTCCCCGGTTCCTCCTGCCCGTCCGTCATGGCCCCTCCCCGCACTGGCCCGTGGCCAGGCTATCCCGGTGATGTCGGGTTTGCCCGGCCGCGGTTTGCCCGGCCGCGGTTTGCCGGGCTGCGGCGCCGACCGTGCAGCCAGCCGTTTCGCGCCCCCGGACTGGCCTGGATGCCGTTTCCCGGCTATAGTTACTAGCGGGTAGCTTGTCTCTGGCCGGCGGGGCCGGGCAGGCGGGACGGAATGGATGCCAGGGGTCTACGTGAGCCATTACAAGAGCAATCTCCGCGACATCGAGTTCAACCTGTTCGAAGTGCTGCGCCGCCAGGACGTCATGGGCGCCGAGCCGTACGGGGAGTTTGACGAGGAGACCGCGCGGGGAATCCTGGCCGAGGTCAACCGGCTGGCCACTGGGCCGCTCGCCGAGTCCTTCGTCGACGCCGACCGCAATCCGCCCGTGTTCGATCCGGCGGACGGTACCGTCACGCTCCCGGAATCGTTCCGCCGGTCCTTTCGCGCCTACATGGACGCCGAATGGTTCCGCCTCGACCTGCCCACCGAGATCGGCGGCTCGGGTGCCCCGCGCTCGCTGTACTGGGCGGCGGCCGAGCTGATTCTGGGCTCGAACCCGGCGGTCTGGATGTACTCCAGCGGCCCGGCGTTCGCCCACCTCCTGTGGGACAACGGCACCCCCGAGCAGAAGCGCTTCGCGGAGCAGGCGATCGAGCGCAAGTGGGGCTCGACCATGGTGCTGACCGAGCCGGACGCCGGCTCCGACGTGGGCGCCGGGCGGACGCGGGCGACCGAGCAGCCGGACGGCAGCTGGCACATCGAGGGGGTCAAGCGCTTCATCACCAGCGGTGAGCAGGACATGACGGAGAACATCTTCCACCTGGTGCTGGCGCGGCCCGATGGGGCGGGACCCGGCACCAAGGGGCTGTCGATGTTCCTCGTGCCCAAGTACTTCGTCAACGAGGACGGCTCACCTGGTGAGCGCAACGGCGTCCGGGTCACCAACGTCGAGCACAAGATGGGCCTAAAGGCCTCCACCACCTGCGAGATGACCTTCGGCGGCGACCGGCCCGCGGTTGGCACCCTGGTCGGTGGCGTGCACGACGGCATCAAGCAGATGTTCAAGGTCATCGAGCACGCGCGGATGGTCATCGGCGTCAAGGCCATCGGCACGCTGTCCACCGGCTACCTCAATGCGCTGGAGTACGCCAAGAACCGGTTCCAGGGGGCCGACCTCACCCAGATGCTCGACAAGACGGCGCCACGGGTCACGATCACCCACCACCCGGACGTACGCCGCATGCTCATGCTGCAGAAGGCGTACGCGGAGGGCATGCGGGCGCTGGTCCTGTACATGGCCACGATCCAGGACACCCTGCAGACCGCGGCGGCCGCAGGCCGGACCGATCCGCACCACGCCGCCCTGAACGACCTGCTGCTGCCGGTGGTCAAGGGCCTGGGCTCCGAGCGCGCCTACGAGATGCTCGCGCTGTCGCTACAGACCTTCGGCGGATCGGGCTTCCTGCAGGACTACCCGATCGAGCAGTACATCCGGGACGCCAAGATCGACAGCCTGTACGAGGGCACCACCGGCATCCAGGGCCAGGACCTGTATTTCCGGAAGATCGTCCGGGACGGCGGCCAGGCCTTCGGGACCGTGCTTACGGAGATCAGGGCGTTCGCCGCCAAGGACAGCGGGAACGGCCGGCTGAAGGCCGAGCGGGCCGAGCTGGCCCGGGCGGTAGACGATCTCGAGGCGATGACCGGTGCCATGACGGGCTACCTCACCCAGTCGGCGAGCCAGCCCGAGGAGATCTACCGGGTCGGCCTGAACACGACGCGGCTGCTGCTGGCGCTGGGCGACGTACTGGTTGGCTGGTTGCTGGCCCGGCAGGCCGAAATCGCGCTGGCCCGGCTGGACGAGATCGGGGTGCCCGCCGACGGCGACCGGCACGCACGCAGCGAGCACGATTTCTACACCGGCAAGGTCGCCGCCGCCCGCTTCTTCGCCGCCACGGTCCTGCCCCGCATCACTGCCGACCGCAAGATCACCGAAGACACCACCCTGGACCTCATGGAGATCCCAGAGGCAGCCTTCTAGTGCCGTGCTGGCCCGGGGGGGCGACCCCCGGAACCCCCGCTGCGCTGTGCTGGCCCGGAGGGCGACCCCCGGAACCCCCCGCGACGCCCCGCCGTGGTACATCGCCGACACAACCGGCACTCGCCGAGCCTTCGGCCCGGCTCGCTGGCCGGTTACGGGCGTCTCGCCGTAACCCGTTGTGGTGGCCGTCCTTGCCGTGTCCTTGCCGGGCCTACGGCCCGCTCGGACACCTCTACAGCTCGAACTGGACGGCGGCGCGGCGGTTTGTGAAGGGGGCGACGTAGGCGGCGACTATGGCCCGGTGGGCGGGGTCGTCGCGGTAGGCGAGGTAGCCGTCGATGTTGTCGAAGTCGGCCGTGACCGCGAAGTCGTAGTTGCCCTCGTTGACGCGCACGTCCGCACCCATCGCGAACGCCCGCACCGAGGGTGCGATGTCCGGCAGCGTGCCCAGCTCATCGAACGCCCGCGTCTTGTCCGCATCCTCCGCATGTTCGTTCCATCCGAACAGCGCCGCATGCCGGATCATGTCACCGTCCCTTCATGATCGGCGTCGATTTTCCGCAGCAGGTACGGACAACCGGCGCCGGTAATCCGCGCGGCTACAGGCCCAGGTCGTCGAGTTCTTTATGCAGGGCAGCCCGCGGGCTGCCCTTGACCGTGGGGACGGCCGGCCCGGCCATGGCGGCCGGGCGCGGCCGGGAGCGCAGGATCCAGCCCGCCAGCACGCCGCCCACCAGGCCGCCGGCGTGACCGATCCAGCTGACCCCCGGTGTACCGGGAATGGCGACCGTGAGGATGTAGGCGTAGGCGATCGCGGCCAGTACCCCGACGATGGCGTCCACGAAGTTCCGGTCGAACAGCCCGCGCACCACCACGTAGCCGAAGTACCCGAAGATGAGCCCGCTTGCGCCGACCGTCAGCTCGTTGCTGGACTGGAACAGCCACACAGCCAGGCCGCTCGTGATCGCAACGATGACCGTGACCGCGATGAATTTGGCGATGCCGCGGTAGGCGGCCAGGAACCCGAGGACGAGCAGGGGGATCGAGTTTCCCTCAAGATGCTGCCACGAGAAGTGCAGGAACGGCGCGGTGAAGATGTCCGCCAGATGGCTCTCGCTGTGCGGCACGATTCCGAAGCTCGTGTCGAGCCGGTAACTGTCCGCCCAGTTGGCCAGCTGGATGGCCCACAGCAGCGCGAGGAACCCGGCCATGAACACGAAGGCGCGGAGGGTCTTGCCCAGCGAAAGGCCGTTCAGGCCACTCAGTCCGCTGCCCCGCTTGGTGCGCTTGAGCTCGTCGCCGGTCAGCAGGTCGTCGGATTGGCGGTCAGGCATCGTGAACTCCCACCGGTTCGCGCGTTCAGGCCCAGGCCAGCACGCGGACGGGATCTTCGAGCATCTGCCCAACGTCGCGGAGCACGGCGGAGCCTAGTTCCCCATCAACGATCCGGTGATCGAAGGACAGGGACAGCGTGGTCACCTTGCGTACGGCCAGCTCGCCGTCGTGCACCCACGCTGCGTCCCGGATCCGCCCGAAGGCCAGGATGGCCGCCTCCCCAGGCGTCAGGATCGGTGTGCCGGCATCCACTCCGAACACTCCTACGTTGGTGATTGTGATGGTACCTCCGGTTAGATCGGCCGGCGTGCAGCGGCCGTCGCGGGCGGTGGCGGCCAGGTCGGCGAGCGCGCGGGCCAGCCCGGGTAGCGTCCGTGCGTGCGCGTCCTTGACGTTGGGGACGAGCAGGCCGCGCTGGGTCGCCGCGGCGACCCCCAGGTTCACATAGTTCCGGACGACGATCTCCTGCGCGCCGTCGTCCCAGGCGGAATTGATCATCGGATGGCGCGCGATGGCCACCAGCAGCGCCCGGGCCACGAAGAGCAGCGGGGAGACGCGCACTCCGGCGAATTCGGGCAGCCCACGGACGCGCTGCAGGGCCTCCGTGGTCTGGGTCACGTCGACCTCGAGGAACTCCGTGACGTGCGGGGCGGTGAAGGCGCTGGCCACCATGGCCTCAGCGGTGTGCTTCCGGACGCCACGGACCGGGATCCGCTCCTCCCGCGAGACTCCGGGGCGGGCAGCCTGGTCCGGCGTCGGCTGAGCGGCTGCGGCGCCGCTGGCCGCCTTCCCGTGGCTCATCTCTGCCGAACGAACCCGGGTGCGGCCTCCCACCGCGTGCTGTATGTCGTCCCGGGTGATCGAGCCCTGCGGCCCGGTCCCGCTGAGTTCGCTCAGGTCCACACCCAGGTCGCGGGCCAGCTTCCGGACAGGGGGTTTGGCCAGCGCCCGGCCGCCGCCATCGTGGGCCCGCACGGTCATAGCCGCCGGGACTGATTTGACTGGCGTTACGGTTGCGGGCGCTGGGGCTGTTGGGGCCGCTGTGGTCATCGAAGCGGCTGGGGCTGGGGCCGGGGTCGGTAGAGCCGCTGCCGCGGACACGGCCATGGTCTTGCGCCGACGGCGCGTGGTGGTGCCCGGCCTGACGCCGTAGCCGACCAGGACCGCCTGGCGCTGCTCGCCAGCCGGTGCGGCCCCAGCCTCGTCAGGTCCGGTTCCGTCTTGCCCGGCTCCCGCAGCGTCCCCCGCGGAGCCGCCAGACGAGCCCGCCGCCACGGAGGCGGTGGCGCCGGGCTGAGCCGGAGCCGCGGCCCCGGCGGCTCCGGCCACGTCGACGGCGATGATCGGCGTGCCGACGTCGACGGTCTGGCCCTCCTCGACGAGAAGCTCCGACACCACGCCCTCGAATGGGCAGGGCAGCTCGACGACCGCCTTGGCCGTCTCGATCTCCACGATCACCTGGTTGACGGTGACCGGGTCCCCCGGCTTGACGTGCCAGGAAACGATGTCGGCCTCGGTCAGTCCTTCGCCGACGTCGGGCAGCCGGAACTGCATCTGCTCGCTCATCGCAGCCTCCTCAGAACCCGAAGGCCCGGTCGACGGCGTCCAGCATCCGGTCCAGGTCCGGCAGGTAGTGGTCCTCGATCCGGGACGGCGGGTACGGCGTGGAGAAGCCGCCGACGCGCAGTACCGGTGCCTCCAGGCAGTAAAAGCACTCCTCGGTGACGCGGGCGGCGATCTCGGCGCCCAGGCCGCCGAAGACGGGTGCCTCATGCGTCACCACGCAGTGCCCGGTCCGGCGCACGGACGCACTGATCGTCTTCATGTCCAGCGGTGACAGCGAGCGCAGGTCGATGACCTCGACGCTGCGGCTGTCCTCGCGGGCCGCGGCCGCGGCGGCCAGGGCCACCTTGACCATGGGGCCGTAGGCCAGCAGCGTGAGGTCGGTGCCCTCGGCCACGATGCGTGCGGCGTCCAGGGGCCAGGCAGCCGCGGCGCTCGCGGTGGTGTCGACGTCGGCCTTCTCCCAGTACCGCCGCTTCGGCTCGAAGAAGATCACCGGATCGTCGCAGCGGATCGCCTGCTGGATCATCGTGAACGCCTCCGGCCCACCGGAGCACGCCACCACCCGCAGGCCGGCCGTGTGCGCGAAGTACGCCTCGGGCGATTCGCTGTGGTGCTCGACCGCGCCGATGCCCCCGCCGAACGGGATGCGGATGACCACGGGCAGGGCCACGTTCCCCGATGAGCGGTACCGCATCTTGGCGAGCTGATTGACGATCTGGTTGAACGCCGGGAAGACGAAGCCGTCGAACTGAATCTCGCACACCGGCCGGTAGCCGCGCAGGGCGAGCCCGATCGCGGTGCCCACGATGCCCGACTCGGCCAGCGGCGTGTCGATGACCCGGCTCTCGCCGAAGTCCTTCTGCAGTTCGTCGGTGATCCGGAAGACGCCGCCGAGCTTGCCGACGTCCTCACCCATGATGAGGACCTTGGGGTCGTCTTCCAGCGCCCGGCGCAGCCCGACGTTGAGCGCGCGGGCCAGGGTGAGCGTCGTCATCAGGCCTCCCCGCTGCGCTCGAAGCCACCGGTGCCGCGGGCCTGGGCCACCGCTGGCCGTTCCGCCGCCACATTCGGGACCGGGGTGCTGGCCCCGTCGTCGAAGGAATCAAGGTAGGCGGCGTATGCCTGCCGTTCGGCGTCCACGATCGGGTGCGGTCCCGCGTAGATGTGCTCGAAGGCGGACAGCGGCGACGGGTCGGGCGTCGCCCGGCACGCCTCGCGCAGCCAGGCTCCCAGCCGGCCCGCTTCGGCCTCAACGTCGTCGAGGAAGCTGGCGTCGGCGGCTCCGCTGCGCACCAGGTAGGCCTTGACCCGTTCGATCGGGTCGCGCAGTTTCCAGGCCTCCAGCTCACCGGCCAGCCGGTACCGGGTCGGATCGTCGGTGGTCGTGTGCGCGCCCATCCGGTAGGTGAAGGCCTCGATCAGGGTGGGGCCCTGGCCCTCACGTGCCGCCTGCAGCGCCGCCCGGGTTACGGCAAGGCACGCGAGCACGTCGTTCCCGTCGACCCGTACGCCCGGAAAGCCGAAGCCGCGTGCTCGCTGGTACAGCGGGATCCGGCTCTGCCGCTCAATCGGCTCGGAGATGGCCCACTGGTTGTTCTGGCAGAAGAAGACGACCGGCGCATTGAACACCGAGGCCCAGACGAACGCCTCGTTCACGTCGCCCTGGCTGATGGCGCCGTCGCCGAAGTAGGCGATGACGGCTTCGCCGTCGTCGCCGGTGGCCCCATCCCGCTGGATGCCCATCGCGTAACCGGTCGCGTGCAGCGTCTGGTTGCCGATGACGATCGTGTACAGGTGGAAGTTGTGCTCGGCCGGGTCCCAGCCCCCGTGGCTGACGCCGCGGAACAGTTCCAGCAGTTTGAGGGGATCGACACCGCGGCACCACGCGACGCCGTGCTCCCGGTAGGTCGGGAACGCCATGTCGCGGGGGCGGAGCGCGCGGCCGGAGCCGATCTGGGCCGCTTCTTGGCCGAGCAGGGACGCCCAGAGGCCGAGCTCGCCCTGGCGCTGCAGCGCGATCGCCTCGGTGTCCATCCGGCGCACCAGGACCAGATCGCGGTACAGACCCCGGAGCTCGCCGGCGGAGATGTCGAGCGGGTAGCCGGGATGCTCGACCCGCTCGCCTTCCGGGGTGAGGAGCTGGATCAGCTCCGCGGGGGCGCCTGCATCCGGAGGCAGCCCGGCTGCTGCGGCCGGCGCGGAGGCCAGCGGCGGAGAAATGACCTCTTGGGTGGCGGACTGTGCGGCGGACGAACCGCCGGTTTCGACGGACACGTGCCACTCCTTGATCCTCGGGGCCGGTGGTGGGATCGCCACGGCCGGCCAGGCGGCTGCGCTGCCGTCCGTTTGTGGCGGACGCCGTTCCTGCGGGAGCGCGGTGCAGTTGTCGCTGCGCGGTATGGCCGTCGGCGGGCGTGGATCTCATCGCGTACGCTGCGGCCCTGACGCAGATGCATGTGAGCATATGTGCCCCGTCGGCCCTGGGAGGATACGTGGCTCGTGTTGTTATTGACGTCATGCTCAAGCCCGAAAT
>Ga0302180_10002149_pt1 | contig 15420 bp, 19 predicted proteins | sample I_Palsa_E3_2_FD_200575 | JGI IMG/M metagenome (GOLD analysis project Ga0302180, IMG submission 200575) | Peat permafrost microbial communities from Stordalen Mire near Abisko, Sweden - I_Palsa_E3_2 | ecosystem: Environmental > Terrestrial > Soil > Palsa > Peat permafrost | place: Sweden... | reverse complement strand
GTTCCATCTGGGCAATGAGAGTCACTACCTGGAACCGCCGGAGACGCAATATGAGCAGCAGAGCAAATTCCGCTGGTTCATGGATAGCGGGCTGCTTTCCAAGCAGTTGATCTTCGGACATTTCATTCATACCAACAGCTTCATCCTGGCGGAGAGCGGGAAAGCAGGTGCGGCCATGAGCTGGAATCCGCTGTCGAATGGACGGCTGGCTTCCGGAGTGGCCGATATCCCCGCATGCCTGAAGGCCGGCATCCGGGTGGGCATGGGCGTGGATGGCGAAGCCAGCGCGGATGTGGCGGACCCCTTTGAAAACATGCGTACCGGGCTCTATGCGATCCGCGATAAGTATGAGGATGCGAAGATCATGAGTCCCTACGACGTGCTGCGCCTGCACACCATGGGCAGCGCGGATGTGCTCGGCGTAGCGGACCGGCTGGGCAGCCTGGAGCCGGGAAAATTTGCCGACTTCCTGGTGGTCGATCCGACGCGCTTCCGGACGGTCTTCGATCCTTATGCTTCGCTGGTGTTCGTTGCTGGAGAGCGAGACCTGGAACGCGTTTACGTGGGTGGAGATTTGCTGGTGCAGAATGGGGCGCACACCAAACAGGACATTTCGAAAGTAAGAGCGGAAGTGAGCCAGCGGGTCGGCGCTTTGCGTTGAGAGTCCAGTGGAAGAAGATTCGCGGTTTCAATCTGTGGCGTGGTATGCGAGAATCGGGCTCCGATTCAAACCCCCAGTTTCTACAAGGTAAGCCTAATGTCTGAAAACGCTTGTCCCCTTACCCTTGACTTTACCCATGCCGGCAGCACTGTGGTGGTGAAGCTGAACGGCAGGCTGGTGTCGGGTGTCAACGATATTCTTTACACCCGGGTCAAAGCGCTGATGCCGGACACGAAGCGAATTGTGCTCGACCTTACGCATCTTACCCGGGTAGACAGCATGGGTCTGGGCACGCTGGTTCGTCTTTCGGTTTCTGCCCGTTCCGCTGGCTGCAGTTTAGAACTCGTCAATCTTGGTAAGCAGGTTCGCCAGCTGCTTGGGATGACGAACCTTTTGTCAGTCTTCGCGATCATCGGCGAACACGGCATCAAGATGGGCTGAGGCGGTAAAAAGTTAGGAGGAAGACGGAACTGAGCTCGCACAAACGTCCTTCGCTCGCGCTTCTAACTGTCCTGATTTTTCTCGCCGGGACAGCACAATCGCTGCCCCACCTGCCCAGGTCTCGTCCTTCTAAGCCCCGTCCAACCAGCCAGCAAGTGTTGATCGCCTCGGACATCCACTTCAACCCTTTTGCCGACCCCACCCTGGCCGCCGACCTGGCCAAGGCACCGGTCCATAAATGGGAGGCGATTCTCAGCCGGCCTTCCTCCACTGCTTACAGCCCCTACGGACAGGACACAAACTGGTGGCTGCTGCAATCTGCTCTGGATGCCATGCGCAAGGCTGAGCCCGATCCCACCCTGGTGATGATCACGGGCGACTTGCTGGCCCATGGATTCCCTCAGAAGTACGCACTAGCCATCCCCGACACCAACCGCGATCACTACCGTGTTTTTGTATCGAAGACGGTGTCATTTATATCCCTCGAGCTGCGCAAACGCTACAGCAAGTCGCAAATTCTTCTCACCCCGGGCAACAACGACGATGACTGTGGCGACTACAACATTGAGGCCGGAGGACCCTTCCTGAGCGATACCACCTGGACGATTCGGGGACTTGCCCGGGCCGGAGGCCGATTCATGGGGGAATGGAAGTCGCTTGGCAGTTATACGCTCCAGCCGCGGGGTATTCATGGGCTGCGTATCGTCTCAGTGAACTCTGTTTTTTTCTCCAACAAATATCAGTCAGTAAATTTTGCCGATGGCTGCGCAGCAGTCCAGTCGGATGGTCCGGCGCGCACCTACAGCTGGCTCGAGTCCACCCTGAGCCGCGCCGCGCAGAATCGCGAAAAAGTCTGGATCATGTTGCACATCCCTCCGGGAATCGACGGCTACTCCACCATGGTCAGCTATCGGTCGTTGTCCCAGGCCGCTTCCTCCGCGGATCTGTGCAGCCAGGCAATCGTTCCGATGTGGAAACCGTTCTGGACAGATCTCTTTGATCGCCTGATAACCCAATACCCAACGACGATCACCGCCATCTTCGCCGGTCATGATCACACCGACGATTTCCGCGTCATCCATGCCGGCCAGGAGGGCCAGCAATTTGTCCTCATTGATCCGCCGGTTTCTCCCATCTACGGGCAAAACCCTGCATTTCGTGTCGTCACCTTCGCCGCCGGCGGCGCTCTGACCGATCAAACCACGTGGTACCTGACCAACCTGGAGGCAGCCCAGACTACAGTTCCAGGAACCTGGATGCCGGAGTATACCTTCGGCGCCGAATGGCATAGCCCGCGTCTGGACGCAGCCAGCCTCAACTCCATCTACGATCAGATCCGCAGCAATCCTGGCGCCGGCCAACAATGGCTGACGCTCTTGAATGTTTCCAGTACGTACCACCCCGTGCCCGCCAACGGAGTGCGCACCCTGGAGTGCGCGATCGCCGCCCTCGATCCCGCAACCTACAAGGCTTGCTACTGTCCCGGTCCCTGAGTGTCCGCAGATCTGCGGAAGAAAGCGCGTCGGGGAAAAAGGCGCTTTTGCGAGTAGACGGCGGCCCTCAGCGGCCAGGGTCGGACTTGCTTTCAATTAATTACGCACAGCCTAAAGGGTCTGCGTGAGAACTCGGTCCTGGAAGGGCACGGCATCAGCCGGGATGTGCCGTCCCTCCGGGACTCGCCTCTAAACCGTATGCTACCCGGCACTCCCGTGCCGGGCTACAGGCTGTGCCGTCCCTCCGGGACTGCTCCGTCGGGGCATCGACCCCGGCTCTGCAGCTTTGTCTTCGACCTCTACAACCTATGGCTTGACATCGGCGGATCTTGGAAAGACGTCGTGCGTGTCCACTTGCTCGGCAACCCAGCCGTCTCCGCTCTTTTTCAGAAGTAAGGTAATGATCATATCGCCGACCTTTGGCCATGGCGGGGGCATCATGGTCGTCAATTGGGGCCATAAGACCTGAACCACCACCAGGCCGGGGGCGAGCGAGCGCTCATTCAGGAGGCGGAAAGCAGGCCATTGCACGTCCTTGAAATGAACATTCTGCAGCATCTCCATTTGCGGCTTCAACGCCGCCTTGTCGAGATAGACTGTGCCGGTACGGTTTACGGTGGTGCAGTCGCCCGCATGCAATCGCAGAATGGCTTTGGCGTCGTGAGCGTTCCATGCCGCAACCCAGGCGGTCAGAAAGGATCGAACTCCAGCCGGGTCAGCAACTGGAGCTGGCGTCGTCATCTGCTGCGCCCATCCACACCAACACGCCTCCTGAAACGATAGGAGCAATAGACCAACTAAAACCAGCGTTCTATGTCTCATTTTTCATCTCCCTCTGAGCTGTTCTTTTCCTTGTTCGCCCAGCCTTCCGTTAGGGCGGCTTTAATGTTTTGGCGCAGCCAGAAGTCCCAATTGCTCCATCATTCCCAAGTCGTCGCGCACGCCATAGTGATCGACAATCTTGCCATCGTGCTAGCCGCCAACTATATCTTTCTCGGTGATTTGAAGGGCGCTGAGAAGACCTTGCAGTCAGCATCCGCTGGGGGTGTGGATAGTCCCGAGTTTGTCGTGCTGCGATACGACCTGGCGTTTCTCAGAGGAGATCACGCGGAAATGCAACGGCAGGCGGCTCTTGGTGAAAAAAGAGCCAACGCGGGTGACTGGATCTTTGCGCGGCAGGCCTCATCCCTCGCATACGCCGGACGCTTGGGTGAGACGCGGAAGATGTCGCAGCGGGCGATGGATTTGGCCAAGGAGGCGGATCAGCGAGAACGGGCGGCTCAGTTTCAAGTGAGCGTGGCCGTGCGGGAGGGATTCTTTGGGGAACGAGACGCCGCTCGGCAGAGCGCCAAAGCTGCGCTGTCAATATCGAACGGCCGCGACGTCCAGTACGGGGCTGCACTTGCATTTGCACTCGCAGACGACAACAGCCGGGCCACAGCGATGGCGAACGATTTGGAAAGGCGGCTTCCGGAAGATACGGCGGTCCGGTTCAGTTATGTGCCCACGCTTCGTGCCGCGCTCGCGGTGAATCGGGGTGACGCTTCCAGGGCCGTCGAAGCACTGCAAGTTGCCGCTTCCCATGAGTTGGGTTCGCCCCCCAGCAGTTTTCTCGGACTTTTTGGCGCTCTCTATCCCGTCTATATGCGGGGCAATGCGTACCTGGACCTACACCAAGGCAAGCAGGCAGCAGGAGAGTTTCAAAAAATCCTTGATCATCGCGGAGTTGTACAGAATGATCCAATCGGCGCACTGGCGTACCTGCAGCTCGGACGCGCCTACGCACTCACCGGAGACAAGGAAAGGGCACGTGCGGGTTATGGCGATTTTCTCGCTTTATGGAAGGGTGCTGATCCTGACCTACCTGTCCTGAAGGAAGCACGGGCGGAATACACGAAGCTACAATAGTCAGGCTGGCGCCTTCGGAGCCCGCTGGATCGATCGGTTGACTACAGACTCTGATCGCCTTCACCTACACCGGGCCCACTCAGGCTCTGAGGACTAGCCGGTCGACGAACCCTTGCAATGAATCAGGGGTACGAAATACCTGAAGTTCGGCGCTCGGTGCGTAGTCTGCAATCGCTTTCAGGAGGACCGGACGGCTTTTCCAGCGGTAGGCCAAGACCCACCACCAGAAGTCGATGCGCTCGCGCGACCGTCGAATTGCGCGATGAGCGCAGCACCAAAAGGAGAAGTCCAGGAAGATGACTGTGTCCGCCGCGCGAAGGCGAGTCTCAACAACGTCAAATTGTCCCAAGTCACCATCGAGGATCCATCCGTCCATCGCAACAAGTAGAGCCTGAGCGGCTGCCCACTCATCCCGAGGCGTAGCCAGGAGGCCAGGTCGCCAGAAAACTTTGTCCAACTCCACCACGGGAAGGCCGGTGATCTCGCCAAGGCGTCTCGCGAGAGTTGATTTGCCTGACGCACCACGACCTAGGATCACCACGCGCTTCACATTCTGCAGCGTACGCCCCGTGTCGCGACTTTTGCATATCACCGCTTGACATCCGTCGAATAGGCCGCGTTTCATCCGTCATACGAGCAAGCGCGCAAAGGCGCTGAGTGCTGCTCCCAAAGGAGAAAGGCTGATGCAATTCGCCCTGCTCATCTTCGAATCACCAGAAGCTTTTGCGACACGAAAAGCCCCCGAAAGCAATCCCTACCTCGGTGCCTGGCGGGCGTACTACAAAACGATCGTCGAGGCCGGCATCTATGTCGGCGGCGACCCACTTGAAGTGCCGGAAACTGCGACCACGGTGCGGGTGATGGAAGGAAAACGGCGCGTACAGGATGGCCCCTTCGCTGATACGAAGGAGCAACTGGCGGGATTCATGATCCTGGAACTCCCTTCCCTTGACGCAGCACTCGATTGGGCAGCGCGATGCCCAGCAGCTTCGACCGGCGCCGTGGAGGTGCGGCCCCTGGCGCCGGAATCCCGGCGCCGGATCACGGGATGAACGAAAGCCAGTACACACAACGGACGATCGAGCGCGTGGCGCGCGAGTCATACGGTCGCCTGGTGGCCTACCTTTCCTCGCACACGCGCGACGTTGCTAGTGCGGAGGACGCGCTCAGCAACGCATTGATAGCAGCACTTACCACCTGGCCTCGAGACGGCGTGCCACAAAATCCAGAGGCCTGGCTGCTGACGGCGGCACGCCATTCTTTGATCGATCTTGTGCGTCATCGGCAAGTAGCTGAAGCGAACGAATCCACTCTTCTACTCCTTAGAGAGGAATCCCAGGAGGCGATGTTGTCGGCCAAGTTTCCTGATGAAAGGTTGAAACTGCTGTTCGTGTGCGCCCACCCGGCAATCGATCCGGCGATGCACACGCCACTCATGCTCCAGACCGTTCTGGGTCTGGACGCAGTCCGTATTGCCCATGCCTTCCTGGTGTCACCCACAACGATGGGGCAGCGGCTGGTGCGTGCCAAGACGAAGATCCGTGACGGCGGCATTCGATTTGAAGTTCCGCAAGAGCGTGAACTGCCGCAGCGGCTTGACGCGGTACTTGAAGCGATCTATGCCGCGTTCGGGATCGGCTGGGATGACATGGCAGGCGTTGACCAGCGCGGCCGCGATCTGGCGGAGGAAGCAATCTGGCTCGCACGCGTCCTTCTGCAACTAATGCCCAGGGAAGCAGAGGTTCGGGGTCTGCTCGCTCTCATGCTTCATTGCGAAGCGCGCCGCCCGGCGCGGCGAGGGGCGGACGGCCGCTATATTCCTCTCTCAGAACAGGACACACAGCAGTGGTCTCTGCCATTGATCGATGAGGCAGAGCGGCATCTCGCCGCAGCGTCGAGCCGCAATTTCGCCGGACGCTTCCAACTCGAGGCCGCGATTCAGTCGGTACACGCTGAGCGGTTGCGCAGCGGCCGGACCGAGTGGACCGCGGCCGTGCTGTTCTACGAACAGTTGATCCGAATCTCGCCCACGCTTGGCGCTCGAATCGGATACGCTGCGGCGGTTGGGGAAGCGAATGGACTCCAAGCGGGATTAGCGGCACTGGATGGGATCGACCGGAACGCTGCCTCCGGATATCAGCCCTATTGGGCAGTTCGCGCCCATCTGTTGCAACGGCTAGGCAAGACATCTGAGGCCGCAGATGCTTTCGAGCGGGCGATTGGTCTGGCCGAGGACCCGGCAGTAAGACAGTTCCTACTCCAAAGGCGGGGCTGACTTTTTTTATTTTTCCTGTCGAAATGACCCCACCCTGCACGTCACCCCCATAGAGGTAGCGTGTAAGCTTCTAACAATTTTGAAAGCGGGCTCAAGGTGAATGGAACGAGTGCAACGTCACATGCTTTCCCGGAGTACCCGATGAGCCGAAATGGATTCGCTGCAGTTGCTTCGCTAATCTTTGTCCTCAGTTGTTTCTCTGGAGTCTCGCGACAGGCGTGGTCGCTGGATGCCAAGACTCAATATCCCAGTATGGCGCCGCTTGACCAATATTTGATGGCAGATCGAAATGCCGAGATAGCCCTTGCGCTTAGCGCGGCGCCCGCACCCATATCACGCGATGCAACGGTTCTCGTGTTTGAGAAAAGTGGCTACCAGACCGCAGTCGAAGGAAAGAATGGGTTCACGTGCCTGGTTGAACGCTCGTGGATGTCTCCATTTGATAGTCCGGAGTTCTGGAACCCTAAGATGCGTGGGCCGATCTGTTATAACCCAGCAGCGGTGCGGACAATTCTTCCGTATACAGTGAATCGGACGAAGCTGGCATTGACCGGATTATCCAAAGCGCAGCTCCGCGAGAACATCACAGCCGCGATCGCGAAGAATGAACTGAAGCCGGCGCTATGTCTTACATGATGTCGAAGGGAGGAAACCTTGGTGATTCCGTCGGACACTGGCGCCCGCATCTCATGTTTCATGCGCCCAAGACAGAGGCCGCGAGTTGGGGGGCAGATTTGGCGGGCTCACCGGTACTGTACAACGACCAATATCGCGACGTTCCGGAGCCGGAAATTATTTTCATGGTGCCCGTTTTCTATTGGTCAGACGGCACCGCTGCGCCACATCAGGCATTTGATTGAGATGGCGGTAGCGGATGCGATGACAGTTAACCGAGATATTCTTTTAGGTTTCGCGTGATCATCGCCCACCCCGTGTGGCTTGCATTCAAGAACGGCGGAGGCACAGGCCCGTCGACATACGATTTGACGGTCAGTTTGGTTGTCGATTTTGCGTCTGGAATGAGGGTGGGCTCAATCAAGTATTCCACTTCGCAGTTTGGCATCACCAAATCTGGCGGCGTCTTCATCCGCCAAGTAACCCGCAGTCTATATGGCGGTTCCTTCGCCAACACGGTGCCATCCACCTTCCAGCCGTCATCTCGCTCAAGGCGATAGGGCTCCCCCACGTCGCCGACTGTTACTCGCGAGCGCATGAAATACTGTTCGGTGTCCGCAGCTTCCGTCAGCGCAGCCCAGATTCGCTCGACAGATGCATCAACAAAGACTTCCACCACACTGTTCAGTTGCCATTCCTGCATCTGTAGCGTTCCTCGTCGATTCTAGCGCTGTTTCGGCGGAACATTTATTGTGACGCCAACCGCAGTGGCAGACATGAAGGGGTGAGCGCATCACGCCAGCGCAAGTCTATTTGAGTTGATGATACTTGTTATGCGAGATGCCACCGGTCCAGTCTGGCGATTTGATCGAGATGGCAAAGGGCAGGGTCGTTACGGCCCGGCTCAGAAGGTCACTGGGAAGGGAAACCGCAGATCTTTCCACTCCGCTGCGTTCTGTCGAAAAACATTTCCAGGAAAAAACCGCCAAACCGCAGGTTCCCTCCACTGCGCTGCGCTCCGGTCGGGATGACAAGGGGGAGGGATGGCGCTTCCAGGAGCCGTTTTTCATCACCTTGGGTGGGCCAAGGGCCCATGACCTCTCCGGTCAAGATGACAAATGGGAGGGTCGCTACGGCCCGGAGTAGAGGTCAGGGGAAAAGAAATCGCAGGCCGCAGCAGCCGCAAAAGGAAATGGCGGAGCCGAGGCTCCGCCATCTAAAAGTAACCTCTACAGTTGCTAGGCGTTGGTGTCGCTGCCGCTGCCGTCGGGTGGCGGGGTCTCAGACATCGCTTTGTCTATTTCTTCGCGACGCTTGGTCCGCGCTTCGGCTCGCTTCTGACGCTTCTCGTCCAGCTCGTGCTCGGAGCCGAGAAGTTCGATGAAGGCCTTCTCGGCTCCATCGCCCTTCTGAAAGCCGGTGCGTACGATGCGCAAATAGCCGCCGGCACGGTCCCCGTAACGCGGCGCCACAGTGTCAAACAGACGAGAGACCGCTTCCCGCGTCTGCAAATAGGACAGGGCGAGACGACGGGAATGCAGGTCGCCCCTCTTGCCCAAGGTGATCAGCTTTTCTACGTGAGGACGGGCAGCCTTGGCCTTGGTGACGGTCGTCTCCACCCGGTCCTCAAGAAGAATGGACGTTACCAGATTCCGCAACAGAGCGCGGCGGTGGCTGGTGTTTCGCCCGAGTTTGTATCCTGCATTGCGATGGCGCATCGGTTTCTCTTTCTAGAAGTTTTCCGGCTCCGACTGGAGCGGAACATCGATCCCGTCGAGATCCTCGTCTTCGTCGTCCTCTTCGTCGTCGTAGCGGTTGTAACTCGCCGCCAACGTCGCAGCCGGAAGAACGCTGGTCGGTCCTGGCACCGCGTTGCCGTGCTCGTCGATCTTCATGCCCAGCGACAAGCCCATCTGCGCCAGGATTTCCTTGATCTCGTTCAACGACTTGCGGCCGAAGTTCTTGGTCTTGAGCATCTCCGGTTCGGTCTTCTGAACCAGCTCGCCAATGGTCTGGATGTTCGCGTTCTTGAGGCAGTTGTAGCTACGCACGCTCAGCTCAAGCTCTTCCACAGAGCGATTGAGATTTTCATTGCGCAACTGCATACGGCCTTCGTCGTGCGCGCTCTCGGCTTCGATCTCTTCCTCGAAGTTGATGAAGATGCTCATGTGGTCTTTGAGCAGCTTGGCCGCGAGGCCGAGCGAGTCAGCAGGCAGAACCGAACGATTGGTCCAGACTTCAATGGTCAACTTGTCATAGTCAGTGATCTGACCAAGACGGGCAGCGTCTACGGTGTAGTTGACCTTGCGTACAGGCGAGTGAACGGAGTCTACAGGGATGAAGCCGATGCCCAGATCGGAATCAAAGTTCTTGTCGGCAGATACGTAGCCACGGCCGCGCTTGAGGCGCATTTCCATGTCCAGTTTTCCGCCTTCACTGACGGTCGCTACGTAAACATCCTTATCCAGGATCTCCACGTCTCCGTCAGCCTCGATCATGCCGGAAGTGACGACACCTGGTTGATCCGCTCGCAGATAAAGAGCCTTCGGTCCCTCACCGTTCAACTTGAAGGGAATCTGCTTGAGGTTCAGGATGATGTCGGTTGCGTCTTCAACGACGCCGGTGATCGATTGGAACTCGTGCAGAACGCCTTCGATCTTCACCGCGGTGACGGCCGCGCCTTCAATCGAAGAAAGCAGGGTGCGACGCAGAGCGTTGCCGATGGTCGTGCCAAAGCCGCGCTCAAACGGCTGAGCACTAAACTTGCCGTACTTCTCGGTAAGCGTTTCGGTGTCAACTGCAAGACGTTTTGGTTTTTGAAATCCTCTCCAAAGCATTGCGGTATTCCTTTCCATGCACGGCAAGCGTCGCGAAGCATTCTGCAACGGCCGTGCCCGTTTCTCCCTCGTTTGGTTTACTTGCTGTACAGTTCGACGATCAGCTGCTCGTTTACGGGCAGGTTCACGTCTTCACGCTTGGGCAGAGCCAGTACCTTACCTGAAAGATTCGCGTGGTCAACCTGGAGCCAACGGGGCGCTACCTGGTGACTGGCGAATTCTATCGAGGTTTCGAGTACTGTGAGCTTCTTGCTGCCTTCGCGGATCTTGATCTCGTCGCTTACCGATACCTGGAAGGACGGGATGTTCACTTTGCGGCCATTCACTTCCACGTGGCCGTGACGCACGATCTGGCGCGACTGACGGCGGGAACTGGCAAAGCCTAGACGAAAGACTACGTTGTCAAGACGGCGCTCGAGTTGCTGCAAGAGCAATTCGCCGGTGACGCCCTGAGCGCGCGATGCCTTCTCGTAGTAAGCGCGGAACTGGCTTTCCAGGGTGAAGTAAATGCGCTTGGCTTTTTGCTTTTCGCGCAATTGCAGACCGTAGCCTACGATCTTGGGCTTGCGGTCACGGCCGTGCTGGCCGGGAGCAAAGTTGCGCTTTTCAATGGGGCATTTTTCTGAGAAGCACTTGGTGCCCTTCAGAAAAAGCTTCATGCCTTCGCGTCGGCAAAGGCGACAGACTGGTCCGGTATATCTTGCCACTTAATTCTCCTTACTTCAGAGGCCGACCGGTTTACGGATTTAAAATCCTTCGTCCCGGTCCTGCAAATTGTTGTTAGACGCGCCGGCGCTTGGGCGGACGGCAGCCGTTGTGAGGAATAGGCGTGACGTCACGGATGGAGCGAACATCGAGTCCCGCTGCAGCCAGCGCGCGCACCGCAGACTCACGGCCGGATCCGGGACCGCTCACGCGTACATCGACAGAGCGGAGACCGTGATCGCGCGCCTGGTTGGCGGCGTTCATGGCCGCCTGCTGGGCGGCGAACGGAGTGCCCTTACGCGATCCGCGGAAGCCCAGTGAACCGGAACTCTTCCAGGAAAGGGTGTTGCCCTGACCGTCGGTGATGGTCACGATGGTGTTGTTGAACGAAGCCTGAACGTATACCAATCCATAGGGAACGTTCTTGCGCTCGCGCTTCTTGAATTTCTTGTTCTTGGCAGCCTTGCCGGCGCCCGCCTTCTGCTCTGGTTTCGCCATTAGGTCTTCGCCGTCGCTTTCTTCTTGCCTGCGATTGTGCCCTTACGCGGGGGTGACGCAAACCACGGTAGGACTGAATGTCAATCAGCCGCTTGATGTGCATGGAGACGTCTTTGCGCAGATCGCCTTCAATCTGCCCTTCAGCCTCAATCACCTGGCGGATACGGTTTACCTCGTCTTCACCCAGATCCTGGATCTTCTTGAACGGGTCAACATTGGCCGTTACCAGGATGCGCCGGGCACGAGGGTTACCGATACCGAAAATGTAGGTCAGCGCGATTCTTGCCTGCTTGTGGCGGGGCAGATCGACGCCAGCTATACGTGCCATACCTGATCCTTATGGAATGCTTTTGCTGCCCTGCAGCTTCGCCGCTGGACAGAAGTTCGTGTTTTAAGGCTGCCGGAGAGGTTCAACGCAAGCCTTTATGGCTAACTAGCCTCTCCGGTGCCTGTTGTTTGGCTGCTTCGTATTGCAGGGGCTAAAGCCCCGGAATATTTCGAGCGGTTACGGCACGACTAAAGTCGTGCCCTGATACAAAACCTAGAGTTGTTGTTGCCCGCCTCATACGCAGACCAAGAACAAACTAGCCCTGGCGCTGCTTGTGCTTCGAGTTCTCACAGATAACGCGTACGACTCCGCGACGATGGATCACCTTGCACTTGTCGCAGATCTTTTTTACTGATGCCCTGACTTTCATTACGGCTCCTGACTGCTCTATTTGTAGCGATACACGATCCGGCCTCGGGTCAGATCGTATGGACTGAGCTCTACGGCCACCCGGTCGCCTGGAAGAATACGGATGAAGTTCTTCCGCATTCGTCCCGAAACGTGCGCCAGGACCTGGTGCTTGTTTTCAAGCTCTACTTTGAACATCGCGTTGGGCAACGTTTCAACTACCGTTGCCATTACTTCAATCGCGTCTTCCTTCGACAAACTTTATCCCGATTCTGCCTGCTCCCACAGGCGCTCGTACGCTACTGCGTCAAAATCACAGCGCCATCAGCCGTCACCGCGACGGTGTGCTCGAAATGAGCGCTCAGGCTTCCATCCTCAGTTACTGCTGTCCAACCGTCGCTCAGTACCTGAACACCCGGCTTGCCCACATTCACCATAGGCTCGATGGCCAGAACCATTCCTGCGCGTAATTTGGTTCCCGCTCCCCGCTGCCCGTAGTTGGGAACCTGCGGATCTTCGTGCATCCTGGTTCCAATTCCATGGCCCACAAACTCACGCACCACACTGAAGCCGTCCGCTTCCACAACTTCCTGCACGGCTGCCCCGATATCTCCCAACGTCGCTCCCGGCCGCACTACCTTGATGGCGGTCTCAAGCGAAGCCCTGGTCACATCGAGCAGCCGCTTGGCCTTGGGCGCTACCTCGGTTCCAACCGGAACCGTAATGGCCGAGTCGCCGTAGTAGCCGTCTAACACCACGCCGCAGTCAATACTGACGATATCGCCTTCGCGCAGGACTCTCTCTCTCGAGGGGATGCCGTGCACTACTTGCTCATTGACCGAAGTACACAACACACACGGATAACCGCGATAACCCTTGAAAGCCGAGGTGGCGCCCAACTCCGCCATTTTGCTTTCTGCCAGGTTTTCCAGGTCGAGCGTGGTCACGCCGGGCTTGACATGCGCTCGCACATGCTCCAGCACTTCACGAACTACCGCTCCGCTGCGCCGCATTTTTTCAATTTCCTGCGGCGTCTTAATCATGATGGCCATTGGCCTTTTCTACTCTCTCTACTAAGTCTGGGATCTGAGTCGCGCTACCGCGGTCATGATGCCCGCCATCACTTCGCCCGCAGGCTGCTCGCCATCCACTTCCACAAACCGGCTGCTGGCACGGTAATGTTCCACTACTGGCGCTGTCAGCGCCGCGTAAGTGCGCATCCGCTCATGGAAGACGTCTTCCACATCATCCGCGCGCTGGACCAACGGTGTGCCGTCCACATCGCATACCGTATCGAACTTCGGCGGTTGCAGGTAAACGTTGTAAATGCGCTGGCAGGTTGGACAGTTGCGCCGACCCGTGATACGACGCAACAATTGATTGTAACTTACCTGAATGCTTACTGCAATAAGCGGGAGCCCGTTTGCAGCCGCCGCCAGGCGGGCGTCCAGCCACTCTGCCTGGGCCAGGGTGCGGGGGTACCCGTCCAGGATGTACCCGCGGGCAGTGTCTGGCTGGGCCAGGCGCTCGGCCACCATTTGGTTGACCAGATCGTCGGGAACCAGCTTGCCCGAATCCATGATTTGCGTGGCCATGAGGCCCAGCGGGGTTCCGTTCACCCGGTGGTCGCGCAGCAGGTCGCCGGTCGAGATGTGCGGGATCGACCAAACTGCCATGATCCCTTTGGCCTGAGTTCCCTTGCCTACCCCTGGGGCGCCCATGAGCAGCATGGGGCCGGGGGTGATGTCCTTTAGGGAGAGGATTTCCGGTCCGGCTGCCAAACCCTGCGCCGCCTCTACCACGACCGCCTTCCACGCACCCTGCCGCTGCGCGGGGAGAAGCCGTCGTAGTGGCGCATGATGAGCTGCGACTCTACCTGGTTGACGGTGTCCATGGCGACGCCGACCACGATCAGCAGCGAGGTGCCGCCGAAGTAGAAGCTGACGTTCAGGCCGTGGGTTACCCAGGTTGGGAGGCGCTCAAAGAATCCCCCCATCAGCCAGAGGTTGTTGAGATGAATGCCGCTGATCAAGATTTGCGGAATCAGCGAGATCACGATCAGGTAGAGGGCGCCCACCAGGGTGATTCGGGTGAGGACGTCGTTGACAAAGTCAGAAGTGCGCCGGCCTGGACGGATGCCGGGAATGAACCCGCCATACTTGCGCATGTTGTCGGCAATGTCGTCGGGACGGAAAACAATCGAGATGTAGAAGTAGGCGAAGAAGACGATGCCTACGATGTAGAGCAGCTCGTACCAGGGCTCGCCGGGGCGTAGACCGTCAAAGACCCGGGTCAGGAAGCCGCTGTTCTGCACGAATCCGGATCCGGCAAAGAGCAGGGGCGCCGACAGGATAGAGCTGGCGAAGATGACCGGCATGACGCCACCGGAGTTCACCTTGAGCGGAAGATGGGTGGACTGGCCGCCCATGAGACGGCGCCCTACGATGCGCTTGGCGTATTGCACCGGGATGCGGCGCTCGCTGCGCTCCACAAAAACGATGAAAGCCACAATGGCGATCATCATGACTACCAGGATCAGGAGTGCCGGCACGGTGAAGGAGCCCCACGCCTGGGTTTTTGCTTTGTCGATCAGGTCCTGGATGCCGCGGGGTATGCCCACCACGATGCCGGCGAAGATCAACAGGCTCATGCCGTTGCCGATACCACGGTCGGTGATTTGCTCACCCAGCCACATGATGAACGCAGTGCCGGTGGTGAGGGTGAGGATGGTGGTGAAAATGAAACCGGGTCCGGGGTTCAGGACGTAAGAAACTCCACCCGACCCGTGGGAAAGGGTCAAGGCGATGGCGAGGGACTGGATGGCTCCCAGCACTACCGTGACGTACCGGGTCCATTGGGTAATCTTTCGCCGTCCCAGCTCGCCTTCCTTTTGCAGTTTGGCCAGGGGTTCGTACACCACGGTCAACAATTGGAAGATGATGGAGGCGGTGATGTAGGGCATGATGCCCAGGGCGAAGATGGTCAGCTTGCGGAGGTTTCCGCCGCTGAACAGGTCGACCAGGCCAAGGGCACTGCCGGCTTGTTGATCGAAGAATTGGGCCAGGAGCTTGAGGTTGACCCCGGGGGTCGGTATCTGGGAGCCCAGGCGATAGACGGCCAGGATGCCCAGAGTGAACAAGACCCGCTTGCGTAGGTCGGGGATGCGGAAGATGTTGCGGATCTTCTCAAACATAAAATGCCTCAGGGGCTACGGTGTATGAGTGCAGGCCGAAAGAACCGCAGGTCCCTCCACTACGCTTCGCTCCGGTCGGGATGACAATTCTGTCGCGAGGGCCAAGTATCTCTCGCTG
>Ga0302180_10002148_pt1 | contig 15425 bp, 15 predicted proteins | sample I_Palsa_E3_2_FD_200575 | JGI IMG/M metagenome (GOLD analysis project Ga0302180, IMG submission 200575) | Peat permafrost microbial communities from Stordalen Mire near Abisko, Sweden - I_Palsa_E3_2 | ecosystem: Environmental > Terrestrial > Soil > Palsa > Peat permafrost | place: Sweden... | reverse complement strand
GCCAGGACCGCGCAACCAAGCTGCTGACGTATATGGGCGAAGTGATCGTGAACCAGAATCCAACGGTGGCGGGCAAGCCGGTCCCCGCGCGCATCGACGCCCCTCCGCTGCCGCGGCACGACACCGCCGCGCCGCCGGATGGTACCCGTCAATTGCTCGCCGCCCTGGGGCCGGAGAAGTTCGCCGAGTGGACCCGCTCGCAAAAGGGGCTGCTGCTGACCGACACCACTTTCCGCGACGCGCACCAATCGCTGCTGGCCACGCGCGTGCGCACTTACGACATGCTGCGCATTGCCAACTTTATGGCGCACAGGCTGCACAACCTTTACAGCCTGGAGATGTGGGGCGGGGCCACCTTCGACGTCGCCATGCGTTTCCTGCACGAAGACCCATGGCTGCGGTTGCGCCAATTGCGCGAGCGGATTCCGAACATCTGTTTCCAGATGCTGCTGCGCGCCTCGAACGCGGTCGGCTATACGGCTTATCCGGACAACGCCGTGGAGGGATTCATCCGCGAAGCCGCCACGCAGGGCATCGACATCTTCCGCATCTTCGATTCGTTGAACTGGCTTCCAAATATGAAGGCGTCCATGGGAGCGGTGCGCAAGACAGGCAAGATCTGCGAGGCGGCGGTCTGCTATACGGGCGACATTCTGGACGCGCGCCGCGACAAGTATTCGCTCGATTATTACGTGAAGATGGCGCGCGAGCTGGAGCGCATGGGCGCGCACGTGCTGGCCATCAAAGACATGGCGGGGCTGTGCAAGCCTTACGCGGCGGAGAAGCTGGTGACTACGCTGCGGCAAGAGATCGGGATTCCGATTCATTTTCACACGCACGACACCAGCGGCATCAATGCGGCCTCGGTGCTGAAGGCCGCCGAAGCGGGCGTGCACGCAGCGGACGGCGCCATCGCCTCAATGAGCGGGACCACCAGCCAGCCGAATCTGAACTCCATCGTGGCGGCGCTGCGCAATACGCCGCGCGATTGCGGCGTCGATCTGGATGCGCTTAACCAGTGTGCGGATTACTGGGAGACGGTGCGGACTTATTATGCGCCGTTCGATACGGGTCCGAAGTCCGGCACCGCCGAGGTGTATATACACGAGATGCCGGGCGGCCAGTACACCAATCTGCGCGAGCAGGCCGAGTCCATGGGGCTGGGGGCGCGCTGGCACGATATCGCGCGCACCTACGCGGAAGCCAACCTGGCGTTGGGAGACATCGTGAAGGTGACGCCGTCGAGCAAGGCGGTGGGGGACTTAGCCATTTTTCTGGTGAACCACAACATGACCGTTCAGCAGTTCGAGCGGCTGGGTCCGGACCACAACCTGACGCTACCGGGGTCGGTGATCGAGATGTTGAGCGGCGCGCTGGGCGAACCCGAGGGCGGCTGGCCGAAACGCCTGCAGAAGGCCATTTTAAAGGGTGCCAAGCCGCAGCGCGGGCGGCCCGGGGCGCATCTGACACCGGTGAATTTCGCGGAGACCGCGGCTATGCTGGGCCGCAAGATAGGCCACGAGCCGGCCACCGACGACGTGCTCAGCTTTCTGATGTACCCGGACGTGTTTCTGAAGTTTGCCAAGGCACGGAAGAGTTACGGCAACGTGGAAGTGCTGCCCACGCCGCAGTTCTACTACGGCATGCAGAAGGGCGACGAAATCGCCGTGGAATTGGAGCCGGGCAAAGCCCTGGTGATCAAGTTTCTGACGGTGGGCGAGCCGCATCCGGAAGGTTTTCGTACGGTGTTCTTCGAGTTGAATGGGCAGCCGCGAGAGGTGAACATCCGGGACAAGAGCCTGGAAGTGAAGGTCGCGGCGGCGCCTAAGGCCGATCCGGCGAAACCGGGCGAGATTGGCGCGCCGATTCCGGGCGTGGTCTCAAACGTGGCGGTGGAGTTGAATCAGTTGGTGAAGAAGGGCGATCGCCTGCTGGTGATGGAAGCCATGAAAATGCAGAGCACCGTCTACGCGCCGGTGGGGGGTAAGGTGACGCAGGTATTGGTGCAGCCGGGGCGGCATGTGGAAGCCAAGGATCTGCTGCTGACGATCGAGTGAAGAGCCAACCCAGGCGATCGTACGGGGCCGGGGCGCGCCAAGCCGGGCCCTCTGCCGCGGTGTTAAACGCGCCGCGTACTGGGTGGCTGCGGAGTTGCCCCAGACCCAGCCGGCATTTGAGCCCCGGCGCCGTCCGTGCTAAAAAAGAAACACTATGACGGCGGAGGCACCACAGCCGGACGATATCGCCAGGCTTTACAGCCGCGCCTTTGCGGAGTACGGCGCGCGCGCGCTTTGGAACATGCGGCCCGTCGAAGACCCCACCCCCGCCGACGCGTTGGCGATCGCAAAGGCCTTAAGAACGCACGGCGGGATGGAAGGCCGCCGCCTGGCGGAGCAAATCGAGAGCCGCTGCCGTGCCCCTCACTAAACTGCAATCCCACGCCCTGCGGCTGCTTGCGGCCGGCCGCAGTCCCGACAGCTATGTGGCCGGCGATGTCGAGCTGAACCGGGATGGGCCGCGTTTTTCCGGCGATATCGATATCTTTCAGGACTCCGAAGAACGGCTGGCGGCCGCAGCCGATGCCGACGCCCGGGCCTTGACCGCGGCCGGCTTGAAGCTGTCGTTCAGAAAAATTCAAATTGGCAGGCGGCAAGCGGAAGTGAATGGCCTTGGCGAAACCACGCAGCTTGAGTGGGTAGCCGACAGCGATTTCCGCTTCTTCCCAGCGCAGCGGGACGATTTATTCGGTTATGTGCTCGATCCCGTGGACCTCGCCACGAACAAAGCGTCCGCCGCCGACCGGCGGGAACCGCGCGACATAGTGGACCTGCTGACGATCCATGCGAACATTCTTCCCCTCGGGGCAGTGATCTGCGCCGCCGTGGGACGGTTTCCGGGACAGTCGCCGGAAGAAATGCTGTCGGACATTACGCGGCACAGCCGGTTTACGGCGGAGGAGTTTCGCGTGCTGGCGACGGAACGGCCGCTTGACGTACCGAAGCTTCACCAGCACATACGTGCCATGATCGTGGACGCCGAGCGGTTTATTAGCGCTATTCCAAGCGACGCCGTGGGTTTCGTTTTCCTGGAGTGTGAGAAACCCGTCCAGCCCGCCCTCGATGCGCTCGGAAAATACCAACGCCGCGCAGGCGCCCGCGGCGGTGTGTGGCCGTCTTCAGCGGAGATATACGGCGCGATGCTGGAACTCTACGGTAAGCCTGGCGGGCCGGCGTGAATCAGGGCGCCCGCGCGGCCTACCGGTGCGGTAGCGGCGGTTGCGGCGGCTTCCTGTGCAGGAAGCCGTTCGCGAAAAATCTCTGGCGGATGTCGGGCCAGAATTCCGCCGCGACGTTGCCGAGCGCCCAGCCGGCCACGCTGGTGCCCACGCGGGTGCCCATAACCGTACCGGTTCGGCTGACGGAAGGGTAATAGAGATTCGACGCGCCGATGCCCAGCGCCATGCCGAAAACGCCTGAGGCGTTGAACGTCGACCGGCCCGAGTCCTGCCGCGCCACAGCGATGCGGCTCAGTGAATACATAACGCGCGGCACAAACCGGGAATTCGGACCTTTGCGGAAATACCTGGGATCCTGATGCAGCGCGCAGGCGAGCACAACGTCGCTAAAGAGATTCTGGGAAGTGAAATCGCCCAACGCGGCGCCGAATCGCTGGGCATAGGCTGCGCCGCCTTCGCCATATTTGGGCGTCTGGTTGTCGGCTTGCGAAAGGCCGGCGCTGAGTGCCGCGGCGGCGATGTTGAACGGATCGCGGGTCTCTTCCACGAAGAACATCCATTTCTGCTTGGGCGTGAGCGGCGGTGTCTCAGGGGTTACATTGTTCACTGTTTGATAGTCGGGGATCACGCCCAGAATGCGGTCATGGTTAAGGCCATCGGACGATTGCGCGCGGGCGGCGGCGCCGATCAGCAGACAGACTGCGGCGGGCACGGCGATGCGTGCAAGGAGGCTCACAGGTCGGGAGGCGCACGTGCGCCAAGGAAGGTTACAGCCCACGCGTTGGGCTGCTTTATGAACCGGGCCGATTTCACCGGCTTCAGCCGGCGTGTAAAGCTGGATTGAGAATCTTTATGACTGCCATTCAAACGAGACAAATCAACGTGGAGCGGTTCAGCGTCAGTTCGTCTGAGCCCTTCGACACCATCGTCGCCAGGATTGAGCGGGAAATCGGCCACCCCGAGATGGGCGCATTTGCCCGGAAGATGGCCTCGGCGGTACTTGCCGACTTAGAGCTTGCCGTGCAGGGAGCGGTCGGCCCTTCGGGCCTCATGGAATTCGTCCGTTTCGACCTTGGCGCAGTGCTGCGGAAGGAACAAGGGTTTGAGGACCGCCGCAGTCTTCGCCTGGTCATAGGAAATCCGCTCATTATGAAGGAAATGACGAAACATGTTCCGGACACGGGATCTTACGCGCCCGTTACGATCCTGATCGATACGCGGGCCGATGGTGTCCATTTATCGTATGACAGGATGGCCAGCTTTCTCGCCTCGTATGGAAATGCAGAGGCGCTGAAAGTCGCTCGGGATCTGGATTCCAAGGTGGAAGCCTTGCTCACAATAGCCGCAAGATGAGCTGCGGCCGCGGACGGTGCATCTACTTCCCCGTCTGGTACGCTTCGTCCAACAACTCAATCACGTGCACTACGCGCTGCCCGGTGCCATGTAAGCTCACGCCGGCACGCAGTTGCAGGATGCATCCGGGATTGGCTGTCGAAATCACGTCCGCGCCGGTGCGATTCACATCCTGCATCTTCCTTTCCAGAATCTGCATGGACATGGCGTTCTCGACTACGTTGTAGATGCCCGCGCTACCGCAGCAAAGATCGGGAAGGGACATTTCGCGGAACGCCAGGCCGGGGATCGCTTCGAGCAAGCGGCGCGGCGCGGTGCGGATGCGTTGGCCGTGCGCCAGGTGGCAGGAATCCTGATAAGTGACTGTGACCGGCAGGGGCTTCATCGCCCTGTTCAGTTCGATGGAAGCCAGGAACTCGGTGACATCCTGCATGCGTCCGGAAAACTCGCGCGCCGGCGCCGCGTACCGCGGATCGGCTTCCAATAATTCGCCGTACTCTTTCAAAGTGGTACCGCAGCCCGCCGCATTGCTGAGGATGGCATCGTAACCGCCGTTCGCCAGCGCGTCGATATTGCGCCGGGCGAGGACGCGCGCTTCGTCCGGCAGGCCCGCGTGCACGTGCAGCGCCCCGCAGCAGCCTTGTCCGCCGGCCACCACCACGTCGCAGGCATTTTTCTGCAGGACACGGACGGTGGCCTCATTCAATCGGGCGAAGCACACGTTGGCGATGCATCCCGCCATCAGCGCCACACGGTAACGCCGTTGGCCTTCGGCGGGAAACGTCTTGCCGATTTTGCCGAAGAAGAACGGCGGCTCGGCGGGCGGCGTCAATTGCTCCACATCGCCCAGTTTTTCCAACAGTTTCAAGAAGCCCAACGCGCGGACCAGCTTCTGCAATCCGCTGCCCTGGTATAGATAGAGCAGTGTTCCCAACACGGTCATCAGGGCGGGCGACGGCAGCAAGTGGCCGAATACGAAGCGCCGCATCCAACGCGACGGGAGCGGCCGTACCGTGGCAGCTTCAATTTCAGCGCGGGCGGCCTCCACCAGCCTGCCGTACTGCACACCGGACGGGCAGGCGCTCTCGCAACCGCGGCAGGCCAGGCACAGATCGATGTGCTGGACATAGGAAGGGCCGATGGGCGCGCCCGCGGCCACTTGCGACATCTGGTAGATACGCCCGCGGGGCGAATCCATCTCCACGCCCAGCACGCGATAGGTAGGGCAGGCGTTGAGGCACAGGCCGCAGTGCACGCAGCGGTCCAGGTCCGCCTGGCGGGGTTTGTCGGTCGCGATCTTAGATATGGTGGTAAAGTCGGCCACGGTTGAGCAAAAGTTGCGGATCGAACATGTGTTTGATCCTTTTCATGATTGCCAGATCTTCGCCTGGTGCGGGCCAGAGCGCGATTTCCTCTTTGCGGTTTTCCGGCGCGAATTCGACGACCGTCTCGCTATGCGCCCGCGCAGTCTCCGCGGCGAATACGCCCGCTTCGCCCGAGTGCTTGAAGTACGCGTAACACACGCCGGAGCCCGCGCGTGCGATGGCCGGCCCCGGAATCGACTGTATCACCGCTTTCAATTCCTTCAGGGTACATGACACGCGTACCACTGCGCCATTCTTGTGCGCGTCGAGGTATCGCGGCGTGAAATCGTGGATGGCGCGCCAGAAGGTGGCCTCGTCGTCCGCGGGAACCGCTTGCGCTCCCATGGCGGCTAGCTCGCGCTCATATCGGGCGATGGCGGCCGTATTGCCGCCCGCCCGGACGGCCAGCATGTACGCCGGCTTCCTGATTTCCCCCGCGGCGGGATTGAGGAGATCGATGGCCGCGGGATCCAGCGGACCTTTCAGGATCGCGTCCCGCGCGGCCACGGCTTCTTCAAGGCCCGCAAATGTAAACCGGAACGTGCGCTCATAAGGCGGCTGCGGAATCACTTTCAAGTTGACCACCGCGATCGCCGCCAGCGTGCCAAACGACCCGATCATCAATTTGCCCATGTCCAGCCCGGCGACGTTCTTCACCACCATGCCGCCCGATTCGACCAGCTTGCCCTGCAGCGTGGCGAACTGCATTCCGATCACCAGGTCGCGCGCCGTGCCATAAAGCCGGCGGCGCGGCCCGCTGCAGTTCGATGCCACAACACCGCCGATGGTGGCGGTATCGGCGAAAGGCGGATCCAGTGGAATCATCTGATGCTGCTCGGCCAGCAGGCGCCGCAGTTCGCAGTACGGGATTCCGGCTTCCACGCTGATGGTCAAGTCGCGCGGCTCGTATTTGCGGACGCGACGCATGGCCGACGTGGAGATGGTCATATTGGACGGCGCCGCCGGCCCGCCCATCAGCCGTTTGGAGAAATGGCCGCCCAACTCGATAGTCTGGCTGCGGGTGGCTGCCCAACCCATGGCCTCAGCCAGTTCCTCCGGACTCTGCGGCCGCATTACGTCAGTAAAATAATCCGGCATTCGCGTGAAAGAGGTGGTGCAAAACGTAGCTGAGAACGGTTAAGACGATGGACCCGAAGAACGCCGGCAGAAAGCCTACGACCGCGAATCCGGGCACGAATACGGATGCCAGCTTCAGAAGAAACGCGTTCAAGATCAGCCAAAACAGGCCCAGTGTGAGCAGCGTCAAGGGTAGAGTGATCAGCTTCAGCGGCCAACCCACCAGCGTGTTCACGATGGTGATGACCACTGTGGCGATCAGCGCAGTACCGTAGCTGCGGATCTCGATCCCGTCGATGATGCGCGGCAAGAGCCACAAGGCCAGCGCGCTGAGCATCCAGTTTATGAGCAGGTTCACATTCGGTACCCCGGAGATCCATAATAAGCCAATGGCCCGACTGTTTGCCGGTACGTCCGGTTTTGCCTACGCTCAGTGGAAGCCGCAGTTCTACCCAGCGAAGCTCCCCGCCAACAAATTTCTGGAGCACTATGCGCAGCGGTTGAACTCGGTGGAGATCAACTACACGTTCCGCCGGATGCCTTCCGCGGCTACGCTCGAAAACTGGGTGGCCGCCACGCCGCCCGGATTCCTGTTCGCTTTGAAGGCGCACATGCGCATCACCCACATCATGCGCCTGAGGAACGCGGCGGAAGCCACCGGCGTTTTTCTGCGGGCCATCGATCCGTTGCGCACGGCGCGGCGCCTGGGACCGGTGCTGTTCCAGCTTCCGCCGCAAATGAAGTGCGATATGGATTTGCTGCGATCGTTCGTCGAGATCCTGCCTGAGGATTTGCCCTATGCCTTCGAATTCAGGCACGCGTCGTGGCTGGTGGACGATGTCTATCGCCTGCTGGAGACGCGCAATATCTCTCTATGCGTGGCGGAGTCCGAGAAGCTGGAAGTGCCCGAGGTGATTACGGCGGATTTTGTATACTACCGGCTGCGAAAGCCGGACTACACGGCGGAGGATATCGAGTCCATCGCCGGGCGCGCCCTGGGGCTGCTGGGGCAGGGCAAGGATTTGTTTCTTATGTTCAAGCATGAAGAGACGCCGGATGGTGCGCTGCACGCGGAAGAAGTGTTACGGAAGGCGGGATTGTCCCAGACGGGGTAGGCCGCGCCGGAAACGGAAGCTTTTTTACAAAGTATTTACTCCTCCTTCACATCCACCTGCATCGGCCGCCGTTAGGGTAGAGTCATGCGACTAACGAATCGACGTGCGACGAACTTATCAGTAGTGGGAATGGTGGTGCTATGTCTGCCGGCCCTGCCGATCGAGGCGGCGGGTCAATCGGTTTTTCAGGAGGTGAAGCCGCCTGTCGCCGGCGGAATGGAAGCCCTGTCCGCGTCTTCTCCGAGCGACATCTGGGCTGTGGGCATCGACGATCAGTTCTTGATGCATTTCGACGGTACGAAGTAGACCGCATTTTCAGTTCCCTCCTCCAACTTTCTGAGCGGCGTGGCGGACATTTCCCCCACGGAAGCCTGGGCCGTCGGGACCATCGGCGCCTACGCACAGACAATTTTTCGCTGGGATGGGACCCAATGGAGGTTGTTTCCGGGCCCGGTCTTCGCTACCGGAGACGAGTCCAGTCTGGTCACTATGACCGCCATTTCCGCGGACGATATCTGGGCAGTCGGCTGGCTGTTGAGCGACAGCGGGGAGAAAGAGAACTTGCTGTTCGAACACTGGGACGGTACTTCCTGGACCGCGACCGCGGGTCCAGGGGCCTATCCGCTGGGCATCTCCGCGGATGCCACGAACGACGTATGGGTCGTGGGGTATTCCGAACCAGAGATCGATCAGTTCCAGACCTTGGTCGTGCACTATGACGGCACCACTTGGAAAACGGTCCCCAGCCCTAACGTTGGGAACGGCCCCAACGAGTTGTGGGACGTGCAGGCGCTGGCTCCCGACAATGTGTGGGCGGTGGGTTACTACACACCCGAACCGCCGCCAGCGGAGTCATCCACACTAACGCTGATCGAGCATTGGGATGGAAGCAGTTGGACCGTGGTGCCCAGCCCCAACATAAAGGACGGCACGTACTACCCGAATCAACTGTATGGGATCACAGCCGTCTCGGCAACGGATATCTGGGCGTTCGGGAACCATTAAACGCCGACAGGCAGGGTGACGCTGTTGCTGCATTGGGACGGCACCGCCTGGAGTCTCGCGCCTTGTCCGAGTCCCTTGAACTCGGACACTTTGTTCGGCGGTGTGGCGCCGTCGCCGGGCAACGTCTGGCTTGTCGGTGCGGACGACAACGGTAATGGCACGCTGTTGCTTCATAGCGTGACTGCCGGGCCAAATTCCCACTGATCGCGGCAGTCATGATTGCGGGCGCTACGCGCTGGTGCGTGCGCCCGCCCGGGCATTTAATATCGCCGACTTCCTCGCTAACTTTTATCTGCGATTTTCCACCTCCACGGGCTTTTACAAAGTGTTTACTGAGTCAGCACATCTAACCTACGCACCGTCTGATAGGGTTGAATAGTTAAGTTCAACTCAAGACAAATCTAACCGAAAAGACTACATTTAGGACAAACAAAATGAGCGTAAGTAAGCGAAGTGTAACTAAAGCCCTGTTACTGGCGGGAATGGAGGCGGTATATACGCCGATCCGGGCCGCCGGTCAGTCGAGTTTTCAAGTGATACCCACTCCCGACGAATATGTCAACAGCGGGTTACAAGCGATTTCAGCATCTTCTCCGAGCGACATCTGGGCAGTAGGCTCGTCGATTATCCATTTCGACGGCGCAAAGTGGACTGCGTTCCCGGTGGCCGGCAACACCAATCAAGTGTGCGTGTCGGGCGTTTGCACAAGCGGCAGCAGCGTTCTGTCGGGCGTGGCCGACATCTCTCCCACCGACGCCTGGGCTATCGGAGAGCAAACCACCGAGACCGTAACGGAAAACCCGCTATCCTTCAACACCTCGTCGCAGCTGGTGATTGACCGCTGGGATGGCACACAGTGGAGCGTGGTTCCGGGCCCTGCTTTCGCCGCCGGCGATGCACCCAGCCTTACCACCATGGCCGCCGTCTCCGCGAACGATATCTGGGCTATAGGAAATCTGTTGACCGATGACGGCAATTTCTTAAACTTCCTGTTCGAACATTGGGATGGTACGTCCTGGACCGCGACGTCCCTTCTTACCTCGGACGCATTTTTGCTGGCCGCGTCCGCGGATGCGGCGAATGACGTCTGGGCCGTGGGGTTCGAGGGACCGGAGAACGACAACAGCCAGACCTTGGTGATGCACTTTGACGGCAAAAGCTGGAACAAAGTGCCCAGCCCCAGCGTGGGGATGGGCGCAAGTCAGTTGAATGGCGTGGTCGCGCTGGCACCCAACGACGTGTGGGCAGTCGGATTCTCTACACCGGTGGCGCCGCCGAAGCAGGCGGCTACGCTAACGCTCATCGAACATTGGGACGGCACCAGTTGGACCGTGGTGCCCAGCCCCAATGTGGGGCCGGCCAGCGTGTTCCAGTCCAACGCGCTGCTTGGGATCGCCGCCGCGTCGCCCACGGACATCTGGGCGTTCGGTTCCTCCTCTCTGGCGAACGGTTCAGGCAACCAGAGAACGCTGCTGATGAATTGGAACGGCACCGCGTGGAGTATGACGGCAAGTCCGAATCCCAATAAAGGGAGTTTCCTGGATGACATCTTGTTCGCCGGTGTGGCGCCGTCGCCGGGCGATGTGTGGATCGTCGGATCTGAGGATGATGCCGTTACCGGAGGCGGCTTCGCCACGCTCGCGATTCACGGCACCGCTGCGGCGGGCACTGGGTCGAACTGACCCGTACTATCTGAGGCGCGCAGCGGTCTTTTTACAAGATGTTTACTTCGCCTTCACACCAAGCTGCGTCGCCCCTGATAGGGTTGAACGATGAGAGAGAGTAATCGCAGAATAAGTAGGATCTTGTTGCTGGCAGGAATAGCTGCGGCATACATGCCCGCGAACGCCGCAGGGCAATCTGGGTTTCAAGTTGTTCCGACCCCCAGTGAGAATTTCAACAATGGATTGTCGGCAGTCTCCGCGTTTTCTCCGAGCGACATCTGGGCTGTGGGCCAGGAGACGATCCATTTCGACGGCACTAAGTGGACAGCATTTCCAGCGCCCGGAATTAAGGGAGACAACACCAGCTTCCTGGGCGGCGTGGCGGACATTTCTCCCACGGACGCGTGGGCTGTGGGGACAGTGAATATCGGACAGGCAAATCCGGGGCAGGTGATCGAGCACTGGAACGGTACGCAGTGGAACGTGTTTCCAGGCCCGTCATTCGCCGCAGGAGACCAACCCGAACTGAAGGCCATGACCGCAATTTCCGAGAACGATATCTGGGCTGTGGGTACGCTTTTGAGCGACGGCGGCGAGATTCTGAACTTTCTGTTTGAACATTGGGACGGCACATCCTGGACCGCCTCGACGCGTGCGACAAACGACGCGTTTCTGTTCGCCGTGTCCGCGGACGCGATGAATGATGTCTGGGCCGTGGGGTTCCAGGGGCCGGAGAACGACAACAGCCGGACCTTGGTGATGCACTTTGACGGCACAAGCTGGGAAACGGTGCCGAGCCCCAGTGTAGGGAGTGGCGCGAGTCAGTTGAACGGCGTGGTGGCGCTGGCTCCCAACGACGTGTGGGCGGTAGGGTTCTCCACGCCGGTAGCGCCGCCGCAGCAGGCGGCAACCTTAACGCTGATCGAGCACTGGGACGGCACCAGTTGGACGGTGGTGACCAGCCCTAACGTGGGACCGCAGAGCGTCTTCCAATCGAACAGACTGCAGGGGATCGCGGCCGTGTCGACGAACGATATCTGGGCATTTGGGTCCTACAACCAGGCCAATGGTTCAGGCCAGCAGAACACGCTGCTGATGAATTGGAACGGTACTGCGTGGAGTCTCGCGTCCAGTCCGAGTCCCGTAAAGGGTGGTTTTGTGTCCGACGTATTGTTCGCCGGTGTCTCGCCGTCGCCAGGCAACATGTGGATTGTAGGATCGGAGGACGAGGCGCCGTATGAGGGCACACTGGCGATTCATAGCACGAGCGCGGGGCCCAATCAGTAGCCCTCATCACGCAGGCGCTCAACGGTGAGCCGGGGCTTCAAGTCCAAATTGCGGATCAATTTCTCGACGTGCTTGGCCAATATATCGCACTCGATATTCACACGGCTGCCGGGCTGGTAAGAGCCCAGTGTCGTGTTGCGGTAAGTGTGCGGAATGATGGTAACTGACAGTACGTCGCCTTCGAGCGCCGCAATGGTCAGGCTGATGCCATCGATGGCTATGGAACCTTTGTACACCAGGTACGGATCGAGTTCGGCGGGGACACGTACCTTCAGCCACCAATTCTCGTCGCCCAGGGCTTCGAGCGATAAGAATTCGGCGGTTGCATCCACGTGGCCTTGCACAATGTGCCCGCTGAGGCGGCCGTCCGGCCTTAGCGGTCGCTCCAGATTGACGCGCGAAAGCGTGCGTAGCGCACTCAGGTTGCTTCTCTGCAGAGTCTCCGGCGCCAAGTCTGCCGAAAACGATTCCGGGCGCAGATCCACCGCTGTGAGGCAAACGCCGTTCACCGCGATGCTGGCGCCTTCGGTCATATCTTCCAGCACCCTCTGGCAATGGATCTTCAGCCGCGCGCCAGCGGCGCGGCTTTCGATGGATTCGACCGCGCCTAACTCTTCGACGATCCCGGTAAACATTCAATCCTCTTTAACGATGTAGCCTTCCACCGCGAACTCGTCGGGCGCGATGCGATGCAACTCGGTACGGTGAATGCGAATGGCGTCGACGCGCCGCCTTCTGCCCACGCCACCGGCCATGGACAACGATTCGAGCCCACCCAGAATCTTGGGCGCGTAATAGAAGAAGATCTTGTCGGCCGCGCCTGTTTCGAGCGCGGCCCAATTGACCTTGGCGCCGGCCTCGATCAAGACCGACAGGTACTGCTGCCGGGCGACCGCCTCAATGGCGGCGCGCAAATCGGAACGTCCGTCGCGGCCGTCCAAAATCAAGACACGCACGCCGCGGCTTTCGAGCGCTTTGCGGCGATCGGCGGGCGCGGCCGACGTTCCCACCGCCAGCACGTCGCCGGCGGCGCTGCGGACCATCTGCGAATCGAGGGGCAAGCGCAGGCGGGAATCGAGTACAATGCGCAGCAGGGGCCGGCTGCGCGGCAAGCCGGAGCGATCCGTAAGCAGGCAGTCGTCCGCCAGTACAGTGCCGATGCCGGTGAGTATGGCGTCGGAACGATGGCGAAGCTGCTGCACATCCGCGCGCGCTTTTTCGCTGGTGATCCAGCCGCGGTTATCGTCGGGCGCGGCGATCTTGCCATCCAGCGTCAGCGCGGTCTTCAGTGTGACCAGCGGCAGGCGGGTGCGCATGAAGTGCACGAAAGCCTCGTTCAGTTTCCCGGCCTCGGCGGAGAAGGCAGCGGCGACTTCGGCTTGAATTCCAGCCGCGCGCAGTTGCCGCAGGCCCTCGCCCGCCACCAACGGATTGGGGTCTTCGAGGGCCGCCACCACGCGCTCGACACCCGCCTGGATCAGCGCGGCGGTGCAGGGTCCGGTGCGGCCCTGATGGCAGCAGGGCTCCAGATTGATGTACAGGGTAGCCCCGCGGGCAAGCTCGCCGGCCTCTTCCAGAGCCAGGATCTCGGCATGCTTCACGCCAGCCCAAGTGTGGAAGCCGCGCCCCACCACCTGGCCGTCGCGCACCAGCACCGCGCCCACCAGCGGATTGGGGCTGGCCTGGGCGTCGCCTTTCCACGCCAGGTCCAGCGCCTCGCGCAGATACCGGGCGTCCGTTTCCTGTTGGAGGCCGTTCATTTTTCGAAGAGCGATGCGATGAACTTTTCGGCATCGAACGGCAGCAGGTCGTCCGCCTTCTCGCCGATGCCCACGTAGCGGATGGGGATGTTCAACTCGCGCGCGATGGCCACCACGATGCCGCCCTTGGCCGTGCCATCCAGTTTGGTGAGTACGATGCCTGTCACGCCCGAGGTTTCGGTGAACTTGCGGGCCTGCTCCAGCCCGTTTTGCCCGGTGGTGGCGTCCATCACCAGCAGCACCTCGTGCGGCGCATCGGGAATCACGCGTGCCGCCGTGCGGCGCATTTTTTCGAGCTCGGCCATCAGGTTGGTCTTGGTTTGCAGGCGGCCGGCGGTGTCCACGATCACGTAATCGATCTTGCGCGCGCGCGCCGATTGCAGGGCATCGAAGAGCACGGCACTAGGATCGGAGCCCTGCTGCTGGCGGATGACGTCGGTGCCCGTACGCTGGCCCCAAATCTCAAGTTGTTCGATAGCGGCGGCGCGAAACGTATCGGCGGCGCACAACAGCACGCTGCGCTGCTCGCCGCGGAAGCGGTGCGCCAGCTTGCCGATGGTGGTGGTTTTGCCCGAGCCATTCACGCCCACTACCAGAATCACCGCGGGAGGTTCGGCCACGCGCGGCATGGGGCGCTCGGATGCTTGCAGGATTTCGAGCAGGTGCTCGCGGATGAGCCCTTCCAACTCGGCGGCGTCGCCCACCAGGCTGCGGTCCACGCGCTCGCGGATGCGATCCAGAATCTCTTCGGTAGTACGCACGCCGATGTCGGAAGAGATCAGCGTGAACTCCAGTTCGTCCAGCAAATCGGCATCGATCTGCTTGGCTCCCTGCAGCATATCCTCAAGACGCGTGACCAGACCCGCGCGGGTCTTTTGTACGCCGCTCTTCAAGCGCTCGAGAAGTGATGGCTCTTGTTCGACTGAGCCAAATAGCGTTTGAATCATTTTGGGACTATTGCCTGGTCCGGATGAACTCGCCGATGGCGCTTACCAGGCTTTCGATTCGCGCGTCAAGCTGCAGGTGCGACTCGGCGGTTTTCTGGGCGAGCGCCTCAATGCGCCTATCCGTCTCCCGGAAGCGTCTGTCCGTCTCCTGGAATCGCCGCTCCGTCTCGATCTGCGCCTCAGTCAAGACAACCAGGACGTCGTCCAGCTTCTTCTCCTTCTCGGTCAGCGCGTCCAGTGCGGTAAACACACGGAGCATGGATTCTTCCAGGCTGGTGACGCGCGTGTTCAGGCTTTCCGGCATTATGAGACTATTGTAGCAATCATGGAAAAGGTCGCGATTTTTGGCGCAGCCGGTCCGATCGGCCGGTATGTGGGAAGAGAATTGAATCGGCGCGGCGTCCCGTTTCGCGCCGTCGGACGAACGGCAAGCAAACTCGAAGCGGCATTTGGCGAACTGGCGCACGCGGAGGTGGTGGCCGCCGATTTGTCCGATGCCGGTGGGGCCATGCAGGCGGCGCGCGGCGTGGATACCATTATCTATGCGGTGGGGGTGGCATATACAGACTTCCAACTTCACCCGAAGATGATGCGCCTGGCGGTGGATGCGGCAGCGGC
>Ga0302180_10002139_pt1 | contig 15471 bp, 13 predicted proteins | sample I_Palsa_E3_2_FD_200575 | JGI IMG/M metagenome (GOLD analysis project Ga0302180, IMG submission 200575) | Peat permafrost microbial communities from Stordalen Mire near Abisko, Sweden - I_Palsa_E3_2 | ecosystem: Environmental > Terrestrial > Soil > Palsa > Peat permafrost | place: Sweden... | reverse complement strand
GTTGAGACCACTCAAAAATGATTGCGCTGAAGCCGAGCCAATAAGTCCACAAACAGCAAGCCACAAAAATATCCGATTACGCAATCTCGATCTCCTGTTTAATGGGCCGCAGTCGTACGGCCACCCTGGTAGAGCAGTTCTGCTGCAAGTTGCGGTTCTTCAAATTTAGATGCGCGCACAGAACATGAAAGCCGAGCTTTTTGCCGGAACGGTCAGTTCGGTCACTGGACTGGCTGGCGGTGGCTGATTTTGGCCAGAAACACCGGCCAGTATTCCCGCAGCATGTTTCCACTGGCACGGCTCGCCAAATCCAGGCCGTAGCGGAACAAAGTATCTCCGACGGTGCGGTTTCGGTTCGGATAGTAGACGTTCGCCAGTGCTTCGGACAGCAATGGACCGCCCAGCCTCGACCATGAAACGACAGTGCGACCGTTATCATTTTGACTGACAAAGACCCGTTGCGCCGAATACTTCATGGCGTGGAAGAAAGGCGGATTGATCTCGGCGTAGAAACGCGGATCTTCGTGCAGCGCTGAAGCCAGCGCAAAGGTCCCGAAGAATTCGCTCGACGACTCGCGGGCGAGATCTGCCCCAAATCGCCTGCCATATCCTCCCCAACCCTGCGGGAAACCGGTTGGCGAATCGTCCGCCTGGGTCACCGCCGAACCGAGCGCTGACCAGAAGATGGCATCGACAGAAACGCTGTTGTCCACGAACAACTCGAATTTCTGCCCCGGCGAAAGCCGTTGCGTACTGTAAGCGATGTCGGGAAAAACGACAGACTTTTTCTGGAGCAGATTGTATATAGCCACTGGCTTCGGTGGTATCGCGGCGGCTGGAGCCTGACTGGCATTTGGAGTTTGATCGGCGGGCGGGCGGGCAGCGGGCGACGGACTGGGCTGCGTCTGCAACGTCTCCTGGCCAAATACGGCGGCTGTCGCGCCCCAGGCGAGCACTCCTGACACCACCAGGGCGCGGAAAAATGTCTGCAGCAAAAGCCCCTTATCGAAATGCATTCGAAGGATTATTGCAGAGATGCTGATTTTCCGGCGAACTAACATCGCTAGAGATTACTCAATCATGAACCTGACAGCAAATGTGGAATCTCAAAACCAGCGTGATCCCGCTCGTATTTGTGACGGAAGCTGGCCCGCCGATCATTGCTTGCCCATCAACTCCAAAATTGCCGCCATTTCCACTTCGATTCCGGTTTTGAGACTCGGTTCGCGATCGGGCGCAAAGTAAGGGGAATGCGGCCCGGGTATCGCCTCTCCACTTTTCTTTGCCGCCGCATACTTCTCCGGATTGACCGCTCCCAATTCGAGCATGACGCTCGGTGCTCCGGCGTAGCGATATTCCGCAAAATCATCGCTTGCCATAATCGGACGTCCGAGTACGACGTTCGAGTCTCCCATGACCTGCTTCAGGCGGTCCGCAATGCGTTTGGTGGTTTCAGGATCGTTGAAAACAGCGCCCACGCCTTCTTCAATCTGGACAAGCGGCTTTTTCGGAGCACCCGCAGCCGCAGCTTCCGCGTCGGCGATTCGCTCGATGGCTGCCAGCAGGTGTTTGCGAACGTCATCCTGGTAAGAGCGCACGGTCAGCTGCATCAGCACTTCGTCGGGAATGATGTTGTTCTTGGTTCCGCCATGGATCGCGCCCACCGTAATCACGGCCGGCTCCTGAGGATCGATCTCGCGCGACACAATCGTCTGCCAGCTCACGATGGTTCGGGCCGCAATTACGATCGGATCGATTGTCTCCTGCGGCGCCGACCCGTGCCCGCCCACGCCGTACACAGTGACATTAACTGAATCTGCATTCGACGCGCTGAAGCCAGGCGTGAAGCCAACTTTTCCGGCCGGAAGCCCGTTGCTGTCGTGCACCGCGAAGGCGAAGTCTGGCTTCGGAAAACGCGTAAACAGGCCGTCTTTGATCATCGCCTTGGCGCCTCCGATGCGCTCTTCGGCGGGCTGACCGACGTAGATAAACGTTCCGTGCCATCGATCCTTATTCTGCACCAGCAACGCCGCCGTTCCGATGCCGATCGCCATGTGCAGATCGTGGCCGCAGGCATGCATCACCGGTACCTCAACGCCGCGGTCATCGTGGGTCGTGACGTGGCTGGCATAATCGAGGCCTGTTTTCTCCGGAACCGGCAAGGCATCAAGTTCGGCGCGCAACATAACCACCGGGCCCGAGCCGTTCTTGAGAACTCCGACTACTCCGGTTCCTCCAAAATTGGTTGTAACGTCATATCCAAGCTTTCGAAGTTGGGCCGCGATCTTGGCTGCAGTCTTCTCCTCATGATAGGAGAGCTCGGGATTGCGATGCAGATCGAGATAAAGAGCCTCGACCTGGGGATAGACAGTGTCGATCTCCGTCGGGGTAGCGTGCCAGGACTCGCCGGCCCACGACGCGGTGGATAACGCGAGAAAGAGAACCGGAAGAAGTTTCATATTGTTCACGTGAAAGGCATTAAACCACAAAGGGCACGAAAGGTTCACGAAGGAGATCGCTGCCTGCGGTGCCCCTTGCGGCTGACTACTTTAGCACCGAAGTCACGGCGCAGTGCTCGTCGAAGGCGGCCTTCAACTCCGCGGCGATCGCGGCGGCATCGCGAGTTTCAATCCGGTTGCGAGGCATCATGTAGACGAGTTTGCCGTCACGCAGAATGGCGATGCATGGTGACGAGGGCGGGTGTCCGGTGAAATACGCGCGGGCGCGCTCGGTGGCTTCCTTATCTTGTCCCGCGAATACGCTCACGATGTTATTCGGAATTGTGGGATGCTGCAGCGCAAGACGCACGGCCGGACGCATACGCCCAGCAGCGCATCCGCAAATAGAATTGACGACCACCATGGTCGCGCCCGGGTAGCCCGGCAGGACGCGGTCGACGTCCGCGGCACTGCGTAGCTCTTCAATGCCAAGACGCGTCAACTCTTCGCGCATTGGGACCACCATTATTTCGGGATACATGAAATCTCCTCTTTCGTTGGTCCATCTCTACTGCTCCGCTGCTGACGGGCTGCGACCACGTATTCAAATGGAGCCCCGTTCCCAATATGCCTCGGCACGACGGACATGAGATGCTCAGTTAACTATAGAACGAATTCAGCTCCATGACGATCAAGGAAAACATTCCCCTGGCGCCACTCACCACGCTGCAGGTGGGTGGGGCGGCACGCTATTTTGCCGAGACGAAGAGAGAAGACGAGATTCGGGAAGCTGTCGAGTTCGCGAAAGCCCGCGACCTTCAGCTATTTGTGCTCGGAGGGGGAAGCAATCTGGTGATTGCCGATTCCGGCTGGCCCGGGCTTGCGCTCAGAATCGCGATCGGCGGAATCAGCACGGCTCGGAACGATGCCGCGGGTGGGGCCGTGCTCTTCAGCGTAGGGGCGGGCGTCAATTGGGATGATTTCGTGGCGCAGGCGGTCGCGCAGAATTGCGCCGGGATCGAGTGCCTTAGCGGCATCCCCGGCAGCGCAGGCGGAACACCCGTGCAGAACGTCGGCGCTTATGGGCAGGAAGTTGCCGACACCATTGAATCGGTGCGCGCGCTCGATCTGAAAGAAAACCGTGTTGCGGTTTTACCGAATCCAGCGTGTGGATTCCGTTACCGCAGCAGCATCTTCAACCGCTCAGAACGCGGCCGTTACATTATCTTGCGGGTGAACTACCGCCTGAAGCGCGGGGGCGCCCCGAATTTGAAATACGCCGATCTGCAAAAGCATTTCACTCGAAATGCCGGACCGAGGACTCCGCCATCGCTCGCCGAAGTCCGGGCGGCGGTTCGCGAAATACGGCGAAGTAAAGGCATGCTGATCACCCCGGACGACGAGGATTGCCGCAGCGCCGGATCGTTTTTCAAGAATCCGGTCCTCGGCGGGGAGGAGTTTAAACAATTGTCGGCGCGCGCCGAATCTGAAGGACTTGAAGTTCCAAGCTACCCGGCGCTCGAGGTGCAGCATAAAGTTTCTGCGGCGTGGCTGGTTGAGCATTCGGGATTTTCCAAGGGATATATCTCGGGAGCGGCCGGAATCTCCCACAGGCACGCGCTGGCATTAATCAATCGCGGAGGCGCGAAGGCGAGCGACATCGTCCGGCTGAAAGACGAAATTCAGAGCGCCGTCCGCGAGTCGTGGGGAATTCTGCTGGAACCCGAACCGGTGTTTGTAGGATTCTAGAGCGACCGCCGACTTTCGGAGTTATCCGCTACCGCGAAATCCCCCAGGTTGTTTCGACGGCGAGCAATCTCGCCCGCTTGAAAATCTTCAGGAACATCTCTTTAGTAAGCTTGCCCGTCTGCGTATTCTGATTCGATGGATGGTAGGACGCGAGCAAAATGCGCCGGGCAGGCAAATCGTATTCGGCGCCGTGGCGAAATTCATACCCCCGCTTGCTGACGATCAGCTTCCTGCGCATCAGGTAGTTGAGATAGGCCTCGAATGCGATTTTTCCTAGGGCAACAATAACGCGCAGATCTTTAAGTCCTTCAAGTTCCCGTTCTAGGAATGGCGCACAATTGGCTAACTCCTCGGGGAGAGGCTTGTTATCGGGCGGCGCGCAACGGGCGGACGCAGTTATGTAGAGATCGGTCAGAACCTGGCCATCGTCCCGGGAGGTCGCGGTGGGGTAAAGGGCAAAACCGGTTTCGTGCAAAACCGGATACATGAATTTGCCCGAAGCGTCTCCCGTGAAAGGCCGTCCCGTGCGATTGGACCCGTGGGCGCCAGGTGCGAGTCCAAGAACCATCACCCGAGCCTTGGGATCGCCGAAGCCGGGAACCGGTTTGCCCCAGTATTCGCAGTCGCGGTAGGCGCGCCGTTTTTCGCGCGCAATCTGTTCGCGGTATACAACCAGCCGAGGGCAGCGAGTGCATGCGATGACTTCGGCGTTTAGAACCTTGAGCCAGACTGGAAGTGCCATTCGTAACTTTGTACTCGGATGAATTTGTAATAAAGAAGCTATTACCTGCTATTACAAAATTGCAAATTGTCAAACTATTAATCTAGATTGCAAATTATCAAACTATTAATCTAGAGCGTGAGCAGGCACAAAAATCTTCTCCTATAATGATAGGAAGCTGTAAGTCAGCTAAAACTCTTGGATCGTCGACAATTTCTCAAACGAGCTTTGATCGGAGGTGTGGGGTTAAGCTCTGCCGCCGTCGTAGATGGTTTCATCATCGAGCCGCACCAGCTCGTCGCGGAGCACGTCAACATCCGCCTGCCCCGTCTCCCGGAGGCCTTCCACGGATTTCGCATTGTCCACATGGCCGACATGCACTTCGGCCCATACATTGGGAGAGATCAGATCGAACGCGCGGTTCGACTGGCTCTGTCGTTCAAACCGGACCTCACCATTCTTACCGGCGATTTCGTCTCGCACCCTCTTTTTGAGCGCAATGGATTCGGGGGCGCCCGCAACGCCGAGCCCTGCGCGCAAGTTCTTCAGCAATTGACAGGCAAGCCAGTGGTCTCCGTTCTCGGCAATCATGATTATTGGAACGGCGCCGACCTTATAGCGGAGACCCTTGACAGCCATGGCCTACGCGTCTTGCGCAACCAGCCGGTGCCGCTTGAGAAAGACGGTCAGAGAATCTGGATCATCGGCGTCGACGACGTCTTCGAAAGATCGAATAACCTTCACAAAGCGCTGCAGGGAGTTCCGACAGAGGAAACGAAAATCGTTGCGGTCCACGAGCCTGACTTCGCCGACGAGACCGCGCGGCATCCCATTGATCTTCAGCTCTCGGGTCATTCCCATGGAGGCCAGGTTCGAATTCCTGGCTTCGGCGCGCCGATATTGCCCCCACTCGGAACAAAATATCCGATCGGCCTCCGTCAGATCGGGAATCTGCAGCTTTACACCACTCGGGGAATCGGCATGGTTACCCCGCCGGTTCGGCTCAACTGTCCACCCGAGGTGACGTTGATTACTTTAGTGAGTCCCGCATCCCCCTCCTCAGTTTGACGTTGCTCTTCGGGAGTCTTTACACTCAAGGTTGCGGAACAAGGTGTCGCAGCGGAGCATAGTTCTTCCGATTCTGCTGCCGCCGGCGCTTGGGAAAGGGAATTGTGAGCCCCACCGAAACCAAAGAAAATGCGAGCAAAGAAAGCGCCACCAAGCGTGAGATCGAAGTTGAGATTCCAGTCGCAGATGTCAACCGCCAGACCGATACGCTGATCCAGAAATACCAGAAGATGGCCCGCATCCCGGGCTTCCGGCGCGGGCATGTCCCGGCGTCGATCATTCGCCAGCGCTTTTCCGAAGAGATCAAGACCGACATGGTAGAAGCCCTGATTCCGCGCTTCTTCCGCCAGGAAGCCGAGCGGCTTAGCCTGCATCCCGTATCGCAGCCGCGAGTCACGGACTTGCACCTGCACGAGGGTGAGCCACTGCGCTTCAAGGCGGCTTTTGAGGTGTTGCCGGAAATCAGGCTGGAAGGCTATAAAGAGCTGCGGGCCGATAAACCGGAGATTGCGGTTTCTGAAGCGGATGTCGAGCAGTCGCTCGGCGATGTGCGCGAGCGTCATGCCACTTTCAATCCGATCGAGGGCCGCGGGTTGGCCGATGGCGATTTCGCCCAGGTCTCTCTCGATGGCAATCCGAAAACCGGTGTAGGCACAACCGAAGACGGCCAACCGGTTCACATGGATGAGGTTCTTGTCGAAATCGCCGGGCAGAACACGATGCCGGAGTTCACCGAAAACCTGCGCGGCACAAGCCCCGGGGACGAGCGCACATTCGACGTCCGTTACCCGGAAGACACGCAGGACAAACGTCTCGCAGGCAAGACATTCACCTACGTGGTGAAGGTGCAGGCGATCAAGCAAAAGAGTCTACCCGAACTGAACGAGGAGTTCGCAAAGCAACTGGGCGAGTTCCAGACGATCGACGACGTACGAAAGACCATCCGGGAGCAGATGGAATCCGAACGCAAGCAGCAGGCGGAACACGAAGCCAAGGACAAGCTCGTGGGAGAACTGATCCAACGGAACGAGTTCGAGGTCCCCGAATCATTGATTGAACAACAAATCGACATCCGGCTCGAACGGGGACTGCGCGCCCTGGCGGCGCAGGGTCTCACGGCCGAGCAAATGAAGAAAATGGATTTGCCGCGGCTCCGTGCTGGGCAACGCGATCAGGCGGTCCATGACGTAAAGGCCGCGCTGCTGCTCGAAAGAGTGGCAGAGGAAGAAAATATCCACGTCAGCGATGAAGAACTGAGTCAGGAACTGGAAGCGCTGGCCAAGCAATCAAAGCAGACGTCCGAAGCAGTGCGCGCTCGTTTGACACGGGATGGGGGTCTCGATAGGATACGAACACGAATCCGCAACGAGAAGACCCTCGAATTTCTGTATCACCAGTCCGCGTAACTCAGAAAATGAGGCGGACCATTTCGATCCTCCCCCAAGCGACGAGAACTTGAGGGCAGGAGTGTGGAAAGGTTGAACGTGAACTCCAATTCCAGTTCCGGTTCCAATGAGGCACGGATGATGCTGGTTCCGATGGTAATCGAGCAGACCGGACGCGGCGAGCGTGCCTATGACATTTATTCCCGTCTGCTGCGCGACAATATCATCTTCATCGGCACGCCGATTGATGACAATATCGCCAACCTCGTTATCGCCCAGATGCTGTTCCTGGCGCAGGAAGATCCCGAGAAGGACATCCAGCTCTATATCAATTCGCCGGGTGGTTCGATCACGGCGGGCATGGCCATCTACGACACGATGCAGTATGTAAAGAACGACGTAACCACAATCTGCATCGGCCAGGCCGCTTCGATGGCGGCGCTGCTGCTTTCGGCCGGCCAAGCCAAGAAACGGCTGGCGCTCCCGAATTCGCGCATCCTGATTCACCAGCCTTCGATGGGTGGGCTTTCCGGTCAGGCGACCGATATTGACATTCATGCGCGCGAGATCCTGCGTATGCGGGAGATTACTAATCAGTTACTGGCCAAGCACAGCGGTCAAAAGCTGGATAAAGTGGAAAAGGATGTGGAGCGCGATTTCATTATGAATTCGCAGCAGGCGAAGGAATACGGAATCATCGACGATATCATCTATAAAACGAGATAGAGGGTGTGATCGGGAGCTTCTTCCCGATCAGGGCCAGCGGGTCTCGGCGTTAACGGAGCCGGTCGCGGGCGTAAGGCTCGAGAAAAGACCAGGCGTCCCAGAAAAGGAGTAAAGCCGAGTGAAAACCAGATCGGGCTCGGAAGAGATGTTGCGCTGTTCGTTCTGCCACAAATCGCAGGACGCGGTGGCGAAACTGATCTCGTCGCCGAGCGACTACCCACGGGCATATATTTGCGACGAATGCGTTGCCGTCTGCAACTCGATCCTCGAAGATGATCGCAGTGCGACTCCTGCGAGCGCGGTTCCGAACCAACTGCCGAAACCGCAGGAAGTAAAAACCTTCCTCGATGAATACGTCATCGGGCAGGAACAGACCAAAAAGAAACTCGCGGTCGCGGTTTACAACCACTACAAGCGCATCTACATGAATCGCCAGCGCGGCAGCGATGGCGTCGAACTGACGAAGTCGAACATTTTGCTCATCGGACCGACCGGAACGGGTAAGACGCTCCTGGCGCAAACGCTCGCCCGCATGCTCGACGTTCCCTTCGCCATCGTGGACGCGACCACGCTGACCGAGGCTGGATACGTCGGCGAGGACGTCGAAAACATCATTCTCAAGCTGCTGCAGGCGGCCGAAGGCGATGTCAACCGCACCCAGACTGGCATCATCTATATCGACGAAATCGACAAGATCGGGCGCAAGGACGAGAATCCATCCATCACACGCGATGTCTCGGGCGAGGGCGTGCAACAGGCGTTACTCAAGATCCTCGAAGGCACCATCGCGAACGTTCCGCCGCAAGGTGGACGCAAGCATCCGCACCAGGAGTTTACGCCGGTCGATACTACGAATATCCTCTTTATCTGCGGTGGGGCGTTCGTCGGTCTGGAGAAGATCATCGGACGGCGGGTCGGAAAAAAGGCTCTCGGCTTCCGCACCGGAGCGGAAGAGGAAACCGAACAGACGGTTGCGTCATCGAAACGCAACTTTGAACTCGTATCGGAAGCGCAACCTGAGGACCTGATTAAATTCGGTCTGATTCCCGAGTTTGTCGGGCGCCTGCCGGTGATGGGAGTGTTGCAGCAATTGGACGAAAACGCGCTGGTAGAAATTTTGACGCGCCCAAAGAACGCGATCGTGAAACAATACCAGCGGCTGTTTGAGTTTGAAAACGTCAGGCTGAAATTCAGCGACGAGGCAAACCGGGCAATCGCGCGGCAAGCCATGGCGCGCAAGGTTGGCGCTCGTGGGCTGCGAATGATCCTTGAGGAGCTCATGCTGGAGTTGATGTATAGTTTGCCCAGCCAGAAGAAGGTCAAGGAATTTGAAGTAACCCGCGAGATGGTGGAAAAGCGGAATGTCTCGCTGGCGATGATCGAGAAAGCAGCAAGCTAAGACCCACCCTGGCGCCGCAAAATGCGCGACGCCAGTATGGGGCACAATATCAGGACTAGCAAACGGGACCGAGAGACGGGAGACTGAGTGTCGAACCCCAAAGAAAAGTTCGAAAGCAAGAAACTGCCCATGATGCCGATTCGGGATGTGGTCATCTTTCCGTACATGATGACTCCCTTCGTCGTGGGTCGAGAATCGAGCGTGCGTGCGCTCGAGGAAGCTCTGACCAGCGATAAAAAAATATTTCTTGCGACTCAGCACGATGCCAGCATCGACGAACCGAAAGCTGGAGACATTTTCCAGGTCGGTACCATTGTCAACATCGTACAAAGCCTCAAGCTGCCCGATGGCAACATCAAGGTTCTGGTCGAAGGCATCGAGCGCGGCAAGATTCTGCAAGTTACGGAGATCGATGGCTATTTGCAGGCGACGGTGCGGGTGGCGCGTTACGCGACCGAGACGACGGCGCAGATTGAAGCCGGCATGCAGCGCGTCACGGGCATGTTCGAACAGTATGTGAAGCTCTGCCAGTCCTTGAACTACGAGACCATGATCGCGGCCGTGCGTATGGAAGATCCGGCAAAGCTGACCGACACCATTGCGGCCAATCTTCAGCTGTCGATCGAGGAAAAGCAGGGGCTCCTGGAAATATTCGATCCCGCCGAGAGATTGAATCGCATCGGTGATGTGCTTGACGTCGAGATCGAAAAGCTCAACATGGATCGCACCATCCAGTCGCGGGTAAAGCGGCAGATGGAGAAGGCGCAGAAAGAGTATTACCTCAACGAAAAGATCAAGGCCATTCAAAAAGAGCTCGGGCGCGGCGAGAAGAGCGAATTCGACGAACTGAAGAAAAAGGTTGAGTCCGCGGGCATGCCGAAGGACGTTCGCGACAAGGCGATCCAGGAATTGAAGAAGCTCGAAGCGATGCCGCCGATGTCGGCAGAGTCGACCGTTTCGCGTAACTATCTCGACTGGCTCCTGGCGGTGCCCTGGAAGAAGCGGTCGAAAGAAATTCGCAACATCTCTCGCGCCGAAAAAGTTTTGAACGAAGATCATTACGGACTCGAGAAAATCAAGGAACGCATTCTCGAATTTCTTGCCGTTCGCCAGCTGGTGAAAAATCCCAAAGGTTCGATTCTTTGCTTCGTTGGACCTCCCGGCGTGGGCAAGACTTCGCTTGGAATGTCGATCGCCAAGGCGACCGGACGTAAGTTCGTTCGCATGTCGCTCGGCGGCGTGCGCGATGAGGCGGAAATCCGCGGCCATCGCCGAACCTATATCGGCGCTCTGCCCGGGCAGATCATCCAGATGATGAAAAAGGCCGGGACCAAAAATCCTGTCTTCATGCTGGACGAAGTCGACAAAATGTCGATGGACTTCCGCGGCGACCCTTCGGCGGCGCTGCTCGAGGTTCTCGATCCTGAACAAAACTTCATGTTCGTCGATCATTACCTCGACGTGGAGTACGACCTGTCGCAAGTCTTTTTCGTGGCCACGGCGAACGTGATGCACACGATTCCGCCCGCGCTGCAGGATCGCATGGAGGTGCTGCGCCTTCACGGCTATACCGAGCCCGAGAAAGTCGAGATTGCGAAACAGTTCCTGGTCAAGAAGCAGATGGCGCAGGCCGGGTTGACGGAAAAAAATATTCAGTTTTCCGATGATGCGATTCGTCAGATGATTCGTGGATTCACGCGCGAAGCCGGTGTACGTAACCTGGAGCGCGAAATTGGCAACGTCTGCCGCAAAGTTGCGCGCAAAGTGGTAAAAGAAGGCGCTGACTTTACGGCCGCGATCCAGCCGGACAGGATTGGCGACTACCTTGGCGTTCTGAAGTTCCGTGACACGCTTGCTCACGAGAAAAGCGAAATCGGCCTCGTAACCGGGCTGGCATGGACCGAGGTCGGCGGCTCGATCCTCAGCACGGAAGCTGCGGTTGTGGACGGCAAAGGCAAGCTGACCTTAACCGGCCAATTGGGCGACGTGATGCAGGAATCGGCGCAAGCCGCCATGTCGTATATTCGCTCGCGTGCGGCGAGGCTGGGGCTGGCCCGCGATTTCTATCGCACTCTGGATATTCACGTCCACGTTCCTGAGGGCGCGATTCCGAAAGACGGCCCGTCGGCTGGGATCACCATTGCGACCGCGCTTGCCAGCGCATTGAGCCGGATTCCGGTCCGCCGCGATCTTGCGATGACAGGTGAGATTACGCTGCGCGGCAAGGTGCTTCCCATCGGCGGATTAAAAGAAAAACTTCTCGCCGCGCATCGCGCTGGACTATTTGAGGCAATTCTGCCTAAAGAGAACGAAAAGGATGTGGCTGAGGTGCCGGAGAATCTGCGCAACGCGATGAAGTTGCACTTCGTCGACAACATGGACCAGGTGCTAGCGATCGCGCTCGAGGGTCCGTTGCCGCAGATGCCGTCTGATACAGAGACAATGGCCCCTATTGCCACGCCTCCAAGCCCGGAAATTCCTGCCGCTCGGCAGTAGGCTGAACCCAAGGCTGGCGCTTGGACGAGAGATGACATCGCTCGTCGCAGATGCTTCCACCCGCTTCCACCCGCTTCCACCCCTCGCGCGTGGACAGCTTCGATTGACCGCGGTAAAATTTCGTGGGCCACTCCGCAACTTACACGGATAACAGGGGCGTTTCGGATGCGAAGAACACTTCACCCTTGTCGCAGTGCCGTTTTTCTAGGCGTGGCGCTCCTGCTTCAATCCCAGTCCTACGTCTGCGGGCAAGCGACGCCGCCGGTCGCGTCCGTGCACAACGTCGTCGACGATTACTTTGGCACCAAGGTCAACGACCCCTATCGGTGGATGGAGGATATGAAGTCTTCGGAATTCCAGACATGGATGAAAGCGGAGAACGATTACACCCGTTCTATTATCGACTCCATCCCCGGGCGCCAGAAGCTGCTTGGCGCAATCGCCGAGTATGACAATTCTCGGGCAACGGTGATTGATCTCCAAAAATTCGGTGACCGTTATTTCTATCGGAAAATCGAGCCCAATCAGGATAAATTTAAGCTCTACATGCGCGACGCAAAGACCGGGCAGGAGCGTGTGCTCGTGGATCCCGACCGCTTCAAACCGGCTCATGAGAGCGCGCATTACGCACTTGACTACCTGCTTGCCTCACCCGATGGAAAATATGTTCTCTATGGTGTCTCGCCAGGTGGCTCCGAAAATAGCGTTCTGCGCGTGTTTGATGTTGACACCGACCGGGATCTGCCGGAAGCCATTGATCGTTGCCAATATCCCAATCCAAGCTGGCGTGGCGATAATCGATCATTCTTCTATAACCGCCTGCGGAAAACCGGGCCTGGCGACCCGCCGACCGCCAAGTATCTCGACTCGCAGGTGTGGTTACACAAAGTAGGAGAGAACCCGGACCGCGATGTACTCGTACTCGATCGACGCCTCGCCCCGGGGATTCCCCTCGTCGAATCAGATTCTCCGGCGGTGGCTTCTTCCCCCGCGTCGCCCTGGTTGATCGCCTCTGCGATTCACGGCGTGCAACGCGAGTTCCCTGTCTACATCGCCAGGGCGTCCGATTTCGCGGGCGCAAAGACGCAGTGGAAGAGAGTCGCCACCGACGCCGACGAGGTGACCGGATTCGATTTACGCGGCAATGAACTCTATGTTCTGACCCATCATCAAGCGTCGCGTTTCAAAATCATTCGCGTCGACATGGAACATCCGGACGTGTCATCCGCCCAAACAATCGTTCCCGCTGGGGAAGCGGTACTGGCGCGGCACCAGGTGGCGAAAGACGGGTTATATGTTCAAGAACTCGATGCGGGCATTGGCAAGCTGGTGCGCGTCGGCTTCGATGGAAGCAATCCCGAGCCCATCCAGTTGCCTTTCGAGGGATCGGTCAGCGAGCTGTTTGCCGACCCCCGCGAGCCCGGCGTGATCATCCGCACGGAGTCCTGGGTTCGACCGCCCATGTATGCGCAGGTCGCCGACCGCAGGACGAGCGACCTGAAACTGATTCCGAAGCCAAAGTTCGACTATTCGAAACTGGAATCGATTGAGGTAAAGGCGCCCGCGTCCGACGGTACCTTAATTCCGCTATCCATTGTGTTCCAACGCGGGATGGCAAAAGATGGCGCGCGTCCCACATTGTTGCAGGGCTATGGATCGTACGGTATTACCCTCGACCCCGCGTTTGCCCCGCGCTTCATCCCGTGGCTGGAGCGGGGCGGCGTATGGGCGATCGCACACGTCCGGGGCGGTGGCGAATATGGCGAGGATTGGCATAACGCAGGCCGCAAGCTCACGAAGCAGAACACCATCGGCGATATCATTGCCTGCGCTGAGTTCCTGGTGAAGGAGCAGTACACCTCATCCGCACATCTGGCGGCGCAAGGTGGCAGCGCCGGAGGCATCACCGTCGGCGGCGCGCTTACCCAAAGGCCCGACCTGTTCGCCGCCATTCTCGATGACGTGGGCGTGTCCGACGCCTTACGCTCTGAAACCACAGCCAACGGCCCACCCAATATTCCCGAGTTCGGGTCGGTGAAAACCGAGGATGGCTTTAGAGGCCTGTTTGCCATGGATGCTTACGTGCACGTCAAAGACGGCACGCCCTATCCGGCCGTGATGCTCACCACGGGGATTAACGATCCTCGGGTGGATTCCTGGGAGTCGGGCAAGATGACCGCGCGCCTGCAGGCTGCAACCTCCAGTGGCAAACCGATTTTGCTCCGCGTCGACTACGACGCCGGACACGGCTTCGGCTCAGGCAGAGCGCAAAGGAACGAGCTCGTCGCCGATGAACTCTCGTTCGCATTATGGCAGTTCGGGGACCCAGAGTTTCAAGCAACCCGAGCGACGCATAGCCGCCAAAACCAATGACGGTAAAAGGGGAGGTAAGTGGGCACCGTCGCTTCCATGCCCAGCGCCTTTGCTGTCGTAGCATCGCAGTTACGCTCACCGTGGTCAAAACGCGCTAACGCCTAAATCACGACAATTATGGTAGGACGATCATCGCTGATCGCTGCCGAGGTGGGTTCCCAAGCGTATTGACTTACCTATTTCTGGCTCTGCCGGTTGCTTACCCCGAAGCCCCTGCCGAGCAAGAGTTGGACTCGCGGGACCGCCCTGCGCGAGGTAAGCGGCGTTAAGATATAGCTATGGACCCGAAATCTGGCAGCCGGTTTGGATTCAGCCTGAAGGGATCGGCGGGCCTGATCGTGGCCATTGCGGTTGTCGCGATTCTGCTGATTGCGCTGCCCGCTTATCGCTGGTTCTTTCTGATTAGCGTTCTCATTGGATTGGTCACCGCCGGCGGGCTTTCATTGTGGCACAAGCTGCACCCCATCAGGGAAGCCAAGGTGGAGAACAAACGTCCGCTCGGGCTTTAGATCGCAGCAAGATGCTGGCGGGCTCAGCGGCTTAAGCCATCGCAGGAATTGGCCGATGTCGCAGCGGTGAACCGCCGCGGCGCCCGAAAGCAAGAAGATGGGCCGGACAAAAGCAGGACGTGCAAGGCCTCAACCAACTTGAATTTTTTCAGCGCTCTGCTCAGCGTGGTTGAATCGTAGTCGCTTCTAACGCCTACGATTGGTGAACAGATGTCCCAGCTTTTCCTGCTTCGTCTTTAAATAGTCCTCGGTCAGCGCTGTGGGCGCGACTTCGCAGGGCACACGCTCGGTGACCTGGATGCCGGCGCGTTCGAGGGCTCCGACTTTGTCGGGATTATTTGAAAGCAGGCGCACGCGACGAATGTCGAGGGCTTTCAGGATTTCTACCGGCATTAGGAACTCGCGCTGGTCCGCCTTGAAACCTAGACGTTCGTTCGCTTCCACTGTGTCCAAGCCGCTATCCTGCAGGGCGTAGGCCTGAAGCTTCGCCATCAGGCCGATGCCGCGTCCTTCCTGTTGTTCATAGATCAGGACGCCGGCCCCTTCACGAGCGATCATGGAGAGCGACATTTCAAGTTGCTGGCGGCAATCGCAGCGCAACGAGCCG
>Ga0302180_10002134_pt1 | contig 15507 bp, 12 predicted proteins | sample I_Palsa_E3_2_FD_200575 | JGI IMG/M metagenome (GOLD analysis project Ga0302180, IMG submission 200575) | Peat permafrost microbial communities from Stordalen Mire near Abisko, Sweden - I_Palsa_E3_2 | ecosystem: Environmental > Terrestrial > Soil > Palsa > Peat permafrost | place: Sweden... | reverse complement strand
ACACTCTGCGACTTCTCGAGCCAGTAGGCGTAGAGAACGCCCAGCGCGAATGCGTAGCACTGCTGGCCGAGCGCTTCAGGCCAGTGGCGCGTGTGGAAACTGTTTATATGTAGCAGTGCAAAGATCAGTGCCACGATAATGCCAGCCCAGCGCATCTTAAAGCGGCCGATCGCAAGCCTGCCCGGCAGGGTTGTTGCCAGATACGTGACCAGCAGCGCACGGAATGGAATCTCTTCCGTCGGGCCAACGTACACGCCTTCGAAGAAAAGCCAGCCCCAGATGTTGCCAACTGTGAGCGGGAAACCGGGATCCGGCTTGGTATGCGCCAGCAACTGCGGCGCATAGTCCACCACTGTCATCAACACGCCGAAGAATCCACCCCAGATAATCGCCGGCCAAATGTAGTTTTTGCCGCGCGGCCAGTGCAGGCCGTAATCGGCCGGCACCAGCCTGAACTTCATCACCGCGATGACTAGCAGCGCCACCAGCAGCTGGAAGCCGTGTTGCATGTAAAGCCATGGCAATGTCGGCCCAGCAGGCGATGGCGTGTGAAAGATCCTGCTGCAATAGATAGCGCCGTAGCCTGCGACACGGGGCAACCCATAGCCGAGTGCCGCCGTGGCCAGAATCGGCGCCAGCTTAAGCCGGAAGCGCGGATCGTTCCGAGTTGCCATGACCGCCATGGGCCGAATTTAGGCGGTTTGCGGGCGCCCGGTCTTGAACGTATTTGACCTGCGCCACCAACTCGGCGGCAGTCCGGTCAATGTGCGCGTGGCGCGCGACATATGCGCCTGATCCGCAAAACCGGTAGCGGCCGCTATACAAGCCAGCGGCTGCTCGCTGCCCGTGATGAGCGCGAACGCGCAGCGCGCCCGCACCTCCGCGCGAAACGATGCTGGGGTGACGCCAAACACTTTGCCGAAGCCGCGCGAGATCGTTTCCGCTGCAAGACCGTGCTTGCTTGCCCAGATGTCAAGCCGACAACCGGGGTCGCGCAACAGATCAGTCGCCAGCAGATCGGGCCAGTCTTGCAACGCGCCAGGGGCTTCGCACAACTGCGCATGCAATTGAGCGCCGGCTTCGATCGGATCGCGTTCCGCGGCGCGCGCGATCACATCGGGATCGCCGACACGCCCGATACTGAAATTCGCCGGCAACGTGCCGGCGACCAGGTTGAGGATCTGCGCACCCTGGTTCTGAAATCGGTCCAGGTGGGCATCGAAAGCACGGTGCAGAAGCACGTCGCCGGGGCCGACGCGGAACCGTCCGCGACTCCCACATTCCTCGTAGGTCCCGGAAAGCACCACCGCCGCATAGGCCCGATCGTGGCGGTGACGTGGAACCCGGTAATCAGGGTTCCATTGTTGGCGGCCATTTCCGATGTGCGCAAAACTACCCATCTGCCGCCGCGACTGCCAGCGAATCGCAATCCTTGTACCGCCGCTTCAGCGAGCGATCGGCGCTCATTCAGTGGCGAGTACTTTCAGGTCGTGGACCAGATCATCGACGCTGGTCTGCATGGTTGCAACCAGCCGCAAGCGGCCCGTCTTGTCTACAACATACGTGCCAGTCGAGTGATTGATTGTGTAATCCTCGCCTTGAATAACTTTTGCGAACTGGACCGAAAAGCTGCTGGCCGCCTCGTTGATGTCGGCGGTGGATCCGGTCAATGCAACGAATCGCGGATCGAATGCCGCCACATAGGCCTTCAATAGCTCAGGCGTGTCGCGCTCAGGGTCCAGGCTGACGAACAACACCTGCACCCGCGCTGCCAACGGCCCGAGCCGCTTGACGACCAGCGACAACTTGAACAGCTCGTTCGGGCATACATCCGGGCAATGGGTGAAGCCGAAGAATACGATCGAGACTCGACCATGGTAGTCCGTCAAACTGCGCCGCGCATGATTGACGTCGACCAGGTGAAAGTCGGGTTTTGGCGCCTGCTCGGGCCACTCGGGTAGACGAAAGCGCCCGGCGCCTTGGGCCACGGCCATGGCCACGGCGAACAGCAGCGACACCGCGGCAAAGAACGTGGTCCGGCTTGCCCGATGGCGCTTCAATTCGAGCAGCTCAACGCTGTCGGTTGCATCGAGGTCACATTGATACGAGGCTCGTGCGCCGTCGGAATGAGTACCCCTTTGACGACCATCTTGCTTCCGGCGAATTTGAGCGGACGGAAGACGTCCGCGCCGAGCAGCATGTAACGCTCGCTGCCGAGCGGCATTTGCTGGTTGGCGCTGAGCTCCGTCGATGAGGTACCTTGCTGGTCGGTCGGCGTCGCCCGGCCGCCGTGCTCCAGGTTCCAGCCGCCGGATCGGTCGTGGACCAGGCAGCCGACTGCAGTCACAAGCTTCAGTGGCTCGGCTGGCTGCTCGTCGACGGAATACTGAATGAACGGAGAGAACATTTCATCCCAGCTCTGGTTCTGCCGACCGAAATACGCAACGTTCTCGGGCCCGCATTTGCGCGCCGCCTCGCTCGTACCGAGATGCTGCAGATGCTCGTTTTTCGACGAATTGTCATAGTGCCCCGTCACGATGAGTTTGCTCCCCGCCGGCAATGTCAATGGCGTCGCGAGCGCGTACGCGAGTTGGAAATGATAGCTGTAGTGGGGCACGCTCAGGATGGGAAGCTCGCGGCCGTCGGGAAAAACGACAACGTATTTGAAATCCGTGGCCCGCACGTGGGCGTGCGGCTGTAACTGATAAATCGTGATCGCTGCGCGGTAGGCGCTCATTCCGATGAGCTCGTAGCCTTCGCCATTCGCTGGAATCGGTGGCAGCGCGTATTGAGTGCCCTCGGCCTTTGTGCCGGGGTCGTCGGTGAGCAGTTCGCGGCCATTGGCAATGATGGAACTGACGGCGGCCGGAACCCGATACAGCAGATGCTTCGGCGGCTTGGGCTCGAACCACAGCGCAATCTGCGATCGGTCGAATTCCTCGCGACCGGTCGTGGTGTAATGAATGTTGAAGTTGATGTACATGTTGCTGCCGCCCTTGAGCAGCTTGCCGTTACCTTCACCGTAGCTCTCGAAGGTGGTACCCGGCGTGTACACACCCAGCATGTCATAGGCTCCCGGATTGGCCGGATCCGCGACCACGACTTTTTGAATCTGCAATTTTCCGCTTGGAGCCCCAATTTCGTTTGCTACGGAGTCCATCGTATTCAGCAGCTCCGGCGTCATGCCATCCGGTAAGGCAACCTCCGTGATGCCCATATGATGCAGCAGGGTGGGATTGCCGGCGCGCACCTGCAACGCCGAAATCCATCTGTCGTCGGTATAAGGAACCTTGATCAGTTGCTGGATGTAAGGGATTGTGCCATTCGCGCGCACAGTGAATTGAGGCAGGGACACGACGGCATCGGGCAGGCGACCGTCGGGATGCAGCCAGCCTTTTGGAAAGATTGGCTCCGGAGGAAGATCGGCATCGTTGCCTTTTTGTGCCCCTGCGTCGACCCAGCCAACCAGCGTGTCGATGTCCTGCTGACTGAGCCTGGGATCGTTCTGGAACGGCAGGCTTTGACTGGCATCGGCCGGCCAGGGCGGCATCTCACGGCGTCGCACCGCGTCTTTCAGCTCCCTCGCCTTCAGCTTGACTGCCTCATAGGAAATCAGGGGAACACCCGCGGCCGAGCCATCCGCGCGATGACAGGGCACGCAGTTCTTGAACAGGATCGGCGCCACGTTCTTGGTGAAGGTTGGCGCGGCGTCATTTTTCTGCTCGCCGGCCTCGCTCTTCGGCGCACAGGCAATTGGAACCGTAGTCGATAAAGCGCATCCCAGCAGAATCCAACGAAAGAGATGTTGAGGCACTTTGCTATTCACACCGTGACATCTGATTACGCTTACCCTGACATATTACATAAGTGCGGTCGAGGCGACCGCAGAGCGACAGTGTGGCAATAACAGTTCATCCTGCGTAGATGAGGCTCAGTCCAATCTGCCTCAGAAGCCGCCTGTATTCCACCGAGGTGCGATCGGCCGGAATCGAGACTTCTGAACCAAAGTCTAGCGGCAGGTCTTCGGGCTTTTGGTTTTCTACCAGCATGCGGTCCTCATTGAAGACCCGATAATTCCACTCACGTACCGCCTGCGCCGGTATGTCCAGGTCAAAATTGCGCGCCAGAGGACAGAACAGGCGCGTCTGGCGGGCCGATATCGGGCATGCTGCATTCAGGATCCACAGTTGTTTGGATTGTGGATAGTCCACGATCAGACTCGCCGAGAACGGTGGAAACACCTGGAAGGTACGTCGCCATTGAAAGTCGGCGGGCGCCCGATGGTGCTGATCTGCGCCGTAGTTGCTTACGTCGCTGACATACACCACACGCAAACCGCTTTCGGTCTTCTCGACCGTATACTCCGGAACCACCGGGTTCGCGCGCCTGCCGAACGTGCCGGTATGCGCCCATGCAAAGTGCGCTACATCCAGGAACCCTTCCAATTGGCGACCCGACGAACCGGCGATGTCAATCGGATCGCACACGATCTGTTGAAAGCCCTCTTTGTGCCAAGCCTCAAAGCTGGGCAAGTGCTCGGCTTCACCCGCCAGGGTCGTCCAAATCAAACCAAATCGTTCGAGGCAAGGCAGCACGGTCAATGACAGCCGGGCCGACAACCGCGCGTCGGGTTGGGACGGAATCGAGGTGCATCGTCCATCGGCGGCGAAATGCAGGCCGTGATAGGGACAGATAATCTGCCCGTGATCCACCCAGCCGCAGCTCAGCCGCATTCCGCGGTGCGGACACAGATCGCGAGCGACGACGAGTCCATCCGCGCTGCGAAATATCACCAGCTCGACGTCAAGTAGGCGCGCCGCCACAGGGCGGTCCGTCACCTCCGTCATGAGCGCGATCGGAAACCAGTGACGTGAAAGAATGCTCCAATCGTTCTTCTCGAATGTGCAATCACGAGGGGGAGAGATCTGCCTTCTTTCCTGGGTCATGGGGCCTGCTCGCATCCGACGTGGCATCGATCCTGATTCGACCTAACTTTATCGCAGCCATGCGCGAGTTCTTAATTAATTGCGCGTAAGTGCGCGCTGTAGCGTGTTTCCCGCCTCGTCCTTGACTTCCACTCAATCCTAATGCCTGATCGAGCAAGCGCTGCTGCATTATTAATTCCGCGGGCTTGGTAAAGAATCATGTTCGATTCGCGCATGTCACCTCTCCGCTATAGCCTGCTCGCGTTGACGCTTTCCTGTGCTTGCGCCTCCCCGGCCGGCGCGCAGTCCCTCACGACTGTCTCCATCACTGACCCCGCCTACGGAATCAAGGCCTTCAACCTCACCATCCCTGCCGGCTGGAAATTTGAGGGCACCGTACTGCCGGGGCCCGAGTGCAGCCGCATCCCCATGCCTGTGTTCCGCGCCTACTCTCCCGACGGGTTGACCGAGATGCGCCTGCTGCCCGCCTTCAACTGGACGTTTCATCCCGGCATCAAGGGCTTCCACCCGGTCAACGGCTGCCTGGCTTATACCGGCCCCATATCCGCCGAAGACTTCCTTAAGCATTATGTGGAGATGGTCGCCAGCAACGGCCTGCACGTCGTCGGGCCGATGGCTGTTGGCGCGGCGTACCAGCAACGCGTCGCCGGCGTCGCCCAGAATATGAGCCGCATCGCTCCCAATGTCCGCGGCTCGGCCGACGCAGCCGCCGTGCGAGTCGAGACCATCAATGGCACCTTTATCATCGAGCAGCGGTTACGCGCTTATGTGGAGTGCCGGATTACCACCAACGGGCCTGACGCCAACGGCGGGGGCTGCTCCGCGCATGTGGATGTCGAACGCGCTCCCAAGGGCAAGCTCGACGCCCTCTGCGGTCTGGTCGATGCCCATGATCTGGTCAGGACACCGCACGATGACGCATGGTTACAGCGCGTTCAGCAGGCGCTGGCGCAGCGGGCCCGCGAGGACCAGGCCCGCCTCACGCGTCAGGAGCAGGCCGGTCAGGCGATGCTCAAGAAGCAGTTCGACGACTTTATGGCCACATCACAGCGCAACCACGAGGCCTTTATGGCCCAGCAGGAGTCCTCGTTCCGCAGCTCCATGAACAGCGCCAACGCTGCCATGAACGCCCGTACCACGGCAGCCTCCGACTGGGTCGATTACGCACTCGACCAACAGACCGTGATCGGTCAGGGCGGCTTGGCTAAGGTCTCAAGCTCGTACTCGCACACCTGGTCCAGTACCGTCGGAAATCAGACACAGTGGTTCCAGACTAACGACCCCAATGCCAACCCGAACGGCGCCCTCTCTGGCAACTGGACCGAGGACACCAAGGTGCACGGCAACGGCCAGTCGTATTAGCCCTGCGCGAACCCGCCACGCATGATCTGGATTCTTATGCTCGTGCTGCAGGTCTACTTCATCGTCGTGGGGATCCGTCGCGAGGAGAAGGCTGGACTTTGGAGCTGGTCGAAGTTCTTCTTTGCCCTCGGATTCGCAGCCGTGGAGGTTGCCCTCGTTATCGTCCCGGTCTTGACCCTCGATCCGGACAGCCGCCGGTTCTGGTGGATCGTCGGGGCCGCATGGCTGATCGCGGTACTCAACTTGATCTGGTTCATCATTGCCTGCCGCCGCTGGAAGCTCCCGGATGGCCGTACCAGCCTCCAGGCCGAAGGCGACGGTAAATAGCTGCCGGCGCTGCATCGCGATCCGTTCGATTGCTTACCGTTGGCTCAAGGGTGCTCAAGCCCCTCCGGTCGACCGAAATCCGGCAACGCGCGCACGTCAATTTCATTGCGCCCGCCGCCAGATACCCTGGCGCGCTGGAAGGCTACCGGACCAGGTTGGCAGACCCGTATGGCCGAAACTTTGAGAAAGGCGGTCTGAATGCTTGGAATCCGACTTTTATCCAGTCAGATTCAATTCCAGCCAACATCAGCAGTACGTCAGAATCGTCACAAGCGACGACTGCCCCCTGTGTCGCGCCTTGTCGATCCCCCGCCGCGCGCGGGCAGCGCCCCAAACGGGCTTGCACGATTCGCGGGAGCGCTGAACCAGTGAGTAAGCAATTAACCATGGACTCCAATCCCAGTCCGGACTAAAACGCGTGTCAGGTCGATGCGATCGAGCTTTTGGACATTACGCCGTTAGCTTGACAGAGCTGCAAATTACAATGACAGACACCATTGGGAATTCGAATCGAACGAACGCGGAAATCGCCAACGCGCGTGCCTGTCTTGAGAGAATACTCGCCAGTCCGTGCTTCGTGCAGTCAGAGCGCCAGCAGCGTTTCCTGAAGTTCATCGTTACTGAGACCCTGGCCGGTCATACCGATCGTCTCAAGGGCTACACCATTGCGGTGGAAGTCTTCGACCGCGACGTGAGCTTTGATCCCGCCATTGACGCCATCGTTCGCGTCGAGGCGGCGCGTTTGCGGGCGAAGCTGCGAGAATACTATGACCGCGAGGGCTGTACGGATCCGGTTCGTTTCGAACTACCCAAGGGTGCCTATGCGATCCGCATGGAGTGGCGGACGTCGGAAAGCACGCTGGCCCTGCAGGAGTCACCTGCCGCGCGCGCGAAGACAGTGGGACATGCGATCTCCACCCGCCTTCGACCAATCGAGGACAGACCCTCACTGGCGGTGCTGCCGTTTGCAAATATGAGCAGTGACTCCGAGCAGGAGTATTTCGCTGACGGCATCACCGATGGTTTGATTACGGAGCTTTCACGGTTACCGGGCCTTTTTGTGATTTCCCGTCACTCCTCCTTTGTCTACAAAGGTGTGTCGAAGCCCGCCGAAGAGATCGGTGCCGAATTGGGAATCCGATACCTGCTGGAAGGCGGCGTGCAGCGCGCGGCAGGGCGGGTGCGCATCACGGTACAACTCATTGACGCCGCCTCCGGCGCCAATCTGTGGGCCGAGCGCTATGACCGGGAACTCAAGGATATCTTTGCGGTGCAGGACGACGTCATCCAGCGCATCGTCGCGGTGCTGCAAGTGAAGATCGCAGCCGCCGCGCATACGAGTGACGACCACGGCGGCACCGTCAACGTCGAGGCGCATGACTGCCTGCTGCGTGGTTTGGAGCGTTTCTGGCTATTCACGCCAGAATCCACCAGGGAGGCGAGCGTACATGTCGCCCGTGCGGTGCAACTGGATGCCGGTTACGCCGCCGGACACACCTGGCTCGCCCGCATCCTGGTGTTCCGCTGGGTCATGCTATGGGATCCGAATCCGGAAACCCTTGAGCGTGCTTACGACCACATACGTCTGGCGGTGGATCTGGACCCGAAAGCGCCCCATACGCAAGCCGTGCTGTGCTGGGTACAGCTCTGGCGCAAGCAAGGAGAGGCAGCCATCGCCGCTGGCTGGCGCGCCCTGGCCCTCGATCCGAACAATGCCGATGCCTATCTTTTTCTCGCTTATGCTCTCGCCGCGTCAGGGCGTGGTGAGGAAGCCTTACACAACATCGTCAAAGGCATGCGGCTCAACCCTCATCCGTCCGCGGCCTACCACCTCGCGCTGTGTCTCAGTTATATCGCGCTGGAGGACTACGATCTGGCGATTGCGGCGTGTAAGGGTGGCATTGAGCTGACGGATATATTTATTCCCAACCACTATTTGCTCTGCCAGATCTACACGTTACTGGGCCGCGACGATGAAGCGCGCCTGGAGCGCGAGAAGCTGATGGAGCTCACCGGCGCTCGCAAGCTCGCGACCCAGTTCATCTGGCTGGATGAGGACTTGCGCCTCCGGATGCACGCTCTGACGCGGCTTGCAGGACTTGAATAGGGGGAGGCGTTCAGCCCTGCGTGCCCGCCTCTTGTAACGATCGTTTTATGCGCGTATTCCACCTCCAACTGTGCTCTCATGGCTAACCGCGCATAGCATTGAAGACGATGCTCGGCACCTTCGCCCAACTGGCGTTCTCCTCCATCGCCACAATTTTTGGCATCATCTTATGAGTGGTGCGGTGACTGGCAAAGTAAGCAGGCTTAGGATACGTAGTGAGCGGCGCGCGCATTACCGTTTTCTCGACGCCCTCCAGCATGGAAGTATTGTGGACGAAGCCGCTGCCGCTTTGAATATCGTCCGGCGTTGACCCCGGATACGCGCCCCACGTCGGCGCGGCGAATGCGAAGGGCATGCCGATGAAGGCGTTAACGGCGATTACGCCGTAACGCAGCTTTATAATCGCCCGCTCGACGGCCTCGTTGATGCGCGGATCCTTGAGCGATTGCGGATGCACAATGAGATTTGCATTGAGTGTACCCCACAGCTGGTTGTTGCAAAATTCAATGGCCCGTTCCAGATACTCCAGGGGATCAGCGCTTGCGATGCGTACCTCCGAGATCACGCTGCAGAACGCCTCCTCGCTGTAAAGCGGTTCATCGCGTGCGTCGGGATCAAGGCCAGAAATGAAAGTCCACGGCAATGACCCGGGCTCCGCGTTGCCTAGGTGCTTTACCTGCGCGCGACCGGTCGTCAGCTTGCGCCAGCGATCTTCCGCGCCCGGGTAGTAAGCCTGCCTGGGAGGGACCTTGGCGCACGTCTCTTGCAGGGCTTGTACAAACACATCGCTTCCGGCCCAGCCTTTGGGGAGCACCAGCATCTTCGCGGCGCAGCACATAAACGAGGCATTCATGAGATAGGAGCTGGCGGCATCCTCGGCCTGATAACGCAGTTCCTTGGCGCTGTAAGGCCCAGGTACGACGATGAACGGCGAGACGTTGCCGAGCTCGGAGGTGATGGGCTTCTTGAGCAATGGTTCATGGCGTTGCATACGCGTCTCCCGCTCCGGCCCCGGTGGTCCCCAGACGATATTGTCGTGGGTTTTATCGGAGCCGGTGATATGCACCTCATCGATGTCGCGGCGGTAGACCAGATACCGCCCCTCGTCGGCGCCGCCGTACACCACTCCAAGAAAATTCTGCTTGATGGCCTCGGCAAAAGCCTCCTCTATGCAGGGGCCGAGATAGGCATTGACGGGGTTCATCTTGAGCAGGACGGCCTTACCTTCGTTGAACATCTTGGTGATGACATCCATCGGCGCGATGGCGGCGATGTTTCCGGCACCAAGTACCAGCACCACGCGCCCATCGTGGTCCGGCTGTCTGTAGAAGCGGGCGCGCTCGCGCCTTAGTGACTCCTCGGTCACGCCGGCCTGCATGCGCACCTCGGCGGTGATGTTCTTGAACAGCATGCCGTCGATGGCATTGCCCGGGAACAGGCGCACCGACAGTCGGCCATCAATCGATCTCCCGACAGGGCCGACGAGTGTGTTGCCGGAATGTTTGAGGGCGGCGAGCGACTGGCGGATCAGACGCAACTGGCGCACCACGCCCCATGGCCCGGTGGCCCATTCTTCTGCTTCTTCCGGCTTGCCCGGTGTGATCCCCTTGGCCTTGCAGCCGGCCTGCACCATGCGTTTGGCCATGCGCAGGAAACCCTGCTGCATGCCATCCACGAGCACGATGCGCTGGTCGAGAGACAGCTTGGCGAAGGTCTTGGCGCCCTCACGCAGTCGCGCGATGCTGGCATCCATCTGACTCTGGCTGGAAGACGGCGGTGCATCCAGCGTGGAACTAGCCGCGTAACTGGTAAATTCACGTAGTTTCATGACTGCGCTCATGGCTTGTCACCTCTACTTCGTCAGCAGGGCGGGATAAAACTACCCTTCCAGCTATGAACACCGGAACGACCCATCAGTACGTCACGTTCTGACAGATGCTCACTCAGTACTTCCGATGTGTGTTGGAAATCATCATTACTTGCTGGCCGCAGGCACACTCGAATTACCGACCCAGTCGACGACATACTCCGTCTGCGAGATAAAGTGGCCCTTGTAACTGCCTTTACCCTGAATCCCTTTGTACTTTCCAGTTCCCTTCAACTGTTCCCAGGTGCCATGGAAGCTAATCTGCGGCTGACCGTTGGCCAACGTGGTACTCACGATCCCGCTCCACTTGACGTCGACCGTATCCTCCCCCTTGGCGAAGGTGATGTAGCCGTGCTGCGGCCCGTTGCCTTGGAGCAGGAAGTCGATCTCTTTGTTGACGACTTGGGCATCGTCCATCCAATTACTGCTCTTGTTGGTGCCGTGGGTCTCCACCAGCATCAGCAGGTCGCCACTTTGAGCAGTGACCGGCAGCACCTCCTGCTTCGTAACCGTTAAGGCCATCGCGCCGGAGATGGCCTCAGCATAGACCGGCACGCTTATGGCGAGCAAACCTGCGGACAACAGACCTAGAGTGCTTTTTAGAATAGCGGGATAGATTTTCATGACAGTTCTCCCCCAGATTGGTTGAAGGCCCATGCCGGTATCGCCAGCGTCCGAGGAGCGTGGACGAAGTTAGGCGGTAGAGGTAGTTTCTAACGGTAAGTAACGTCGGGGTTAACCTGTGTCGGTAGACGGCGTACGCAATTCCCGAAGCGGCTCGGCCACGTGACGCAAAACTTGTACGCGTATGTGGACGACGTCGACGCGCACTTCGAGCGTGCCACGAAGGCGGCCGCTGGAGCCAGAAAACTTGCCAACTCAATTAGTTGATATCTTAAGGGTTTATGCTGGCGCCCCCGGCCGGAGTTGAACCGACGACCTACCGCTTAGGAGGCGGTCGCTCTATCCACTGAGCTACGGGGGCGCTGGGACCTAAATCTCCACCACGCGGTTGCGCAACTCGCCGATGCGATCAATGCGCGCGACCATCTCGTCACCATCGTGCAGGTACTGCGGTGGCGTCATTGCAAAGCCCACGCCGGAAGGCGTACCGGTGGCGATTATATCCCCAGGCAGCAACGTCAGGCCGGCCGATAGCGTTGCGATGATCGTCGGTATATCGAAGATCATCTGTTCCACGCGCGCGCGTTGCCGTTCCTGGCCGTTGACGGTGAGCGAGAGCTCGAGCATTTTCGGGTCGCCGATCTCATCGTTCGAAACGATGCATGGCCCCAGCGGCAAGGTGGTGTCGAGCGACTTGCCCTTGAACCACTGATCGTGTCGGCGCTGCAAATCGCGCGCGGTGACGTCGTTGGCGATGGTATAGCCGAAGACATGTTCGAACGCAGCCGAGGCCGGGATGTCGCGTCCGCCGCGACCGATGACCAGTCCGAGCTCGACTTCGTAATCGAGCTTCTGCGTGAGCTCGCGATCCAGCCTGACGTCGGCGCCCGGCCCGATGACGGTCAGTGTTGCTTTGGTAAAGAACTGCGGCGCCACCGGCAGCTTCAGATCAGCGCGCATCGCGGCTGCCCCCTCCTTGACGTGGTCGACGTAATTGCGGCCCACGCAAAATACGTTGCGCACCGGCTGCGGAATCGGCGCCAGCTTCTGCACCTGCGTCGCGGGCAGCAACGCATCGCCGCTCGCGGCGGGGCGTTCTGCAAGCCGGCGGCAGCAGGCCAGGGCCTCCGCGTCCCCGCGGATGATGGCCAGCACCGACGACAGATCCGTGCTCTCCCCGGCGGCTCTTCCAGCCGCCGCCAGATCCAGTACGCCCTCGGCAACGATCATGCCGGCTGCAATCTTATCTTTATGGCGGAAACTTATGAATTTCATGATAGCGCTGTGGAGGGTTGAGCCAGCTGTGACGCGTTGGCGATAGCGCGATTTTAGGTCATTCCACTTGGCGATTGGCGCCAAGTTACCCTGTGCGCCGCCAAACGGGGCACTCCGCGACAGCTGCGCTGCCACGGAAGCAAGGTCTACGTGATTTCCAGGTTACGGCGGCGTCAGGCCACGACGTGCAGGCCCTGGCCGAGCGAGGCGGCTCGCGCGCCCTGCTGCTGCAGATGCTGCAGCATGCCCTGCAGCAGGCCCTGCAGCGCCGCGCTCGACTGGGGGCTTGCGGCCGCGCCCGCGGCACTGCCCGCTGCCGCAACGCCGCTTGACCCGGCAGTGCTGGCGCTGGCGCCGAGATCAGTCATCAACTTGTTGAAGCTGGCGTTCAGATTGGCGACATTGCCGCTGGCGGATCCGGTTGCAGCGCCGGTCGGAGCCGTGGTGCTGGGGTCGCCGTCCAGCGTGTTGATCAGAGATTCGAGTTTGCTGCGCGCACCGCCATGATGATGCCCGTGGCCATGCGGCACTACGCTCGCGGGCGCGCTGCCGGCGCCGGTGGCACTGGCGGCACTGGCGGCACTGGCGGCACCGCCAGTCTGCGTAGCCGCCGGTTGGTTCGACACCAGGGCCTGCTGCAATGACTGGGTAAAACTCTGCAGATCCAGGGCGATCTGGGCGCGGCTGGTAACGGCTGCGGAGGCAATGCCGGGCGAGGCGCCGCCGGGCGCCGTAACTGCGTTCGGCGGCAGCGCTCGCTGCGCGCTTAGTGCTGAAATCTGATTGGCCCAGAAGCTGGCATTGCCGATCGATGCAATTGACATAGACGCTCCGCCGAATTGACCACACCTTCCGATTGCCGTGCGGCAATCGGTTGCCGGCCAATGCCTGCCAGTGGATTCATCGCGGCGCCTCGATCAGGGTGCGTTTAGGTGGAACGCATCACAGTTTGGGCCGGCAAATCCCTTTCGGCGGGCATGGACCAGCGATTCCCAAGAACCGCCAGCCAGAAGATGCGAAATCGGTGCCAACCGTCGGTAACACGACCGGCAGGCGCCGGCGTCAGCTGTATTTTTTACAGTTACAGGCGCCAGCTGACGCCTACGGACAACTGGTCCACGTTGTAATGGTAGCCGTCATTGTTTCCTTGATCGAGCTGGGCGAATTCGGCGTGCACGCTTCCGCCACCAAATAGAGTCACCTCGGTGCCAATACCGAAGGAAAATCCCACATCGTTGGAATTGTATTCCGGGTAGTTGCGACGCAGCTGCACGCCGGCGACGCCGGCAATCGCATAAGCCGAAAACCATGGCGTCACGGGCAGTATGCCCTTGACGTAGCCGCCGTACACCAACGGGACATCCACGTGGAAAAACCCGAATTGATCGCCGCTTATTCCGCCACCCACGCGCCCCTCCACGGCCAGGTAGCGATTGAATTGGTCGCCAACCTGCGCGAAAACAACCGTCGGTACGATGGTATCCAGCCCCGACTCCTTATAAAACACCTCACCGGCACTGGCGCCGACATAGAATCCATCGCCGTAATAATCCGTTCCACTGTCGTACCCGTAGCCATAGCCGCCGGCGGCCATCGCGGCCGTGGACACGATCCCGGTGAGACCTAATCCTAGTGTTGCAATGCTCCTGCGCACTCATACCTCCACATTAAAGAGCCGACTATCACCAATGAACCTACCGTCAGACACGCGCCCGGCCAGCCAGGTTCCGTGCTGCCACTGACATGCCAACGCCGCAAGCACCATTTGGATGACCGTCCCGGACCGGGAATTGATTCTATTTAATGCCAGCGCTCAAACAGCCGTCAAACCCAGCGCCCGGCAGCCGCCGTCGATCGGTTATCATCGCGCCGCAACCCACACGGAACACCTCATGATCCTCGCCGCTATGAACCCTGGCTGTCGAGTGTTTGCCAGCGCCGTATGTGCACTGCTGGCGACGGCCGGCATTGCCGCCTCCGCCACCGAGCCTGCGGCCACCGCATCGACATCAACTGCGACTGCGACTGCGACTGCGACTGCGACTGCGACTGCGACTGCGACTGCGACTGCGGCCGACAACAACGTGTTGCGCGCGACATTGGCAAACGGCCTGCGCGTCATCATCGTACGCAACACGCTCGCCCCCGTGGTCGCGACCTCGGTGAATTACCTGGTGGGCTCGGATGAGGCAGCCGCCGGATTCCCGGGCATGGCGCACGCGCAGGAGCACATGATGTTCCGGGGCAGCCCCGGCCTTACCACCGAGCAGCTCGCCAATATCAGTGCCGTCATGGGCGGCGACTTCAATGCCAATACGCGCGAGAGCATTACTCAGTACCTGTTCACCGTGCCGGCCGAGGACATCGACGTGGCGCTGCACATCGAGGCGCTGCGAATGCAGGGGGTGCTCGATACCACGCAGGGTTGGGATCAGGAGCGCGGCGCCATCGAGCAGGAGGTGGCGCAGGATCGCTCCAATCCCGGCTACGTGCTGTACGCGAAGATCCGATCGATCATGTTCGGCGGCACGGTGTATGCGCACGACGCGCTTGGCACGCGCGAATCGTTCGATAAGACGACCGCTGCGATGCTCAAGCGCTTTCACGACGCCTGGTACGCCCCCAACAATGCCGTACTGATCATCGTCGGCGACGTCGAACTCGAGCCGACGCTGCGCAAGGTACGGGAATTATTCGGCGTAATCAAACCCAGGCCCTTGCCGCTGCGGCCAGCGCTGCGCCTGCGCCCGGTGCAGGCGCAGTCCTTCAGCGTCGATACCGACCAGCCGGTCGGCACGCAGATGATCGCGATGCGCATGCCGGGCCTCGACAGTCCGGATTTTCCGGCGCTCGAGGTGCTCGCTGACGTTCTCAGCAGTCACCGTTTCGATCTCTATGGCCTAGTCCCGGAAGGCAAGGCGATCGCGGCTGAGTTTTCCCTCGATCCGCTGCCGCACGCCGGTCTTGCGTTTGCCGCTTTGTCGTTCACTGCCGGAAGC
>Ga0302180_10002131_pt1 | contig 15522 bp, 13 predicted proteins | sample I_Palsa_E3_2_FD_200575 | JGI IMG/M metagenome (GOLD analysis project Ga0302180, IMG submission 200575) | Peat permafrost microbial communities from Stordalen Mire near Abisko, Sweden - I_Palsa_E3_2 | ecosystem: Environmental > Terrestrial > Soil > Palsa > Peat permafrost | place: Sweden... | reverse complement strand
ACCAGTTGAAGCAGCCAGGCCAGCCCGTAGGGGCGCTCGAAGCTGGCTCGTCCCTCGGCTCCGAGGTACTGCGCCTCCTGTGCGATGTTCTCCGCCGTGAGGCTCTGACGCAGGGCTGCTCGGGCCAAGGGCGCGAAGCCGGCATTCGGAAAGGTTCTCAGCAACCGCACCAGCAACCAGTGCCCATGCACGGACGAATGCCAGTCGTAGCAGCCGTAGAACGCAGGAGTTAATTTTCGCGGCGGAGCTACATCGGCGTCGCTGTTCAGACTGTGACTAATTTTGTTCGGAAATTCCTTATGGACGCACGCCAGTGCAAGATGGGCAAACCGCTCGGCCGCATTCAGGTCGAAACTTGCCGAAGCAGGGGACGTCTGGGCGTTCATCGTTTTCACTGAAACGAATAGCAGAGCGGCACACACGATCGACTTCATCGCGTCCAATTTAAATGAAATTCCAACGGGATCGAAGTTTGTTGAGCTACGAATCTCGCGAAAGAAGCCAGGTTCAGCAACGGCAACTACTGGGTGTCCGGCGCTTTTGGCTTCTCCAACGTGATGTCACGTTTGGCTTGGCATTCGACTGACGGATCATAAGTTACGATTCCGGTCCACTCCTCCTTCGAGGCGCGAAATTCGAGTGGGGGTCGCGACACGCGCTGGGGAAGGCCGGCAAAGGTCACCCTGCCATCGGAGTTCGTTCCCGCCTCAAGATCGAGACGGTGGAACTTGCCAAAACCATACGCGATATGAACCTTGACCTTGGCAGCGTAGGCAGGTTTGCCATCCACGCCCAGTACTGTCAAGGCAAGGGAACAGGGACCAGCATCGCCTTTTATAACGGGTACATCTTCTTTAGGTGATTGCGCTTGAGCCGAGGAAAATGGCGAGGCGGCGATCATGACGACGGCGCACAGAACACAAAGCATTCTGTTCATATGCTCCCCATTATACGAGCGCAGTCCTGTGGCATACCGCATAACGCTCGAGCTTGCTACGCGGCCTGCGCCAGGGCTTGGTATTCGTCATCAGACTGCGATGGCAAGAGGACCCACAGCGTGTAAACGCCGAGAGCGGTGCCGAGGGGCACGTTCAACAGCGCAATGAAGCCCATGACGAGCGCGAAGATTCTTGCCCAGTTCTCGCGTTGCAACAAGCCCCAACCGGCGATGAATCCGGCCCCGGCTTTTGCCAGGATCAGCCAGCCGACGAAGCTGATTAGAGGACGCAGCCAGAGAGTGACCTCGGGTGAAGGTCCATGGTGAATGTGGATTGCGCCACCGAAGATGGTATGGGCGACGATGAGCACGAGAGCTCCTCCAACAACGTGCACGGCCGAATATGCCAGCCAGAAAATGCCGACCAGGCGCACATGATTGCGAACCCGACTATGGCGAAGCTCGACCAGTCCGAGGATGGTTTTGCCGCAGCGTTCGCAGCGTGGCTGTCCTGCTTGCAACTGGGCTCCACAGTGATCGCAAAACATTGGTCCTCCCCGGACTAGACACTCACGCTGTTATGGTACGGACTCGAGTGCTCGGCGGTTCCAGGGGAGCTCCCGGCCCTCACAGAGGAGTGGGTTGCCGACGCCCGAAACTGATGGCTGAGAATGACCTCAAACGAAGAAGGCCACCCGGCAACTTGGGCGGCCTTCTTCTTCAAGGGAGAATAGTCCTAACGGAGGTTTTATCCATCAGAACTTTCTGCGGGAATCTTATGAGCCTTAAAAGCACAGTGTCAAGCAAAATTTTGCGCTTAAATACTCTTTTTTTCAGTAACTTACGTAATACGTCCATAAGTCAGCAAACGGGCTCCAAATGGAACAAAATCGCTTCTCCTGGACGCTAACGACATTCGATTGAGCCACTTACCGCTCGCGTGGGAGCCGCCGGGGCTCATCCTCAAGGTGCAAGGAGATGATTTCCATCGTCTCCCGCCGGTCGAACACGGAGTCCGGAAAAAGCCGTTTTACGAGCAACCTCAGACCCCCAAAGGCAACGCCGGCGACCAGCGCGAGACCGACTACGATTCCGCAGAGGATGATCGCATTGAAGAGAAAGTTCGCCAGATTGTCTTTCTTGGTGACGTAAGTATTTTCGTTCCACGTGACATCCGCTTCGTAGCTGATGGATGACATCAAGGCCCTGGCCTCACTTTTTGAAAGTGGGCCCGCGGCGATTACGATGATGGGCCCGGTGCGGGTATCAAAAAACGGACCGACATCAACGATGGAAGCAACGCCCGGCTGCTGTTGGGTGACCTGGTGGGAGGCGTCGATCTGGCGCAACCGTTCAGCGGCAATCTGCGGCGTGGGGTACTCGACGAGCATGAGTGTGGAATCGCCCGCGTTTACCGCATATCTGCCGAGGACGACTTCTGCGCCCGACTTGAAGTCGACGAGCGACGCGGGCAGAGGCGACCCTAGCCGATCGAGGGCAGCCGGACCAAGAATATATTTCGTCGTATTCTTCTCGAGACTTGTTTCCGCCGTGCGCTTCGGAAGACGCGTCGGCAGCGAAGGCAGGTTGCCCTTGTTGCCCTCGGCCGGAGGCAGGAGTCCGGCGAGTTGTCGCAGTTGCGCCGCCGACATCACGCTCATTCTGTCGAACACAGCGTCGACAAGAACGTTTCCTTGATAAAACAGCACGCGGTTATTTAGAAAAGCCGCTTGAGCCCCGATTGTCTCCTCGGCCATCTCTTCGGAGGCGTAGTAGGTAAAGGCGCCATAAGCTCCGCTCGAATCGGCAAAAACGGCGGCTCTGATGGCGAGACTGCGTCCGTCGTCGCGAGTATAGGTTGCCTTCTCAAAATGCTGGAAGCCGTATTCTTTCAGTACGGGCGCGTTCGTTTGATCGGCGGCAGCGGGATCGTCACTTTTGGCGATGTCCCCTTTCAACTCCCAGCCGCCAAACTGGGGAGGAAGGACCGCGGCGGAGGATAATACGGGAGTCGGTTTCTCGGCCGCGAACGCAGAGCGGCGAGCAACGGCAGCGACGATAAGAAGGAGGATAACGGAGAATTGCCGCTGGAATTTCATTCGAAAGGCCGAACCATACTCCTGAATTAGACTACCGGCACAGCGCGAAAGTTTCCACCCTTGGCCGAGGACAATCAGAAACCGCCCCCCAGCGCACGGCGCCGTCAAAAATCTGCGACGGCCGCGTTACTTGCCGGTGTAGAGGTCCGGAAACTGGTGTCGAAGGTTGGCAACTTTCGGCGCATCGTTGTAAACGATGTACGGGTTATCGGGATGTAGCTGGGCATAATTCTGGTGATAGGACTCGGCGGGATAGAACGCCTTCAGCGGCACGATCTGGGTCACAATCGGACGCGGAAAGACTTTGGCCTGCTCCAGTTGCGCGATGTAGGCCTCGGCGATCCGCTTTTGCTCATCGTTCGAGTAGAAAATGGAAGAACGGTACTGCGAGCCGGTGTCTGGGCCCTGGCGGTTCAGTTCCGTGGGATCGTGCGCGACCGAGAAGAATATTCGAAGAAGCTGCCCGTAGGTAATCTGCGAAGGGTCGTAGATGATCTTCACCGACTCCGCGTGACCGGTATCGCCCGTGCTTACAAGTTCGTATTCCGCAGTTTTGGCCACGCCACCTGAATAGCCCGAGGTGGCGCTGATCACGCCCTTCACGTGCTGGAAGACAGCCTGAATTCCCCAGAAACAGCCACCGGCAATGACCGCCGTTTGCGGAGTTTTGCTGGTGGCTGGTGTGGCATCCATCGCAGGGCTCGGAACGGACACAGGCCGGTCAGCGGCATTGCAGGCGAGGGCGCCGGCGATGCCCACCATCAGAATCACAGCGAACAGGCGCGATCGGAAACTGTTCATAAACACTCCTTAAGTCAGTAATTGCTCAATGTTCAACTTTCAATATGCATCATTCACTGCTCATGAGCTCTTCTTCAATAGAGTCTCCAACCGCCGAAAAGTTACGAATCTTGATGGGTGGAGGGCGGGGCGGCGGCTTTTGATCATCGTGCGATAGCGGCAGCATCTTTGGCCGTGGGCCGGGCGGGGAGGCCGGCACCTGCATCGGCAGGTCCGGATGACGGCGACGGCAATTTTGCTGTGATAAGTGCCGCGCACATTTGAAACGCGTTCCGCGCTCGCAATGTTCCTCCACCTTCGTGCTATTTCTGCCTGTTTTCCCACAGATTGGTACCACCTTGATACTTGCATTCTGGTAAACAAGTTCCGATAATCAAGCGAGAGATCTTAATAGCCGTGTACCGTTACAGCCGCGCCGAATTGCTTCGCATTCTACGGCTCGTTCCTCGCCAGCTTCAAACCTGGGAGAAGGCAGGACTGATTGTGGCGAGCGAAGAGTACTCCTTTGTCGATCTCGTGCAAATCAAGAAGGTGCGCGATCTCTGCGCGCAGCGTGTTCGTCCCGCCGTAATCCGGCGGTCGCTCGAAGCCATGCAGAAGCAAGTTGCGGGCATGGAGAATCCGCTGCTTGAGGCTGGAGCATATCAGAGCGGACGCCGCATCGCATTCCGTCACGAGGGACGGTTGGTTGAACCGATCGCCGGACAATTCCTGTTCGATTTCTCGTCCGAAGAAAATAAGGTCGTAGCCGGCCCGCCGCGCAATGGACCGGAATTGGTCATCACCGACGTGGCCGACTTGTTCGCACGCGGCATCGTGCTGGAGGAAAATCCTTCAACCCAGAACGAGGCAATCAATATCTATCTGAAGGTTCTCGAAATGGATCCCACGCACGCGGCCGCGCACATCAACCTCGGCACGCTTTACTACAACCGCCAGGAATACAAGCTGGCCGAAAAGCATTATCGGTCGGCGATCCAGATCGATCCCCGCTATGCGCTCGCTTATTTCGATCTAGGCAACGTCCTCGACGAAACCGGACGCGTGGACGAAGCAATCAGTACTTACAAGACGGCCATTCAACTTGCGCCTACCTACGCTGATGCCCACTACAATATCGCGCTCGCCTACGAAAAAATGCGCGAACCGCGCAAGGCGCTGCAACACTGGCGCGCCTATGTGAAGCTCGATACCACGGGCCCATGGACCGTTCATGCAAAACATCAGATCCAGCGCATCATGCAGGGGGACGGGCTGAAACTGGTGCACAGCCAAAAGGCAAATTAGCCGCGACGGGTTTCGGCTTCCGACTCGTTGTTTGGACGGCAAAAAAAAGGGCGCAGCTTTCGCCACGCCCCAGGAGAGAGACTTCGCTGGTTAGTCCACCACAAGCTTGTTCTCGACGCTGAATGCGCCCGGTACGGAGTTCGCCCGCATTCCGGCCAGGTTCTTGTCCATCGTGCTCTCGACGGTTCCGTAGAGCGTGACGTGTCCGTTGTCGACCACGATGCGGATCGGATCGACCGGATCGCTCGCGTAACGCCCGAGCACCGAGTCGTGGTAAATCGCGCGAGCCGTACGCAACCTGATCGAATTGTCAAAGTTCGAAACCGGCAGAATTTTTACGTCATCGACGACGTCTTTGACGCCAGGGGTTTGCGCCACGATGCCGAGGGCCGAGTCGGCCGGCATATCCCATACCGCATCGCCGCTCAGGGTTACAACGCCGTCGTTAACGCTGACCGCAATATAATTGAAAGCGTTGTCGTAGTATCCGACGCGATCATAAGCCAGCTTCTTTGCGAGCTTCTGCTGCAGTTGACCATCGGGTACCGTCGCCCCCGCCACTGTAATGTCGTTGCGGACACCCGTTACCTCTCTGACCTTCTTGATTTGCTTCGCGGCGTCGAGTTTGTCCTGATACAGATTCACCGTTCCGGTCAGGGTCACAATGCCGTCTTCGACACTCGAGCTCACCTTCTGCAGGTGCTTTGCCTTCTGTAGCTTCTGGCTCGCCGCCTGCTGAATCTGCTCGTCGTACCGGCCGGTTGTGGCCATTGCAGAGATACTTAGCAGGAAGAGCAACGCCAGAGCCACCGCCATTGCTTTTTTCTTCATGGTTGCCATCCTTCCTCAAATTCCGGTTGTCACCTCGATTAACCGGTTAGTTAAATAGATGCGTCCGAAGTTCGGAGCGATCCCGCGATTGGCAGGTTTTACAAATCATTACTTTTACAAGTAATTACAATTCGAAAGCGTGTTGAGCCGCCGAAAACGGCTGGGTCACGGAGCAAGTGAGCAAGAGATGAGTGGCACTCCTGATGAACGCCTGGATCGGATCACTGGAGGGCACGAGGCTCTGGCCGAAAGTCTGCAATTGCTCACGGCCGACGCGCAGGGTGGCTGACCGTGTCGGTGAAAAAGCACGACCGAAGCCTGCGCGGGGATGCCGATCTCGTCAGCGACCTTGCCCGCATCGCGCGCCTGCAACGGGCTCGAAGGCCGAGAAGGCCGATCAGGCGTGGAGTCGGCCTGGTTCCTTCCACTCTACAATTTCTTTCTGGGCGACCGAGCATTCCTTCTCGCCACAACCTTCGTCGGAAACACCCGCGCAAAAATCTTGTCGATATTCTTGAGCTGTCGTGCGAGGTCAAATGCATGCTCGATCTTCGCGCGGGGCACCGATTTCCGAATCTCAGGATCGTTCACGATCAGTTCGTGGAAATCCTTGTTCTCTTTCCACGCGCGCATGGCGTGAGTTTGAACGAGCCGGTATGCGTCCTCGCGTGAGACCCCGCTTTCGACGAGATCAAGCAACAACTGTCCGCTGAAGACAAGGCCATGCGTGCTTTCAAGGTTTGCCATCATGCGCCCGGGATAGACGAACATGGTTTCGATCAGATCGGCCGTCTTGTGGAGCAGGTAATCGGCGAGCGTGGTGGAGTCGGGGATGATGATGCGCTCGGCCGATGAGTGCGAAATATCGCGCTCGTGCCAAAGCGCCACATTCTCGAATCCGGCCTGCGCATTCCCGCGCACAACCCGCGCCAGTCCCGAGATCTGTTCGCTGGTGACGGGATTTCGTTTATGGGGCATGGCCGACGAGCCTTTTTGCTTTTCGCTGAAGAATTCTTCGGCCTCGCGGACTTCGGTGCGCTGCAGGTGCCGGATTTCAGTTCCGATCTTGTCGAGGGTTGATGCGATTGTGGCGAGCGTCGCCAGATATTGAGCATGTCGGTCGCGCTGAATCACCTGTGACGACACCGCGGCGGCTTTCAGTCCAAGGCGGGCACAGATTTTCTCCTCGAGTTCGGGCGAAAGGTGCGCGAACGTTCCCACCGCACCGGAGAACTTGCCAACTCGCAGGTCTTCGGCCGCCGCCCGGAAGCGCGCGATGTTGCGTTGCGTCTCCGAATACCAGTTCGCGATCTTGAATCCAAACGTGATCGGTTCGGCATGGATGCCGTGAGTGCGCCCGATCATCGGCGTGTCTTTGAACTCCCAGGCGCGACGTTCGAGCACGTTGGCGAGACGGTCGAGATCGCTCGCAATCAAAGCGGAGGCCTGTTGGATCAGCAACGCCTGCGCGGTGTCCACCACATCGTTCGAGGTCAGACCGTAGTGGAACCAGCGCGCGTGTGGCCCGACGATCTCGGCCACGGCGGTGGTGAAAGCGATGACATCGTGCTTGACCTCGGCTTCGATCTCGAAGATGCGGTCCACGTTGAAATCGGCGCGAGCGCGAATTGCCTTGGCGGCTTCTTTCGGCACGATGCCGGCGGCGGCGAGGGTTTCGGTGGCAGCGATTTCAACCGCCAGCCAGGTGCGAAAGCGATTTTCATCGCTCCAAATGCGGGCCATCTCGGGGCGGGTATAACGTAGAATCAAGCGCGCTCTCTCCCGAAGGGGAACTGGGGATTGTAAACCAGGCGAGCGTGTACGTGCAGTCGGAGCGCATCCTTAAACGCCTGCTGGAGAGTCTGGATGGGAAACGACGGGCGGGGACGCCTGCCGCTTCACCCAGATCGTCCTCATTCTACGGTGTGCTTCGCCGTGTATCCTTCGCGGGCGTAAACGATGTACTTCAATTCCTTGCCCTTTTGGTCGCGAACGTGGAGCGGACCACCGTCCGGAGCCTGCAGTTCGACTTTCAACTTGCGATAAGTTCCGTCGAGTTTGGCGTTGGTCGGGTGGTAACTGATGCTGTACTGGTTGCGAATGTCGGATGCGATATCGTGAAAAAGTTCCGGCAGTTCGCCCTGGAAGCGCGGGAAGTATGCGCGTCCGCCGGTTAGGCGGGCAAAGGTGTTGAGCTGATTATCGGCTTGCAGCCAATCCACCTGCGTGATGCCGCTCGCCCGTCCCATCGCGTCCAGTCGTTCCCGCGTCTGCCATCCAATGCTGATGGCGTAGATGGTCACATCTTTCGTGGACTTCACCTTTTTTATGATCTGATCCAGATTCAGCTTGCTGAAGGTGTCGCGTCCCGAAGAGACGAGAATTATGTATTTCTTTCCGTCGATGCGTTCGCAGCGGTCGATGGTATCAAAGAGCGCGTCGAAAAGATTGCGCTCGGAAAATCCAGGAATGCGCAGCATATTCAGCGCACCCATAATGGCCCGCTTATCCTGGGTGAAGTCCACCAGGATCTGCGGCTTCAGATCGTAGGACACCACGGCGACCCAATCATCCTTCTTCAACCCGCTCGCGAAGGTGTAGGAAGCGTTCAGCGCGTCATACATGTATCCGAGGTTGGTGGCGGCGTATTCGACGAGGAGTACGGCTGTGATCGGAGCCTCGGTCTGATTGAAGGTTGCAATCTTTTGCGGTGCGCCATCTTCCATGATCTTGAAATTATCCGCCTTCAGGCCGGGGACGGTCTGCCCGTCCTTGGTGGTGACGAGCACATCCAGGTTGACCACCGGCACGTCGACCCGAATCGAGTAATCGGGCATATTTTCAATCTTTTTCGGCTTTTCGGGCGCCGGAGGCGGCGGTTCATCCTTCTTCTTTGGAATCACATACGGTCCGACCTCATCCTGTGGCCCGCCGGCTTCGGGAGGAGCATCCTGCTGATTCGGATTCGCTGGAGGTTGTTGGGAGCTATTCTGGGCCCAGGCCAGGAAACCCGCACCCGCGGTCAAGGTGAGAACGAATGCCAGTCGGATCAGAAACTTGCGGAAAACGGACAGCACCCGGTCTCGCCCGCTAAATACGCCACAAGACATAGGGGATACCTCGAAAAACTACTATGCTAGTATAGATGCAAGAACTCTGCGGTTGGGATATTTTGCAGGCCTCGACGCCTCCTCCCCTGGCAAGAAACTTCTGATTGTCCGCGGATTCTTTACAAAAGGCTCAGGTCATTTTGTGACCTCCGGGGTATTCATGAGAGAAGCTGTACGCTCGCTCACCGTCCTTCTGTTTTTATCATTCTCCCTTGCGATCGCTCAAAACACTTCTGCCCCGGGGAAGGCCGCGCCCGCAACCGCTCTTCCGGCGATCATTCCGCTCGATCAGATCCACGAAGGTATGAAAGGCACCGCCCTGACCGTGTTTCAGGGCGTGAAGCCCGAAGCGATGGACGTCGAAGTTCTGGGTGTAATGCGCAACGTGAACGGTCCGAAGGGCGACATTATTCTGGTTCGACTGCACGGCACGAAGCCCGAATATACGGGTGTGGTTGCAGGCATGAGCGGAAGTCCGGTTTATTTTGATGGCAAGCTGGCGGGGGCTCTCGCTTTTCGTATTGGCGAGTTCTCGAAAGAACCGATCGCCGGTGTAACACCGATCGAAGAGATGCTCGAGATCAATGCGCTCGATCGCCATCCATCGCCGATGCGCGCGAGCGGTAGCAATAATCCGCAAAATCAAAGCGGAACGACCGAAACCGCGAGCCCGGGCGGGAGCGTAGCTTTGCCGGTCACGGATTACGGCAACTACCTGAAGCCGATCGATACTCCTCTCGTTTTCAACGGTTTTTCCGCCGAGACCTTGCAGCGGTACGGACCGCAATTTGCCGCGGCCGGCATTGTCCCCGTGATGGGCATTGGCTCGGCGAGCGACAGCAAGCAGCCGGAGCCGATCGAAGCTGGCTCTGCCGTCAGCGCCGTGCTGGTTCGCGGCGACATGGATATTGCCGCGACCTGCACCGTTACGTATGTCGACCCCGAGCGCTTGCTCGCGTGCGGACATCCTTTATTGCAATTTGGTGAAGTCGACCTTCCGATGACGAAGGCCACGGTATTGGCCACGCTGCCTTCGCCGATGAATGCCTTCAAGATCGTGAACACGACCGAGACCATCGGCGCCTTTGTGCAGGACCGGCAGAACGGGATCATGGGCGTGCCGGGTCGAGACTCGAAGATGATTCCGGTCACCGTGGCCATGCACAGTGAGGGCGCGACCAAGGAGTTTCACTACGAAATCCTCAACAACGCGCGGCTCAGCCCGCTGGCCATGATGGCGACGGTGTTCAATGCGCTCCACGGCACGAACGAATATGGCGAGGACATCACGTACCGCATGAACGGCGTGCTCAGCGTGAAGGGCTATCCCGACGTCATCCTGCGCAACATGTTTTCGCCGCAAGACAACGGTCAACCTGCCGCCGCTTCCGCCGCCGCCACCATCGGAGATCGCTTCGGACGGATTTATACCAACCCCTTCGATGTTCCCGATATTTCAGGAGTGAAACTCGATTTCGATCTCGTCCGCGAGCGTCGCTCGGCTCGTCTCGAAGCTGCGCGCACCGATATGACGGAAGCTCGTCCGGGCGACGAGATTATGGTTGAGACCGTGATTCGTCCGTATCGTGGCGAGCGCCTGGTGCGCCAGATTCCCATACGCATTCCAACCTCAACTTCAAAGGGAACGCTGCGCATTCTGGTCAGTGACGGGGACACGCTCGACCGCATGCATCGGGGAACGCCGATGATGAACCACGGCATGGGCCTGGCCCCCACGATCGCGCTGTTGAATCGAGAGCGGGCGAACGATCGGGTGTACGTTTCGCTGATCCAGTCCGATCCTGAAGCGATGGTTGCCGACAAAGTGATGCCGACGCTGCCGCTATCCGTCATGAACGTTATGGAGAACATGCGCGGGACCCAGGACATGGTGGTGATCGGTGAAACGTCGGTCAGCGAAGCATCCACTGAACCGCTCGACTATGTCGTCGCCGGCGCGCAGATGCTGACGATTAACATCAAGTAGAGTGCCTTCGCCCGAGAGTTCTTGAGAGGCGCGGCTTCAGCCGCGCCGTGGGTCCTTCCCATCTATTTCATGGAGCGCTCTTCCTGTCATTGAATGGAGATTCAACTTAAAATGAGGTATGACTTTGGCGGGTAAAAAGCTTACCGCAGTATCTGCACTTGTTCTTTCAATTTTCGCACTCTCAACCGTCGCCCTGGCCGAGGGCACGCGCACCTGGGACCAATCGAAATTCGAAGATCTGACCAAAGGAACCGCCAAGGGTATCGCGCTGCGAAGCGAAGGCGGACTGGAACTGGCTCCGGCGTTCAAGGCGCTCGCGACGACGCCCTCGACCTACATCTGGTCGATCGCATCCGATCCCGCGGGCGATATCTACGCTGCCGCAGGATCTCCGGCCCGCGTTTACCGCGTCACGCCCGACGGCCAGGCCACGGCCATATTCGAGCCGCAGGAATTGCAGGTGCAAGCGCTCGTCGTCGCCAAGACCGGCATCGTCTATGCGGCCACTGCGCCTGACGGAAGGGTTTATCGTCTGGAAGCGAGCAAGGCGGGCGCAAAATCTTCCTGGAGCGCGACTCCCTACTTCGATCCTGGAACCAAGTACATTTGGGACATCGCGCTCGATAATACCGGGGCGCTCTATATCGCGACCGGAGATCACGGCGAAATCTACAAGGTCAATTCGAACGGGCAGCACTCCCTTTTCTTCAAGAGCGATGAGGTTCATATACGCGTTCTCGCGCTCGATCCGAAGGGAAACCTGATTGCCGGCTCCGATGGCAGCGGGCTCGTCTATCGCATCGCACCGAACGGCGATGCCTTTGTTCTCTACAGTGCGCCCAAGAAAGAAATTACCGCGCTCGCCATCGATACCGCCGGCAACATCTACGCCGCGGCTGCGGGTGAGAAGCGCCCTGGTTCCACCAGTTCCGGAGCTGGCGTCAACCTGGCGCCTCCAACGCCAGCGGAATCCTCGCCCGTTCCGGGCAGCCACATTACCATTACCGCCGCTCCCGCCACTCCCGCGACACCATTTCCCTCTCCCGGAGCCGGAGCCTCCGGTGGATCAGAGATCTATCGCATCGCACCCGACGGCGCGCCCTCGCGTTTGTGGACGTCCCACGACGATCTCGTTTACGCTCTCGCCTTCGATCGGCATGGCCGCCTCCTTGCCGGCACCGGCAATCGCGGACACATTTTTGCCATCAACGGCGTCGATGACTTCACCGATCTGATCAAGGCGAGCGCCACACAAATCACCGCTTTCACGCCCGCACCTGCCGGAGGACTTTACGCGTCGGGCAGCAACCTGGGGAAGATTTTTGTTCTCGGCCCCGGCCTGGAGTCGGAAGGCACGTATGAGAGTGACGTATTCGACGCGCACATTTTCTCGCTCTGGGGGCGCATCAGCATGCGCAGCAGCAGTTCCAATTCCGATATCGAGTTTTATGCGCGCAGCGGCAACGTCGACAACCCCGATCGCAACTGGAGTCCCTGGACCCGCGTCGACCCCGCCGCAAGCTCCGAACTGAAGATCCCGCCTGCGCGCTTCGTCCAGTGGAAAGCCACGCTCCGTGCAGGCGATCCCCCTCCGCGCGTCGACGACGTGCTGCTGAATTACCTGCCCAAAAACGTTGCTCCCGAAATCGACGAGATCACGGTGCAGCCGGGATACCGGTATCAGTCGACCCCTCATCTGACCTTGGGCGACTTGCCCGTTCCCGGACAGCCGCACTTCGATTCCGCACCAACTCCGCAGCGCGACCGCGATTCGATCGCGATCCGCTGGTCCGCTCATGACGACAACGATGATCAGCTGGTTTACACCATTTACTATCGCGGCGATGGCGAATCGCGCTGGCTTCTGCTGAAGGAGAATCTCTCTGACCGTTACTATTCCTTCGACGCGAGTCTTTTGCCCGACGGCGGCTACACGGTGAAGGTCATCGCTTCCGACGAGCCCTCACATTCACCCGGAGAAGCACTCTACGCCGAGCGTGTCAGCCCGCGCTTCGAGGTGGACAACACGGCGCCGGCCATCGACAATCTGAGTGCCGCGATTGATGGAACCGAGATCCGGGTGCGCTTCCGTGCCGTCGATTCGTTTTCGCCGATCAAGCGCGCCGAATACTCGCTTGATGGTGGTGACTGGCAGTTCGTCGAACCGATTGGCAAGTTGTCGGATTCAAAAACCGAAGACTACGACTTTCACCTGGCGGTGCCGCGACCCCAACCGCCCCCGCCTCTGATGGCGGGCGACACCTCGAACGATCACGTTGTCGTGGTCCGCGCCTACGATCGCTTCGATAATCTGGCCACCGCTAAAACCGTGCTTCACGGGAAACTTCATTGAGCCACTGCCGCTGTCTCGACGGCGGCGTGCTTCGCGGCTTCGATCAGCGGACGCAACTCGGAGGACGTTATCCCGAGCGTGCCTCCGGAGAACCCGTCGATGTAAGCGGAATTGACGCCCACAACTTCGCCGCGCAGATTCAACACTGGACCGCCGCTACCGCCCCGCGCAGTCGGGGCATCGTAAATGAGCTTGTCGCCGCTGACATCGCCGATGTGTCCGAACGTTGCTGACGGCCTGATTAATGACAATGCCGCCAGTTCGCCCGCCGTCTCGGCATCATCCGGATGCGAAGCGAGCCGCTCATACACCACGGCCGGCGACTTTGCCACCATGGCTGTCACTCCCATGGGATAAGCGAGCACGCTGACGGCCTCACCTACCTGGGTCGGCGTATGCGATATTTTCAAGGGACGAAGTTTATTGGTGAATGCTGTCGCTTCGATGTGCAATACCGCCAGATCTCCTTGTTCAGCCAGCGCTGCGGTTTCGAGTTTGACTGGCAGCGGCGATCCAGGAAAATACGCAACCAGTTTCTCGAGCACTGGTACTCCGCCTCGCCGTAAAGCCTCCGCGACCTCACGATCGCCATACCAGGGCTCGGCCACATGACGATTGGTCGCAAGAAGGCCGGGCGCTACAACAAATCCTGTGCCTGCCACCCGCGCGCGACCTCCGTGCGCAGTTCCGGAAATGTGATAGATGCCATAAATGTAAGCGATCGACCCTCGCGCCTCGTCTACCGCCGCCGCGGAAACCGACTGCTGCCGTTCGAGATTCTCCACTTGGCTTGAAAGCTCGTGGACCTGCCGCTCGAGTCCGGCAGTTTCCGGCGGAGCATAATAGTGCGCCATCAGCAGAGCCCCGACCAGTGCCAGCAGACCGAGTAACCCCTGCACAAAACGCTGCCAGGTTTCGACGACTTCGTTATTCCCACTGTCGGAATTGAACATGAGCCCGTCAAGGCCCGGAAGGGAGAGGTTCCCGGGTAGAGCACTATACTGACGCATTGAGGGAGCGGCGTGTAGGGTACAGAAGTCGTGTGGAGGGTGGGGCGAAGGTAACTGAAAGGACCTGCATGTCGGCTCTTTTTCGCAGGTGCCTGTCGAAGTGGTAACTGGGTCGTGCGATCCCGGTTCGTCCGAGAAATGAGTCTCGCAGGTTGGTGGCAGTGCGGGTCGTAGTCAGCTACGGCCGTGTTTAGTTACAGCTCAATGCCAAACCGCTTTGCCATCTCTTCGTAGAGGAAGCCCTCGCCGGGCCGATAAGGCTGTACCCATTCTCCATCAATCACAAATTGTGGGATGGCACGTTTGCCGGTCCGTTTCACGACTTCGTTGGCGGCATCTGAATTGTTCTCAATGTTAACGTCGGTGTAGGGGAGCTGGTGCTGGTCGAGAAAGCGCTTGGCCTCTCGGCAGTCCGGACACCAGGGGGCTGAGTAAACCGTGATTTCCATGGGATCGGTTCTTGAAGCTGTTTTATCAAGTCTCGATGTTCCGGGGCGGAGTGTCAAACGCGTTCGAGTTCGTGCAAGGTGCGCTCGTTTTTGACATTGCCGGTATTTAAAGTCGTCGCCGGCTCAAACAGGAGTAGCCAGCATTCTTCATCCGCGACGGGACGATGCTCGACTCCGCGTGGCACTACGATAAACTCGCCTTCTTCGATCCATTCATGGCGGTCGCGAAACTCCATGCGGAAGCGGCCTTTGACCACAAGAAACATTTCATCCTCGTTCTCATGGTGATGAAATACGAACTCGCCTTTCAGTTTGTCGAGCTTCACATACTGGCCATTGAGTTCGGCAGCGATGTAGGGCTTCCAATATTCGTTGATCTTGGCAAACTTCGCAGCAATATTGACCTTGTCCATAGGAGCCTCGCAGAAATTTGATTCTCTCCGAGAACAGATGGAGTTTAACGTCGCGCGGTTGCGTAAAAATCTTGCTTCCATGGACAGACTCATGACAGAACGTGCCGGCGCATTCATTTGCCGTTCAACCGATAAGGATAAATGACCACTGGATAACGATTGCCGGCTGGTCTCCCGCAGCCCGGCTGTCTGCCGGAGTTGTTATCGTCTGGGCACGAAACCTTTGAGCGGCACACAAAATCGAG
>Ga0302180_10002129_pt1 | contig 15530 bp, 16 predicted proteins | sample I_Palsa_E3_2_FD_200575 | JGI IMG/M metagenome (GOLD analysis project Ga0302180, IMG submission 200575) | Peat permafrost microbial communities from Stordalen Mire near Abisko, Sweden - I_Palsa_E3_2 | ecosystem: Environmental > Terrestrial > Soil > Palsa > Peat permafrost | place: Sweden... | reverse complement strand
CGACGAGTTGCTCAGGTGGCGAGCGCAAACGCGCTGCGCTAGCGCTCGCACTCGCTCTTCAACCCGATCTGCTGCTGCTCGATGAGCCCACCAATCATCTCGATATCGAAGCCATCGAACGATTGGAGGAGCTGCTGCTCAAGGTGCCTTCTGCCATTGTCATCACCCACGATCGCGCCTTCCTCGATCGGGTCACCACCCGCATCATCGAACTGGACCGGGGCGTACTGCGCTCCTACCCCGGCAGCTTCGCTGCCTATGAGCAGCGCAAGGACGAGGAACTCGCGGCGGAGGACACCGCACGGCGTCGTTTCGAGAAGTTCTGGCAGCAGGAAGAGGTCTGGATCCGCAAAGGCGTCGAGGCTCGCCGAACGCGCAACGAAGGGCGCGTGCGACGTCTCGAGCAATTGCGCATCGCGCGCGCTACGCGACGCGACCGGCTCGGCAACATTCGCTTTGCTCTCAATGCCGGTGAGCGCTCAGGCGATCTTGTGGCCGAGTTCGATGGCGTGAGCAAACGCTTTGCGGCCGGACCGATTATCGAAGGTCTCTCGATGCGGATCATGCGTAGCGATCGCATCGGCCTCATCGGCCCGAACGGCGCGGGAAAGTCGACCTTGATCCGGCTCATTCTCGGTGAACTCGCGCCGGACGCCGGCACGGTACGGCTCGGGACCCGCTTAAACATCGCTTACTTCGATCAGCTGCGAGCCCAACTCGATCCAAGCTTGACCCTCGCCGATGCCATCAGTCCAGGCTCGGACTGGGTGCAGCTCGGCAGCGAGCGCAAGCACATCGTGAGCTATCTGGGGGAGTTCCTGTTTCCCGCGCAGCGCGCGAAGTCACCGGTCAGCATGCTCTCCGGCGGCGAGAGAAACCGTCTCCTGCTCGCGCGCCTGTTCGCGCAACCTGCAAACCTTGTCATACTGGATGAGCCGACCAACGATCTCGACATCGAATCCCTCGAGCTACTCGAGGCGCGGCTGCAGGACTACCAGGGGACGCTACTGCTGGTGAGTCACGACCGGCGCTTTCTCGACAATGTCGTCACCCAAACTTTGGCCGCCGAGGGAAATGGAGTTTGGCGCGAGTACCCCGGCGGTTACAGCGACTACCTGCAGCAGCGGGCGCCGAGGCCCGTCGGCCGCCCGGTTGAGGTCGGTCAGAAGCCCACGCGGCATGCCTTGCGCGACCCCTCTGCGGGCGAAGCTCCCCTCAAGACCCGCACGCGCCTGAGCCATAAGGAGGAGCGCGAACTGGCTGCCCTGCCCGAGCAGATCGAATCGTTAGAACGCGAGCAAACCGAGCTCACCGCGCGCGTGAGCGAGCCGGATTATCACCGTCTGGGAGCAGAGCGGTTGCGAGGCGATCGCAAACGGCTCGCCGAGCTCGAAGAGCTGCTACTGGAAAAGTTCGCGCGCTGGGAATCGCTTGAGGAACAGCGCACGCGGTCAGCGCTAGGGCCGTCAACTTAGCCGGTAGCACCGTGCGGGCTACTCTTCCAGGCTATTAGCGCGGCATTTTCTCGATCGGGTGTCAGTCCCGCCCTGAGCTTGGCTTGCCGCGCGTCGGGTTGCTGCCGGAACCATGCCAGCGTATCCACCGACGTGGTGGGGAGCGGCCTAAACGTGAGACCTGCCCTCAAGGCTCGCCCAATGCTGCGCTTGGCAAAGCCGGCGCTGTCGCCTTGCGCTGGCACCCAGACGGGCATATCACCCCACGCCTCAATGTGCTGCGCTTCGAGAAATTGGGTCGACACCCAGGTGATTGTTGGCCTCACCTGCAACGAGCTGGCGATCGTTGCGAGCATCTCGCGCATGATCATCGGCTGCGCCGGACCGGTTGCATTGAAGACACCGAGCGTGCGGGACTCCGCCAAACGAATGGTCCATTCTGCCAGGTCCCTGACATCGATGACCTGTATCGGATCGGATCCATCGCCCGGGGCGAGAACCTCACCGCCGCGTGACAGGCGTACCGGCCAGTAGCTGAAGCGATCGCTTTCATCACCCGGTCCGGCTATCAAGCCGGGGCGTACTATCGTCGTCTTGCCCGGAAAGAGCTTTTGCACCTCGCGCTCGCTGACAGCCTTCAGGGGACCGTACAGTTCGGCCATGTGTGCGCGAAGGGTTTCCTGAGTCTCGGCCATCGCATCCCGGCCGGTGTACTTTGCAAGCGGCGCTGTCTCATCCGCACCGGCAGTTTCATTCTCCTCGTAGGCCGATACCGTGGAAATGAAGACGTACTGTTTGACCTTGTCATGCAGCGCGAGACCAGCGTCGCGCACCCAGAAAGGCAGCATGGCCGGATTGTCGATACAGACATCCCAATTGCGGCCCTGCAGGGACTTGAGATCGCCCGTGTTGCGATCACCCAGCAATTCCTCGACCGGCCCCGGCCAATCCTCTTCCTGACGACCCCGATTGAAGATCGTGATCGCGTGACCACGGGACAGCGCGTAACGAACCTGATGCGGACCGATGAACCCGGTACCGCCGAGGATGAGGATACGAAGGGGCTTGGGAGCCTTGCTGGTGTCGGCCCCTAGCGCCAGCGCGCGAAAGGCCAGCCCCGCCAACGCGACCCCGGATACTTTGACGACCGCACGACGATTGGTCCGCATTGTCTTCCCCCTTTTGCAAGCGAGCCTAACGAGGCCTTATTGCTTCGCCTGCCCCAGGAACGCGCGAGGTGCTACTCGACCGTGAATCATGACGAAGCTCACCGCGACCATATAGAGCAATAACTGCGAGGCGAACTCCCCTTTCCTACCGTGCAGCACGAATGCGACGGCAAATACCGTCAGAAGGCAGGCGCCGCCTGCTCGCATCGTCTTTGGAACGAGAAACAGCAATCCCGCTATTGCCTCAACGGAAGCGAGTACGGCGACATGAATATCGATGCCACCCCGGTGCGCCGCGAGCGCCTGCCAAGCTGTCCGAGCGCTATAGATGATCAAAAGGACGCCGAGTGTCCACCAGAGGGCGAGAAATGCGCGAGCGATCACAGACGCAGCTCACCAATTTTCGCCGACGACTCGCCACGAAATGACTTCGAACGAGGCAACAGGAATACTCGACGAGCCATCTTTGATTCAAGTATGTCCCGGTCATAAAAGTGGCCTAGTAATTCGGGATTCAAAAGCTCCGGGTTACTTTGCGCAAATGTTGCCCAACCACCACCATCCCCACGCTCGAAAATGCATTGCTGAATGAGTGCGAGGTACGCGACCGTGATGGTCTCGTGATATCGGTCAGGTTTCCCATGATGGGTGGCGTAGGCGCGAATCGATCGACGAATCCGATCCAGAGCCTCGGCAAAGTCGGATTTCCTGAGATACAGGTAACCCGCACGGACATGTGCATGATGGCCGAATTCGCTCTCCGGCAGAGTGCAGCTTTCCAGTGCTCGCAGAAACTCCTCGTCGGTCATGACTTTTCTCTTAGCCGATGACTCGCTTTCGCGTCAAGATCAAAGGAATAGATATCCTTGAGTTCAGTAATCTTCCGCTGGGTGTCTGCACTGAAGGGGCTCCTTCCCTCAAATGCATGCAGCACAATGCCTTCAAGTAGGTCGCCAAGAGTCATACTCTTGTACTCCGCGAGTGCCTTAAGTACTTTGAGTAGGCGACGCTCCATACGCACCCCCGTTTGAACCCGCTCGATCTGAAAGTCTTGCCGGATTTTTGGCACTTGGAACCTCGCATTGGGTACCAAAGTACCATGGTACCACCGCCACCGCAAGATCTGCGTGCAACGTCTGCAGGCCGCCGGAGGTTAGTCAAGCGCGCGGACAGCTCAGTGTGATGCTAGGATCGCGCTTTCGTCGAATTAGTCGGGCATCACAACGACACGATGAAGATACTAGTCGCGACTGCGGTCTTGCTGATTCTCGGCATCACCGGTTTCACTTGGCTGACACTGCATTGGTCGTATTCCAGCGGCGAGCGCGCCGGGTACGTGCAGAGGCTTTCACGGAAAGGGTGGATGTGCAAGACTTGGGAAGGTGAAATGGCGATGGTGACGATGCCGGGCACTGTGGCCGAGAAGTTCTATTTCACCGTGCCCGATGCGCAGGTTGCCGCGAAGATCAACGCGAGTGTTGGAAAACGCGTCGCGCTGCACTACGAGCAGCACAAATGGCTTCCGAGCTCCTGCTTAGGCGATACCGAATATTTCGTATCAGATGTGCACGTGGTGGAGTAGTGCGACTGCGAACCCTGCATCGTCGCGCGATGTGGCTCTCGACATCGCCAAGACCCGCCTCTACAGGCAAGCAAGCAAAGATCGAAAGAAGGTTGAGATGCTCTTCGCGCACCTTAAACGCATCCTGCACCTGCCTCGCTTGAGGCTGCGTAGCCTGAGCGGCGCCCACGATGAGAACCTAAGGCGAATGGCAAAATCCCGGCAACCACCGCTATCTGATTTCGCGTTCGCAGCAACGTAATAGGCAAGCCGACCGATACGAAGATAAAAAGACTATCGATAGCCGTTCTACCGTACCGGACGCCCCCGAGGGCCTCGGTAAGGCCGCAAATCTGGCGGATTAACGGCGTTTTTCAACGAAATAGACCCCTGCGGTCTCAAAGCTGTCCGCTTTTGGGATCGCCTGTGATCCCTCACGCGCGAACCCGTTTACCCGTTCCAGGGCTGCAGCCGATGGTGCGGAGTACAATTTTGCCGCCGTGAGCCTCAGGGGATAAAAATTGAAGTCACGTCGGCGTGAAGTACTTGCAAATCTCCTGGCCGCAAGCTCGGCAGCTTGGCTGCCACGAACCCAGGGTGGTGCCTCGCCCTTGAGAGTGGGAATCGCGGGGGGCGGCATCGTTGGTGCGTCCATTGCTATGCATCTGGCGCGCTCGGGCGCGCATGTTTTCCTATTTGAAAAGACCGGACCCGCACAGGGCGCGACGCAAAACTCCTTCGCCTGGGTGAATGCGTTCGCGGACGATGCGCACTACCGGGCATTGCGTCTCGAGAGCCTCAAGGCATACCACGAACTGGATAGGACACTATCTCTCAACATCGTGTGGGGCGGCTACCTGAAGTGGGCGAGCGATATGGCCGAGGCTGATCTCGTGCAGGTGAGCGCCCGGCAGCTTGCCGGCACAGCCTATGCAACGCGTCGCATCACTGCAGAAGAGATCATGACGCTCGATCCGGCGGTAACAGCCGGGCCCATCACGGAAGCGATTTACTCTTCGATTGATGGCCACCTTGATCCGGTGCGGGTCACCCAGCAATTCCTCGATGATGCCGCCCAGGCGGGCGCCAGGATTCTCTACCCATGTGAGCTGACCGCGCTCGACCTGCGCGCAGGCCGCTTGAGGGGCGTCACCACCACTCAGGGTAGATTTGCCCTCGATCGCCTGGTCGTCGCCGCGGGCGTCGATACGCCACGCATCCTCGCCATGGCTCGCTTCCCACTCGCCTTGAAGCATGCACCGGGAATACTCGCGCACAGCACACCGCTGCCCGCGCTCACCCGGTTGGCGCACGATGCCCCCGGCGGCGTGGAGTTCAAGCAGATGGCCGACGGCTCAGTCGTTGGCACTGACGGGCGCAATCCGCCCGATACGCCGGAGCACCGCGAGATCCGTGCGCATGCAATGTCGTTTCCATCCGCCGAGCTTCGCACCTACCACGGCGAAAGAATTCTGAAGCGTATCGCGCAGTTCTTGCCGGCGGCACAGTCCGTGCCACTGCATCGACTGACCTTGGGCTTCAGGCCCATGCCCATCGATGAATTTCCCGTCATGGGCACCCTGCCGACGGCTCAGGATATTCACGTTGCCGTAACGCACAGCGGCGTCACCTTGGCACCCATCGTCGGTCGACTCACCGCCGAAGAAGTGCTGCAGGGTTCACGTGTGGACTGGTTCGCTCCATACCGGCCCGAGAGGTTCGTCCCGGCTGCGCGAAGCGCCGTCTGAGAGGTGCAAGGGGCCCCATGGACGGCCTGAGTTCTTCAGGGGCGCTACTTCCCCGTAACCATGGCAAGGTCGATCGCGTTGGCCATAATCTGATAGCCGCTGTCATTGGGTTGCAGATGGTCCCGGTCATTATAGTTGGGATTGAAGGTGAGCAGGTTGGCCGGGTCTGCGACAGGCGTGGCAAAGTCGATCACGCCGTCAAAGGCGCCGCTGGTCCTGATCCAGTTGTTGAGCGCCTCGCGCACTTGCTCACCAGCAGGCGAGGCATAACCCGCCCCCTGATACGGTGTCAGGAGACCGCCGTAGACCTTGATCCCCTTTTGATGGGCACGGGCGATGACCTGTTTGTCGGCGGCTTCCAGCGCCTCCGGCGTTACCGGATCGATCTGGCCAGAGGGAGCAAAGCCGCGGCCGATATCGTTGATCCCTTCGAGCAGGATGATCGCCTTCACGCCCGGCACGCTAAATACGTCGCGGTCCATACGTGCCAAGGCGCTTGGGCCGGCGCCGTAGCGCAGCAGACGGTTGCCGCCGATGCCGGCATTGAGCACTGCCCAGTTCTTGCGCGCCGTCACCAGGCGTTCCGCCAGCCTGTCTGGCCAGCTACGGAAGGCATTGGCGGTGGATAACGCGCCTTCCGTTATAGAGTCGCCCAGCGTTACGATCACATTTGTTGGCGCGTCCGCGTTGACATCGACCTCCGTGGCGACGGCGGTGACCCGGGCGAGCTTGGCGTCAGGCAAGCTAGGCGCTGATGTGTTGTCGCCATGAATCAAGGTCACATACTGGAACAGGGCGTGCCCTAGGCGCGGCATGGGGCCTGGCAGGTGGATGGAGATCACAAGCCGGTCCAGCGACTTCACCTGCATAGGGACCGGATCGCTGAGCAGTGGCGCCGAGGCTGGAATGGTGACCCCTGCCTTGCCGTCGAACGTTACGGCGTGATCGGTGCCAGGTAGGATGCCGCCATCGGCTCCAGCCTCGGCGACGTGTACAGCCCCCACCGGCAACACGCTGGCGCTGCCTTCATTGGACAGACGCAGGCGAATCTGCTTGCCCCCGGTGGAAACCCGCACAAGCTGGCGCACCGTGACATCGGCGAATTCGACATTGTTCGGCAGGATGGCGAGGTTGCCGGGATTCTCCAGCAGCGGGACGCCCGGCGCAGCGGCATTCGGCGCCACCGGCACGAGCGGCGTGCTCAAAGGCATGAGTGCGGCAAGCGACGCGAGTGCGGGCGCGGTCACCACCGGCATTTCACCCGGCGGTGGCGGCAGTGGCACAAAGCCCCAGGCGCCTACCCAATTCTCGGCGGCGCAAGCGGCGGAAACGCTGCACAGAAAAATTGCCGTCATCAAGGCGAACTTATGCGATCCGATTGGCATTCCAGTTTCCTCCTCGTTAATTCATATCGATCCCCACGTATATCTCATTGAAGGCGCGGAACCCTTGCTCGGCGAAGGGTGCCGGCGAGCGCAGTTCACACGCGCACAACGCGGTCAACGGCCGGCCGGCCTCGGTGATGAGCCGCTCGACCCTCCAAAACCCCTCGCTCAATGGCACTAGCGTCCGAAACGTGATGTGCCGCCACACCAGCGGAATATTGAAACACCTCCGGGATGAAGCGATAACCGCCCGGCACGAAATCAGTCGTGCTCGCCATATTAGATGCTTCAGTCGTGCGAGGAGTCGGCACCGCGGCCGGGAGCCGCTGCAAACTGGCCGGTAGCGCACGAATGCCAAGTCCAGCAGTGACGATAGCGGCCTGCCGGAGGATTTCACGTCGGTCGGAGGACATGGTAACCCTTCAGTTTACTGTGCATGGCTACTTCACCGGCTGGTCGCGACTCAGTACCCACGATGCCACGAACGGCCGCCATAGAGTAGGCATTCTAGCTCCTCGAGTGACAGAAACTGACCGGTAGCGCCCCAATGATCGGGGCGCTGCTCACGCACCCCAACCCGTCACTGGCCAATGGCTGCTATCGAGTTGCGAAAATGTGGCAGAAGGGGTGAAGTCACGCCTAGAGAGTGGCTACTCAAGTGCAAAGCGCCATGGACGACCTGAGTTTTTCAGCACGAGAGTTGGAACAAGGCGATGTCAACTTGATCGCCGACTATTGGTCTCAAGCCGACCCCGACTATCTGATCGGATTAGGTGTGGACCTGAGCAAGCTCCCGTCATGGGACGATTTCTTCAAGATGCTCACCGAGCAGCTCGAGTTACCGCTGAAGCTTCGCCAATCGTATTGCACGATCTGGCAGCAACATAGCCAAGCCATCGGCCATTGCAACGTGAACAAACTTGTCTTTGGACAAGAAGCCTACATGCATCTGCACCTTTGGCGCCGTGAGCGGCGCTATCAAGGTCTTGGGGTATCTCTGGTGCGGCAATCGTTGAAGCTATTCTTCGACCGACTGGAACTGCAGGATCTGTACTGTGAACCATACGCACTGAATCCGGCACCCAACGCCGTGCTCGCTAAGGTGGGATTTACTTTCGTGAAAAAGTACGTGACTGTCCCCGGTATTATCAATTTTGAGCAAGAGGTCAACCGATGGCACATGAGCCGTGAGCGATTTGCACGCGAATTTGCATTATCCAGGACGGAAACGATACGGTCCGAGCCTGCCCATCAAAACCACAGCGAGCAAAGTGGCGAGAAAGAAACCCACCAGGATTGAGCCATATGAAGCGAAGCGATCGAACCCCACCCCCATGAGCCACGGACCCAATGCCCCTGCTAGAACATATGAGGCGAAGGCGTAACCATAAATCTCGCCAAAGGCGCGCAGACCGAAGTAGCGGCCGACCAAGTACGCGATGACGTCTACTTCGGCACCCATTCCGAGGCCAATCAGAAGTACAGCGGGGAAAAGTAGCCCAGAGTCAGCCCCGGTTCGCAACAAAGCAATCCCACAGGCCGCCGCCCCAAATAGGCACATGGCCACACGCGGTGCAAAGAAGCGATCCAATAGGTACCCGGAGCAAACTCTGCCAATTAGGAGGGCACCTCCGAGAAACGACGTGGCCAATGCCACTCGGTTCGACGAGACTCCTTGGTCACTGAGCATCGGAACAAGATGAATCACGCACCCGTGGACACTGGCGCCGACTAGAAAAAAAGCGCCGACCATAAGCCAGAACGCTCTGTTACACCGAGCATCCCGCCAGGTCATCCCCTCCTCGCCGTTTTGTTTTTCCGCAGCATGAGCCGAAACGATCGCGCCATCTGGTAGCAGGCCAATCTCTTCAGGAGATTCTTTAAGGAAAACCGCCACGGCAGGCATGGAAACCACTAGAACAAACAGCCCAATGATCGTGTAGGTTGAGCGCCAGCCGAGCAGGGCTATGAGCCTTTGAGCAAGAATCGGCATTACGATCGCGCCAGATCCGATCCCAAGCATGGTGAGTCCCAGGGCTAAGCCTCGGCGCCGGTCGAACCAGCGCGAGATAACCTTGACATAAGGTATTGGCCCAGCCCCACTGCCTACGAAGCCGAGCAAACCGTAAAATACGTAAATGTTCCAGAGCGTGGCCGAAAGTAGCTGAGAGGAAACCAGGAGCGACGCAAAAATAGCGGTCGACACGAGGATAACTTTTCGGGTGCCAAAGCGATCGGCCAGTCGTCCGGCTAGAGGCGAGCTGATGCTCTGTATCAGATTAGCGAGCGTAAACGCGAGAGAAATGCTGGCGCGGTCCGAATGCAAGTCCTGAACTAGCGGCTTAATGAAGACGCCAAACGAAAGAACGATGATGGGGGCATAGCCAAGACAAAGACCAATTCCAGCCACTACGATAATCCACCAGCCGTAGAAAAACTTCGGCTGTTCGTTCGTCTTGTATCGAGGGATCAAAGGTGCGCGCCTCTTAGGGATGCCGGTTAGTTTATTTTGGTTTTCTTCCCCAAACTTGAACGAACAAATTCGAAATCACAAGCGTGCCAGCATCGTCTAGATGTCGCTTCAATTCGGCCAACTGCTCCTGATACGCAGCCTCAGTCATCAGTCTTTCCGCGAGTATTCGATCTCGCACATTTTCAAAAAAATCACACAAAATGTTGCGACGGCTGTTGCCGGGCGGGTAGACATGAATCACCGGGTTGACGTGAATGTCGGTGAGACCGGCTGCCCGGAACATTTGGTGCGTCCTTCTTCCCACGAACAGGTCGATCCCGTGGTTCCTGGAGTATGCCTCGAATGCTTCCAATACCCGATCCCAAGCAGGCAAAGGCGGATAACACAGGATCGCTCCCCAGTCAGCCTCATGGCTGGCGACCACGCCTCCCGGCCGGGCCAAGACGATCATTTCTTGCACCACGCGCTGCGGCTCTGGCACGTTTACCAGGACAAGACGTGCGTGAACCAGATCAAAAGAAGCTCTTGGCAGGCCGGTTACTTTCGCGTCTCCGTGCAGCACCTCAACATTCCGTAGGCTATGTCTGGCAATGAATTGCCGCGCCAACTGAACGGTCGATTCACTGCGTTCGAGGCCCACGACTTTTCCATTTGCGCCTACCCGCTCAGAGAGCAGGTCGAGAATCCCTTGCGGCCCACAGCCAATGTCAATCGCTCGATCACCTGTTCGAATATTGAGTTGATCGAGAAGCCGCCTTGAATCCGGCGCAAGTTCCTCCGGCTGCCTCTTGAGACGTTCCTCCTCATTCGCATTGTGGCCCAGGAGATACTCGTCCGGTTGTGGCATGGCGTGGTCTCATTTCAGATCGAGATGCTTCTATCGAGAATGCCGCAAGGGGGCGTTCAACGCTCGGTTTCTGTAAAAGGCGCAACTTTCCAACAATAGTACCGTCCGAGGTTATGGCAAATCCAACTGCCGCGAGGTGACCTCGACCAGTCCCCGGAATGTGAGGCTCGCATGCGATGTGACGCACAGATTGCGCACGAGATGCTCGATGCAAAGGAGCAAGGAACGCACACTGGGGCTTGTTTGACGAAACGCCCGCAGCCTTATGAATGCGATGCGCCAGCGCTTGCGCTGGATAGTCCGCACACTGTCTCTCGCGCTTCAGGCGATCAATGATCGCCGAAGAGCATTGAGCGAATATTTTCGCTTTGGTATCGCGTTCCGACAGATGGCGGCATTCATCTGCGTTGGGGCGCTGGTACTCGCGGGCAACTTCATCTTCGAACGCGGCGTCCTGATCGAGAAGACCACGGAGATTACCCGGCTACCGCCAGCGCCGCCCGTGTCGCCAACCCCAGCGCCGCGAGCCCTCGAGCCCCCCGCAGTGGCGCCCGCGGTTGCGCCTGAGCGGCACGTACTTCCCCGCGAGAATTTGCTGCTGGCGCTTGATCACTACGAACGCGCTGTGCAGCAGCGCAGCAGTGCCAACACGGAACAGAGCGAAGCGGCCTATCAGCTAGCGACAGCCGATCTGGACCATGAGTCCGGCGCTTTCATTGCTCAAGCTGAGGCGATTTCCGGAAAGTCGCTTGCAAAGCTGGCTGCCAGCATCAAGACCTACAGGCAGCACGGCGAGACCTTGGTGAGCATGGCGGATCAGCGCCACGCGCTGCTGAACCAATACTCAATGCTGTTTGAGCAGTTGTACGCGCGCGTCAACGGTTCGCTAAAGGGCGCTTGGAAGTTGTTCGGACGAATCGTCGCCAGACAATCGCTACTGCAACTGAGCGCCGACCTGGATGAACTGCGACGAAGTGCAGCCGCCCTGGGCACCGCGGACAGCGCGGATAGCCCGGAAATAGAGCCCCTGCTGAACACGGAGCAGGTAGTCGCAAAGAGCCTCGAAACCGGCGAAAAAAGCCTTAGGCGCTCGGAAGGCGATGCATGGTATACGGCCATGCGTGATGATTTTGCACAGCTGATGACTGTGCGCCAATCCATAATGGAGTTAAACGCACCAACTCATCAGCGCTTTAGCGAAGTTTCGCAAGAGACGACGAGCGTCGCGGCACTCGTCCCGAGCAAGATCGACGCGCCTCCCGCAAACCCATTAAAGGTGAAGGGCATCGTCCTTGATAAAGCAGCGCGACTCGTGTCGCTCCAGTTGCCGACCGCGTTCGTAACCGCTGCAGCTGTGGCTCCAGCCGTGATAGAGACGCATTCAGTCACGACCCGCGCGCCGCAGGATCATGGCAAGCGCGCGCTGATAGCGTGGCTCAGCGTGGCAGTGTTGGTGCTATTGGTCTCGATCACGCTGGGAACCGTGCTAAGCATCGTGCGTCCGGTGCGGCGCCTGCGCGATGCCACTACGCGGCTGGCGCATGGCGAGAGCGCAGTGCGCGTCCCGCGCGGTGGAATCAGGGAGCTCGATACGCTGGCGGTGGCGTTCAACACCATGGCCGACGAACTAACCACAGCCAAGGCTGCGGCGCAGAATTATCGAGAGAGCCTTGAGGCAAAAGTGGCGGAGCGCACCGAACAATTACAGGAATTGGCCGAGCACGATCCCTTGACCGGCTTGCCTAATCGGCGGCACTTTTTTGCATTGCTCAACGCAGCCATCGAACGCCCCGGCAGCGATGGCTATCACATCGGTGTGCTGTTTTTGGATATCGATAACTTCAAGTACCTCAATGACAGCATGGGGCATGCCTTCGGCGATCGCGTACTGGTGAGCCTCGCGCAACGGTTGCTTGAGGCCACGCGCGCCTTCGGTTTTGCAGCCCGCCTGGGAGGCGATGAGTTTACGGTCGTACTGGAGCGGGCGGCCTCGATAGAGGACATCAGTGTGGCCGGCCGTGCTGTGGTGCAGGCCTTCCAGCGGCCATTGTCGGTAGACGGCCGCGACTTCATCGTCAGTGTCAGTGTTGGAGCCAGCATATATCCCGAGCATGATCGGGATCCCGAGGCGTTACTTAAAGCCGCTGATGCGGCGCTGTTTCGTGCCAAGGCCCTGGGCCGAGGCCAGTTGTCGGTATTCACCCCTGAGCTGCTCGAGGCTGCGGCAGTCAAATTCACTACCGAACAGGGCCTGCGCCGCGCCATTGAGCGTGACGAATTTGAGCTGATGTTCCAGCCGGAATTGAATGTTGACACGCTTGAGACGGCGTTGGTCGAGGCATTGCTGCGCTGGCGCATGCCGGACGGGAGGCTGGCCACGCCCGATCAGTTCTTGGCCGTTGCCGAGGAATCCGGCCTGATCATGGAGATCAGCGACTGGGTTCTGCGATCCGCGATTGAGGCGGCCGCGCATTGGTATCACGGCGCGTGGCCCGAGGCTCGTGTCGCCATAAATGTCTCGCCGCGCCTGCTGTTCGATAATCACGTCGTGGATCGCCTGACCGAGCTATTACGGGAATATAGGCTGCCGGCACGCTGCATTGAGATCGAGCTGACAGAATCGGTCTTGCAAACCGGGCCGGCGACCATTGCGGCCCTGGAATCTCTGCGTAGCCACGGCGTGGCGATCGCGCTGGATGATTTTGGCAGCGGCTATTCCTCGCTTGCCTCTCTCGAACAGCTACCGCTCACACGCGTGAAACTTGATCGCAGCTTGATCGCCGGCATCGATACCAACCCACGCTCGGCCGCAATCGCTCGAGCGATCATCGACATGTGTCACGGCCTGGGACTCGAGATAACGGCAGAAGGCGTCGAACGGCCGGAACAGTTCGCGCTACTGTTGAGCTCCCCCGGGATGTATCTGCAAGGCTATTTACTATCTCATCCCGTAGGCCGCGACGACGTACTGGCCGCCCGAGTCAGTGTCAATCGGTGTGCGCACGAGCTCTTGCTCCGATCGCAATTATCGAGGCCTCCAACCAAGGTCGACTCGAAGCTACCACACCAGCGTAGGTTAACGCAGGCTGGATAGGTCATCCGTCTGGCTGGCATCGTTGTTGCTAGTTTTCACCTAAGGCTTCACAAACTGCGGCGCCATCAGTCGCACCGTATGTCCAAAGCGCTGTAGCGTCCGGACCCAGTGATGCCCACTGGCGCAGGCCTCCATGCCGATCACGCACGGCGGCAGATTCCCAAAGAATACCGTTACTTGTGCGCGCCGCAACTGTCTGCGCAACACTGTCTTATCCCGCTGATCGATCCCGTGCACCTGAAATACATTCTTCGCCAAATCGATCCCGACCGTTGTAATGTTCATCGCGGACGCTCCCATTCGTTTGAGTGGTAACCAGCATTCCCACTTTGGCACACGCGATGCCGTTTAGAGTGGGGGCGTCCATCCCATTGGTATCGGACAGCGGCGGCTGTCCGTTTTGGAGGGACGGCAGCGCTCGACGGCCGAGAGCGCCTCCACGCCATCACCGGCTTCCGCCACCACCGTCAGTTCCGGCCACAGCTCGCGCAGAGTGTCGCGGATCTCGCGCCGGATTAGTGGCTCGTCCTCGGCGACGATGGCAGTGGGCGTAGTCATTGCTGCCCCTCAGCCGCCGCAACGCCGCGCGCTGCCCGCCGGCGCAGCTCTGTGATGAGCCGCTCGAGTTCGGCATCGGCCCTGGCGCTACCGAGAGCATAGAGATTGCGCAGCTGCTCGAGGCGCTGCCGGATGGCCGGCGGATCCACCTGCGTCTCGGTGGCAGCCAGGCGCGAGGCGATCAGCTGGCGCTCGCCCCGCAGGCGCGCCAGCTCTCCCGCGCGCACACCGGCCAGGACGCGCTGGTGCTAGTCGCAGGTCATTGCAGCGTTGCCTCCCCTACCGGCAGTTCTGGCGCTGAGCGGCGCTTGCGTGCCGCTGCGCCGGCACCTCAGGAACCTTCCTGCGATGGCAGCGAGGCGCGCACAGCGGCGAGCTCCGCGCGCAGATCGCGCACCTGCTGCTCGAGTGCGCTCACGCGCTCGGTGAGCGCACCCGGTGCCCTCTCGAGGCCCGGCTCGGCGGCCCGCGCGCTCGTGCCCAATTCACCCGGAGCAGCGTGCACTTCGCCGCTGAAGAGATGCGCATAGCGCGAGTCGCGACGGCCCGGTTCGCGCGGCAGCTGCAGCACGCGTGGACCGGCCGGATCCTGTGCCAGATTGTCGAGTGAAGTCTCGACCTCTGTCACATCAGAGAACACCGCCATGCGGCTGGCGCGCGAGCGCAGCTCTCCCGGAGTCTGCGGTCCGCGCAGCAACAGCTCGCACAGGATCGCGCGCTCCTGCGGCGTGAACTGCAGTGCGCTGAACTCGGTGTTGCAGAAACGCTGCTGATACTTCGGCACGCGACTGCCGAAGCCCGACTTCTCGATCACGAGATGCTTGCGACTCAGTGTGTCGATGAGCTCCTGCACGGCCGAGACCGTCAGCTCGAGCACTGGGTCGCGATTGCTCTTCTGATTACAGGCCAGCACCAGCGCATTGAGGGACAGCGGGTATTGCTCGGGTGTCGTGATCTGCTTCTCGATCAGACTGCCGATGACGCGCGCCTCGTGGGGCGATAACTGCGGGTTCATGCCGCATTATAGTAGGCGACCCGCAAATCGCGGGCACCGTAGCGCCGATTTCAGCAGGATTGACAACGATGAATGCGCTCGATCCCGGATGTTCGCCGAAAGATGTGGTCGATGGGCGCGGCGTCGAGGCGCCGGGAAGCGGACATTGACCACAGGCGGCTCCGGGTCACGACCGGAAGTAGAGGCCTATGCGGCAGCAGGCCGCCAGAGGACTAAACCGCTCGCG
>Ga0302180_10002127_pt1 | contig 15532 bp, 16 predicted proteins | sample I_Palsa_E3_2_FD_200575 | JGI IMG/M metagenome (GOLD analysis project Ga0302180, IMG submission 200575) | Peat permafrost microbial communities from Stordalen Mire near Abisko, Sweden - I_Palsa_E3_2 | ecosystem: Environmental > Terrestrial > Soil > Palsa > Peat permafrost | place: Sweden... | reverse complement strand
GCGGTGTATTGCTGACTACCGCCAAACCTCATTTGGTCTGGACCACTTATGGACAGCTGCGCCGAAGCCTGGGTCTGAAGACCGATACAGCAAGCCGCCGGCAGCAACAGGAGCCACCCCCGCAATATCATCCGCCTTGGTCGGCTGCGATCACGACGGGACGGGCTTGGTCCCGCGATTTGCGAGCAGTAAGCGGGCATGTGGGGGACCCTCTTATCCACGGTAGGGACGCCCTGATGGAAGGGCCATACAACGTTGATCAAGTTACCGATGGTGCGGGCGCTCGCGAATTAGCTGGACAGAGCGGGGGAAACGTGAGGAGGGAGAAGCCGGGTCAAGCAGTTCAGCGTAGCCAATTCTCGAGGGCTAAGCCGGCGACGCGAGCGAACTCTTTCTGATTGTCTGTAACAATCGTGTACCCAAATGCAATGGCCTGTGCGGCGATCAGGAGATCGTTGCCGCCGATCGGTTGCCCCGCCTGTTCAAGCCGAGCGCGAATCAACCCGTACACCGAGTCGGCAGGGGAGTCGAAGGGTAGAATCTCCAGCGCGCCTAACACCGCTTCGAGCTGAGCCGTAAGACGAGGGGATCCCTTCTTCGTTGCGCCATAATGCAGTTCGGCCGCGACGATGATGCTGGTGCAGATTCGTGTTTCGCCGATTTTCTTGATGTGTGCGGCAACACGACCCTGAGGATTGCGGATGAGGTCCGAGACAATGTTGGTGTCAAGCAGGTAACGCATCAAAGTCTGACAGGACGGGGGATTGCATCACCGATCGGGGGAAAATCCTCGTCGAGCGGTTTGAGTGTTGATAACAGGTGCAACAAAGACTGCGGAAGGGCAGGTTCGATGATCAGCTTTTCACCCTCTTTGCGCATGATCGCGTCATTCCCTGGGAGTTCGAACTCCCGGGGAATTCGCACCGCCTGGTTGCGGCCGTTCTTAAAGAGTTTCACGCGACGTTCAGGAGTCATGCTTTAGCCTATGCCTTAGCATATGCCAAAGGCCCATTCTTGTCTAGGGCTTCAGCAATCGATACTGTAAATAGCTGGGCTGCCAAACATGGGAGCGAACTGCTTGCTCAATGTCTTCCTCAGCACTGAGTTCCGCAACGTTTTCTTTCCGCGCCTGTTCGGCGACGGCGATGGCGATCGCGATCGAAACTGAGGGAATCTCCGTAACCGGAGGCAGCAGCCGGCCCTTCTTATCCTTCACCGTAGGAGAAAGTCCCGCCAGCGTCCTGGCCGCAACCATGAACATCGCATCCGTAACCCGGCTAGCCCTGGAGGAGATGACCCCCAGCGCGACCCCGGGAAACACGTAGGAATTATTGGTTTGATCGATGGGGATCGAGTGGCCATTAAGCGTGACCGGTGGAAATGGGCTGCCGGTACCCACCAGCGCAGTTCCAGTCGACCAATCGAGCAAATCCTGGGGAGTGGCCTCACTGCGCGAGGTTGGGTTGGAGAGCGGGAAGATGATCGGCCGCTCAGCATACTGAGTCATCGCTTGGACCATCTCCCTGGTGAACACCCCAGGCTGACCGGAAACACCGATCAGGACGGTCGGCTTCGCATTTTTAACCACGTCCAATAGTCCAATCTTGTCCGGCGCAGCCAGCTTCCATCCCGCCACCTTCTCCCTTTTTTTCACGAAGGGTTGCTGGGTGGGATGGAGGTCAGAATAGCCTTCGACCAGCAGGCCATCCTTATCCACGGCGTAAACCCGGTCGCGAGCCTCCTGCTCGTTCAGACCAGCTTCTTCCATCGCCTTGACCATCAGTGAGGCAATGCCAACGCCGGCGGATCCGAAGCCGAGCATGGCGATGCGTTGTTCGGTGATTGGTTTGCCGGTCACGTTGATTGCGGCCAGCAAAGTGGCAGTCGCGACCGCGGCTGTTCCCTGGATGTCATCGTTAAAAGTGCATAGCCGATCGCGGTACCGTTCCAGCAAGCGCGCAGCGTTGGCGCCGGCAAAATCCTCCCACTGCAGCAGGACATGCGGCCAGCGTTCCATGACCGCGCTCACGAAGCTCTCAACGAAGTCGTCGTACTCCTGTCCCCGCACTCGCTCATGGCACCATCCGATGTAGATGGGATCGTTTCGTCGATCCTGGTTGTCGGTGCCCACATCGAGAAGAATGGGCAGAGTCGAATCGGGGTGAATTCCAGCCAGAGCGGTGTAGAGAGAAAGCTTGCCGATCGGAATGCCCATGCCGCCGGCGCCCTGGTCTCCCAGCCCGAGGATGCGCTCTCCGTCGCTGACCACGATGCAGCGAACCTGGTCGAACCTGGGGTGGGCAAGGATGCGCGCAATCCGATCCTTATGGGGATAGCTCAAAAACAGGCCCCGCGGTTTACGCCATATCTCACTGAACCGCTGGCATCCTTCGCCTACCGTCGGGGTATAGACCAGGGGCAGCATGCGCTCGATGTTCCCGGCCAGCAAGGCGTAGAAGAGCGTCTCATTGCTGTCTTGAAGCTCGCGCAGAAAAGCGTACTGTTCAAAACCAGCCGGCAGGCCGTCGAGCGCCCGCAAACGGCGTTTGATCTGATCGTTCAAATTTCCGATGTGAGGAGGAAGCAATCCGTGCAGTCCGAAGAGATCGCGCTCCTCCTCGGTGAAGGCGGTGCCCTTGTTCAGCATTGGCTGGTTGATCAGGTCGTAGCCGGTGAGTGAGGTCTCGATCGCTGTAGGGGTGGGATTCACGTGGTTAGCCTCCGAACGTTTGCTTTACACCCTCACCGGAAACCGGTACAAACATACAACCGCCAGACATATCACAAATCCTTTACTGGAGGCTGATCCGGACCCGATGCCTAGATTCCTGGCAACCAAACCCCTCTCGCTACTCACGAAAGAAGCCTACGAGGTAGGGGAAAACACACTGCGGCGCTCGCTCGGCCCGGTCAACCTCATCACCCTGGGCATCGGCGCCATCATCGGCGCGGGAATTTTCGTACTGACCGGCCAGGCGGCTGCGCTTCATGCCGGTCCTGCTGTAGCGCTCAGCTTTATCTTCGCCGGCATCACGTGCGCCTTCGCCGGGCTCTGCTACTCGGAATTCGCCTCCATCATCCCCATCGCCGGCTCCGCCTACACCTATGGGTATGCCACGCTGGGCGAACTGGTGGCATGGATTATTGGTTGGGACCTGGTGCTCGAATATGCTTTTGGCGCGGCCACGGTGGCCTCCGGCTGGTCCGGCTACTTCGTCAGCCTGTTACAGCAATTGCACATTTACTTGCCGCCACAGTTCACCACCACTTACGGCAACATGCTTTATTTCTACGCCGAAAAATGGCAACCGGCGACGTCCATCCCTTCCACGGTCAGCCTTGCGACCTTACCCCACGCTGCCGGTGTGTTCAACTTTGTCGCCTTCTTTGCCATCCTGGCCGTCACCGTGGTGCTGGTCATCGGTATCAAGGAGTCCGCCAACCTCAACTCCGCGATCGTGATCGTGAAGCTGACCATCGTGGGCATCTTCCTGGTTCTGGGAGCTGGTTTCCTGTTTCATCACCCTGAACTCGCCCGGGTGAACTGGCATCCCTTTATTCCTCCCTCGGAGGGTCCGGGGAAGTTCGGCTTTGGAGGCATCACTGCTGGTGCGGCTTCTGTGTTCTTTGCCTACATTGGCTTTGACGCTGTTTCGACCGCTGCGCAGGAAGCGCGCAATCCGCAGCGCGACATGCCCATCGGCATCCTTGGGTCGCTGGTGGTTTGCACCCTTTTGTACATCCTGGTCTCTACCGTGCTGACCGGCCTGGTGAATTACCGTAGCCTCGATGTGAGCGATCCGGTGGCCATGGGCATCGATGTCACCGGCATTACCTGGGGCAGCCTGCTGGTGAAAATCGGCGCCGTCTTTGGCCTCGGCACGGTCATGCTGGTCATGCTGCTGGGGCAGTCCAGGGTGTTCTATTCCATGTCGAAGGACGGGCTGTTGTGGAAGTGGGCTTCGGCCGTTCATCCCAAGTTTCGCACTCCGTGGATTTCGAACATCGTCGTGGGCACCATCGTCGCCTTTCTTCCTGCTCTGCTCCCTATTGATAAGCTGGCAGCTCTGGTCAACATGGGAACCTTGCTGGCGTTCACCATCGTTTGTGCCGGGGTGTGGATCCTGCGCCGCCGCCATCCGAATATGGAGCGGCCGTTCCGCACGCCGCTGGTTCCGCTGGTTCCCATTCTCGGAATGTGCAGTGCGTTCTATTTGATGATTAAGTTACCTCTGCTGACGTGGGAGGTGCTGATTATCTGGCTGATCATCGGGCTGGGAATTTATTTCAGTTACAGCATCAAGCACAGCAAAGTGCAGGCGATGAGTCCTGCGGAAACGACGGGACGCACGCGGTAAACGAATATTCTCATTTGATTTTGGACATGGCCGTTATACTTCTCCCACCTAAAGCGGTTTCACAAGGATTGGGCCCTAAGCTTGTGGTTTTCACAGTTTTTGTGAAACCGCTTTAAGAGGAGGTGTCCATGAACAAGTATTTTGCGGAACTGGTGGGTACGTTTGTCCTGGTTTTCGGGGGCGTCGGCAGTGCGGTGCTCGCGGGAAGCCACATCGGCTTTGCCGGCATCTCTGCGGCCTTCGGACTTTCGCTTCTCGCCATGGTTTATACCATCGGGCCGATTTCCGGCTGCCATGTCAATCCAGCCGTTACCCTTGGAGTTTTTCTCGCGCGCAAGATTAATGCGCGCGATGCCGGCGCCTACATGGTGGCGCAGGTGATCGGCGCCATTCTTGCTTCGGGCGTGATCCTGATCGTCGCGAACGGTCTGCCGGGTGGCTACAGCGCCTCGGTGAGTGGGCTGGGGGCAGATGGGTACGGCTTGCACTCTCCTGACCACTATGGGTTGGCTGCCGGCTTTGTCGCTGAGGTTGTGCTGACGATGTTTCTGGTTCTTGTCGTGCTGGGCTCGACGGACATTAGCGCTCCAGTCGGCTTTGCCGGCGTTGCCATTGGCCTGGTGCTGACGCTGATTCACCTGGTCGGGATTCCTATCACTAACACTTCGGTCAATCCGGCACGAAGCATTGGTCCGGCGCTGTTTGTCGGCGGGTGGGCACTGCAACAGTTATGGTTGTTTATTGTCGCGCCGTTTGTGGGCGCGGTGGTTGCCGCCATTGTGTATGCCGGCGTGCGTCATCCCGCAGTGCTGATCACCACGCGGAAAGCGGAGCAGGCACTCCCTGGGGAGCAAATCGACCGCATCGCATAAGGGTGGTAGGGGAGGCCCGCGGGAAACCGCAGGTCTCTCCACTTCGCTTGCCCTTTCAAAAATAACGCCGCAACCAGACTCTTGCCCCGCCACTATCGCCGGGTGCCCCACATCCCCGATTTCCTGTGTAGTTTCCTGGGTTCCCTGAACTTCATGCGGCTCTCCTTAAAGAGAGCCGCACACGCGGTCCTGTCCAGAGCTGCGTACAGGAAATTCGGGGCATCTCGCTCGTTTTTCGCGAGATGTGGGATTCCACCGCTCTCGCCCCGCAGCTCCCGCAACAAAGCGGATTTGTTCATTAGGAGCGCTGGACGACCTTTCCAAGTCGTCGCGTGTGGAAGGAACTCCCTTTGTGACTCTAGCCCCTCAACCCATCGACGGGTGCCCCATCCTTCGCGTTCTTTGCGAAGGGTGGGATAAGCAGCTCTCGCCCCTCGCCTCCTTCCTAAGGAGTCCTGGGTTTCCCCTTGCAAATGGCTCCAGCCGGAAAACCCAGGTCTCAAAATCGAGACCTGGGCCACCCACTTAATAGTTGTCCGCGCTATTTCGTTTTTTTACGTTGTAGGCAGGGTGAGACAGTGTGGATGGGGCCGCGAGGCGCACCCCAGGTCCCTCCACTTCGCTATGATCGAGATGAGAAAAGGAAGGGTGGCGCTTCCATGAAGAGTATCTGCTCAATGGAAGCAAAAGCGCAGCTGGCGGATTCTTCTACGCCTTAAAGTGCCCTTCGCGCTGCGCGGCGAACCACCTCGGTGGTTACACCGTAGATCGCATGCGTCACCAACTCAGAGGCATGTTCGCGCGCAGGTTGGTTCTCCGGGGATTCCGTCAAACCCATCATAGGTAACGCAGACGCATGCGTGATGCCGCATAGCGTTAAACCGAAACTAGCGCCGAGCCGGCTGGTAATCGCCGGCTGATACTCAGCCAGGGCTCCATAGACTCCACCCACCAAAGCCCCAAATCCCCAATGAATTGCCCGTACCGAAACTTCCTCCTCTTTTTCGGTCAAAGGATGGTCGGACATACGATTGACGAGCACAGCAGGAGGGGGAATCTGGCCCTGGGTCCGCGGCGGGTAAACAATCTCAGCCGCGGCCTTCGCGCCTGCACCCACCAGGCCTCCAATGGCTCCGGCGAGAAACCCCTTGAACAGCGATCGCTTGCGGCGAGAAGACGCCCTGGCTTTGGTCTTACTCATAGAGGGGTAGGCCTTTCCATCCTGTTAACCTAAATTGTCGTTGTTCGGCAATGCAATTTTGGGGAGAGCATGGCCATCAGCAGGCAGTGGACCGAATGGCATCTCACGCCCACCGGCTGGGTTTCCGGATCAAGCCGGAGGGACGGAGAAGGAAACGTCTGGCGCGATGAGCCCAACGATCGGGTCATCACCTTTGTCTACCAGGTGCAGACAGATAAGGGGCACCCAGAGCCGCATGCCACCGTACAGGAATCCTGGCGTTCGAAGGCTGCGGGGGCCACTGACACTATCGAGCAACTACTTGCGCAGCACGGCCCTTGCCCGCCAAACCTCTAGTTACGGATGAACTATGCCGTGGTCTTGGAGCAAAACTCATTCATCGCCCGGGTAAGCTCCTGGGCAATCATCGGCGCCGTGGCGGTTTCTATAGCTGAGCGCTGCATCAGGTAGACCAGCTTGCCGTCGCGCAGGATGGCGATTGCCGGAGAGGTCGGGGGATGACCTTCAAAGTAGGAGCGGGCGCGGTCCGTGGCTTCGCGATCCTGTCCCGCGAATACCGTGATTGCCTGGTCGGGCAGGCTCTTGTTCTGCAAAGCCAGCCTGACTCCTGGGCGCATCTTTCCCGCGGCGCAGCCGCAGATCGAGTTGACCACCAGCAGAGTGGTCCCTGGATTCTTGAGTGCCGCATCGACTGCCTCTGCGGTCCGCGCTTCTTTGATGCCTGCGCGGGTAAGCTCTTCGCGCATCGGTAGAATCATCATCTCGGGGTACATGCCTGCTCCTTAACTACTCCCTCTGATTGTAAAGATTCGACCCTGGTTTAGCCAGTGCATATGGCTTGGTATACCTTGGTGGAAAATGCAGTTCCTTGAGCAAGTTCCCCTCGCCCCCTACACCACCTTTCAAATTGGCGGCCCCGCGCGCTGGTTCGCCGAGGCGGCGAGTGAAGACGATATCGCCGCCGGCATAGCCTTTGCAGCCGAGCGCCGGTTGCCGCTCTTCGTTCTGGGCGGTGGCAGCAATTTGTTGGTTTCGGACGCCGGCTTCTCTGGTCTCGTCCTCCGCATTGCTCTCGAAGGCATCACTTCCATCCAGGAGAACGGGCGGGTGATCGTCTCCTCCGCGGCCGGGGAAGATTGGGATGGTCTGGTGGCTTACGCGGTCGGCGCCGGCTACGCGGGGGTCGAGTGCCTCTCCGGCATTCCAGGCACTGTGGGCGGCACGCCGGTGCAGAATGTGGGCGCTTATGGGCAGGAGGTTTCGCAAACCATCGTAACGGTACGCGCGTTCGATCGCACTACCGGCGTTTTTGTGGATCTTTCCGCGGCTGCCTGCGGGTTTTCCTATCGCCGCAGCATTTTCAACACGGCGAAGAAAGAGCGCTACATCGTCACCCGGGTTGACTATGCTTTGCACGAAAATGGTCCCGCCAACTTCGTCTATGCCGACTTGGCCCGCTACTTCGCCGCCAAAAACCAGGCATCGCCAACCCTGGCCGAGGTTCGGGAGGCGGTGCGCACTATCCGCGCGCAGAAAGGCATGCTGCTGGTGGACGGCAACGCGGACTGCCGGAGTGCTGGTAGCTTCTTCAAGAATCCGATCGTCCCGGCAACTGTAATCGATTCGCTTGCCGAAGAACTGGGCGTCGAAAAGCGGAGCATCCCTGCCTATCCGGCCCAGGATGGGGAAGTGAAGCTCTCCGCCGCGTGGCTGATCGAGCGGGCGGGCTTTCAGAAAGGTTATGCGCTCGGTAACGCAGGGGTCTCCAGCCGCCACACGCTTGCGCTCATCAACCGGGGAGGCGCCAGCGCAGCCGATATCATCGCCCTGCGCGATCAGGTCACTGACGCTGTTGCATCCCGCTTTGGTGTTCGCCTGGAGCCTGAACCCGTCTGGCTGGGATAGCGCTTCATTTCTGAGGCTGAGATACGATGAATTTCAGAGGACCTCTGATGCCGACCAAATTAGCGACGAAAAAGGCGCCTCCGGTAGAGTCTCGCGAGCCTGCGTGAGAACTCGACTCACAAACTGAGTCCCGAAGGGACGGCTGAGAGTAGCCCAGGACGCTAGTCCTGGGTAGAGATGACATCCAGGAACAGTCCCGCCAGGGACGGCTGAGAATGTCCCAGGACGCCAGTCCTGGGATTGCTAAGGGGCTGACGACTCTACGCGAGAACGCACAATCCGCCCAGGACTGGAGTCCTGGGACATTCTCAGCCGTCCCTTCGGGACTCAGTTTGTAAGGCGAGTTCTCACGCAGGGCTTTAAAGCCCTGCATATTCTCAAGCAGTTATGGCCCGACTAAAGTCGTGCCTGTACAAAACAAAGTTCTCACCCAGACTCTAAAGCCCATTGCTGTTTAGCAAGATTACGTACACCAGGGCTCGCGTCCCCAACACCACTACGGTCAAGGCCATGCAATCCGCTGACAAGAAGCAAGGCAAGCGGTTCCGATCGGCTAAGAAGTTGTTTGAGAACCTTGGCATGTAAGCGTGCCGTTGCGATTACGTGAAAAGGGTGATCAGCTTAGCGAGCACTTCGTCGAGTATGGGTTCCGGTACCGCTTCCAGCCTCCGCCCGTGGCGCGCGGCGATGTCAAGCGGCCGCGGTTGATCACAGCGAATGAGTCCGTTCGTCCGCGTCCCCGCTCCAGACAGTGAAACAGTGAAGCCGGCATTCCGCGCGAAGGCTCCGCCTGACGTAATTGGCACAACGATAGGTACATGAGTGAATACGTTAAAGCTGTCGGGAGAAACGAGGAGCACTGGACGGGTACCCTGCTGCTCGTGTCCTGTGCTTGGATCGAGCGAAACGAGATAGATGTCGCCCCGCTTCACAATTCCCGGCCGGACGGAGGGACGTCCAGCCACTCTCGGTCCTCTTGAGAGATCGCAACATCAGGCGCGCACTGCGCCAACAGTTCATCGAGGGTGTATCGCGGCTTAGACGCTGGCTGAACAACCAGACGGCCTTCCTCCACCGAGAGTCCTACGGTCGCCCCCGCTTCTAGACGAAGCAAGTCTAGGATGGGCCGTGGAACGGCCAGCATGACAGAGCCGCCGACTTTACGTAGGTTCGTGGTGTGCAAGGGCGGCCTCCTAAGTTATATTTTAGTATAACAATCGGACCCCATCTACTCCAATATTGGTCCGGTTCGAGTTTAGGTGGCGCAGCAATTGCGCGCGTTGGTTGGCCAAAACCGTTTCAGGCGGGCCTTGGGCTTCGATATGGCCACGTTCGATCACCAGCACGTCCGATGCCGTCTGGAAAGCTTCCGCTACATCATGCGACACGTAGAGCGCGGGAACCTTGTGTTCCGCGAGCCAATGATTCAATCGTTCCAGAATTGAGACCTTCAGATCCCCGTCCAGGGCGGCGAAAGGCTCATCCAGCAGGAGCAGCCGTGGCTGAGGAGCGAGGGCGCGTGCCAGTGCCACCCGCTGCCGCTCTCCACCCGAAAGATCGGCCGGCATTCGCCTGGCCAGTTCGCCGGCCTGAAAGAGTTCGAGCATCTGTACCGCCCGCTCTTCGCTGGCCCGTCGGCTCAGCCCACGCAGTCCAAAAGCAACGTTGGCACTTACATTCAGGTTAGGAAAAAGGGTAGGCCGCTGGGTGACAAACCCAATTTCCCGTTGCGCGGGACTCACCCACGTTCCGCTGCCGCTATCGGCCAGGGTCCGACCGTGCAAGACGACTCGCCCCCGATGCGGCCTGGTCAAACCACCCAGGACGCGCAGCAGGGAAGTCTTGCCTGCGCCCGAGGGACCGAAGAGCACCGTCCAGGGAGCCGAAAGCGCGCAGGCAACACGGAGGGTTAACTCACCCAACGTGTGCTCAACATCGATCCGCAGATATTCAGACACCGGCTCGGCCCCGGCGTCCGTAAATGATTAATAGCGCCAGGAAGGAGACGCTCAGCAAAAGCAGAGACGTGGCATTGGCCTGCCTGTAAGCAAAGTCCTGGACCTGATCGTAGATCGAAATCGATAAAGTTTTGGTGACGCCCGGGATTCCGCCGCCGATCATCAGCACCACCCCAAACTCACCCACAGTATGGGTAAAAGCCAGTACCGCCGCGGTTAGCAGGAAAGGCCGCACCAGCGGCAGTAATACTCGCCTCAGGATCCTGATTCGATCGGCCGATAGCAGTTGCGCCGCCTCAAGAATCTCGCGATCGACAGAGCGGAAGCCCGACGTCATCGGCTGCACTGCAAACGGAAGGCTGAAGATAACCGAGCCAACCAGAAGTCCAGCGAAGGAGAAAGCCAGCGGATGCCCGAAGATCGTCGATAGCGCTCTTCCTACCGCTGTTTGCGGGCCCATCAGGACCAGCAAATAGAACCCCAGAACGGTCGGCGGAAGCACCAGCGGGAGCGCTACCACAGCTTCCACCAGGGGTTTCCAGCGCGCCTGGCCAAAGGCGAGCCAATAGCCTAAAGGAATCGACACGGCCAGCAGGATCACCGTGGTGATCGCGGCCAGACGAAAGGTGAGGAAGATCGCTTGCTGGTCCATATGCGCGCGAACAAGTACTAAGGCGCTTTCAATCCACGCTCAGCCAGCTCTTTCTTGATCGGCGCTGAGAGCAAAAAATCAAGGAATTGGTGAGCTTCTGCGGCGCCCGGTGCGTGCTTGATCACGACTGCCCCCTGTAAGAGCGGTGGGTAGGAATCCTCAGGTACGGTGACGTATTTCCCGTCCGTGGTCAGGCGCGGAGTCAGGGCGGAGGTAAGCGAAAGGAAACCCACCTGTGCATTCCCCGAATCCGCATACTGGGCGGTCTGCGCGATATTTTCCGCGACTACCAGCTTGGCCTTCAAGGTATCCGCCAATCCCAGCTTCTCGATCGCAGCCTTCGCTGCACGTCCGTAGGGTGCATGATCGGGATTGGCAACGGCGACCGTCTTGAGAGACGGATTACGCAGCGAGTCAATACCGAGCGGCTGAACTGGAGAGTCGTTTCGCGCCCACAGCACCAGGGTTCCGCGGGCATAAGGAACAGGCTCGGTGCTATCCCCGAGGCCGGCGGCAATCACCTTCTGGGGAAAGGACAGATCAGCCGACAGAAACAATCCGAACGGACCGCCGTTGATGATCTGTGTGGCCAGAGTGGCCGAGGACGCGTACGAGGCCTCGACTTTCTTCTGTGTCTGCTTCTCGAACTGGTCGATCAGGGCGGGCAAAACCGGCTGCAGGTCCGCAGCCGCGGCAATCTTAAGTGTGGCGCTGTCTTGCGCGTTGCCGGGCAGGGCAACAAGCATCCACAGAATCAGAAGCAAAGTTCGTCTAAACACGCAGCACCATTACTTCAGTGGATTTAATGAGGGCAGCGGCCGTTTCCCCCACTTGGAGCCGCATTTCCCGCGCCGCCTCCGAGGTAATGATGGCGGTAATAATTTGCCCCCCGATGGAAAGCTTGACCTGTGCAATCAGGCCTTCGATCTTGACGTCAACAATGCGCCCGGTGAGCTGGTTGCGTCCGCTGAGCGAGCGCAGCATCTCTCGCTTGGGAGTTTCCGGACGCTTCGCCTGGTGCAGCAGGCTATCCAGTTCCGCCTCGGGAATGCGATAGTGGCCGCCCGGCGTCTTCACTGCCTTCAGCTTGCCCCGATAGATCCACTGCTTGATCGTGGGATAGGTAATTCCCAAGCGTTGAGCGGCCTCGCGCGGCGAAAGCAACATAACGGAATGATACGATACCAACCCGTGACCCCTACGAATTCATATCAACTCAGGCCAATTTTGGTCTCGCTTGTCGTCCTCCGTGTGTGGCCGGACCTGAAAAGCCACGGTCCCTCCGCTAAGCCAGGAACAAGTTCTAAGCTAGGCTTAGACCATGCACGAAGCTTCTCATCAATTGCGCTGCATCGGTTGCGACGCCTTTATTCTCCCCGACGCAGTAGAAAAAGATTTCCGTTGTGTGGACTGCGGCGAGCTTCTCGAGGTGGAGTACCCGTCGTGGAGCGCATCAGGCGCGCCGGTTCCAGGCCCACGCCGTATGCCCAATCCGGGCGCCTTGCGATGGCTATGGCAGGAAAGGCTCCAGTCCAGACTCGACATCGATCGCAGCGGTGTGTGGCGCTTTCGGGAGTTGCTGCCGATCGTGGCAGATCCTGAAAAGGTAGTCACCTTGCGCGAAGGCAACACGCCGCTCTACCGGCTCCTCAAAAGTGCCGATGAACTGGGGCTGGACCAACTGTATGCCAAACATCAAGGGATGAACCCAACCGGCTCCTTCAAAGACACCGGTATGACGGCTGCTCTTTCGCAGGCTCGCGAGCTGGACTTCGAATGGGTGGCGTGCGCCTCGACCGGCAACACTTCCGCCTCCATGGCGGCTTATGCAGCCCGCGCCGGCATGAACAGCCTCGTTTTGCTGCCTGAAGGCAAGATTTCCTGGTCCAAGTTGTCCCAGGCCCTGGACTACGGCGCGGTCACTTGTCAGCTGGACACCGACTTCGATGGATGCGTGCGGGTACTGGCCGAAGTGGTGCGGCGCGCGCCGGTCTACCTGCTCAATTCGGTCAATCCCTACCGGCTGGAAGGTCAAAAAACTGCCGCTCTTGAGATAGCCGAGGAGTTTGACTGGAAAGTCCCCGACCACCTGATCGTGCCGGGCGGCAATCTCGCCAACAGCTCCGCTCTGGGCAAAGGCTTTCTCGAAATGATGCACCTGGGATTAACCAGCAAGGTTCCAAAGATCAGTGTGGTGCAAGCCGAAGGCGCCAATCCTCTGTATTTGTACCTGCTCCATCAGGACGGACGCGATATCCAGCCCGTGCAGGCCGACACCCGGGCGACTGCCATCCGCATTGGAAACCCTGCGTCCTGGCGCAAGGCCGCGCGCGTCATAGAACAGACTGGCGGATATTGCGAACAGGTCAGCGAAGCGGAGATTGCCTTGGCGAAAGCAGAAATTGGTCAGGAGGGTATCGGTTGCGAGCCCGCCTCCGCTGTCACCCTGGCCGGCCTGAAGAAGCTGGTCCGCCAGGGAAAAGTCCGCCGTGACGAGTCGGTGGTGCTCCTGCTCACCGGGCATACGCTCAAGGATTCTGAGTACGTCATCGATTTTCACCAGGGCACATTGTTGAGTCGGGAAGAGAGTGCCGGCCAGCATCGCGAAATTTCAGAAAAGCGCCGTGCCACCCTTTCCCTCGAAGCCTCTTCCGACGCTGTGTTGCGCGTCCTCGAGGCGGCTATTCAGGCATGAACATGGTGCGACTGCGGCTTCCCGCTACTTCGGCAAACCTGGGGCCGGGCTTTGACGCGTTGGCGCTGGCGCTCGATCTGTTTCTTGAGATCGAGGCCGTGCCCGCGCCCCTGTTCGGGATCGATGCCTCCGGGCGCAACCAGGACATCTGCGGCGGCCTAACCAGAAACCTGCTCATTGAAACCTACAAATTGGTACTTGCGGAGGAGCAAAGGCCGCTGGTGACGCTTGCGCTGCGCGTGCACAACGGCATCCCTGTAGGGATGGGCTGCGGTTCTTCGGCCGCCGTGCGCTTGGCCGGGGTGGCGCTCGCTTCAGCATTCGGAGGGCTGCAATGGGATGCTGCCAGGATCGTCGAGCGAGCGGTGCGCCTCGAAGGGCACCCCGATAATGTCGCCGCCTGCTGGTATGGGGGCCTTACCATTGCCGCGAGTGCGAAACACCTTGCGGTCGTCTCCATCCCTCCGCCGCGAAACTGGCGAGCGCTTCTGGTCCTTCCGGAGAGTCCGGTTGCGACCTCAAAAGCGCGTGGTTTGCTGCCCCCTGTTTATGAACGCCAGGACGTAGTCATGAACCTGCAATGTGTCGCCCTGCTGACGGCAGCCTTTGCGTTGGGAAGAGCGGATCTGATGCAGTTAGCCACCCGCGACCGCCTGCACCAGCCCTACCGGGCGGAGATATGCCCCTTGTTGCCCGCCTTGCTGCCGCTGGCTAACCGCCATGGAGTCATGTCGATCACGCTCAGCGGCGCCGGCCCGGCAGTCATGCTGCTGATTGAAGATGGGAAGCAGGAGGGCCAAGAGGAGAAGCTGCGGGAGGCGATCCTTCAGCTTGCCGATCCCGTCTGCCCGGTCGAAATCCTGGCCGCTGGTCTGAACCAGCAGGGAACCGGGATGCAGCTCGCAGTGATTACGAAATAGTTACCTAAGTTTTGTTTACAACGCCGGTTCCAGGCCCTAAATTTCGCCTCGTGGGCAGTTCTGGGGGAGGGCTGCTCTAGCGCCTGTGGCCGTTGAGGCCCGGGCGCTTTGCTTTTTGGGGCTCCTGCACCTTTTTGCCTGTTTTCGCATCTATTGCTGAGTGTTGAGTGTGGTTCTTAAATGCTATGCTCAGCGAAGGAGTTGAAGGAGGAACATGGCCGGACCAGGAGTTTTTGAAGTAAGCGATGCGACATTCGAGCAGGAGGTGCTGCAATCTGAGCAACCTGTTCTGGTCGATTTTTGGGCAGCCTGGTGTGGGCCGTGCCGAGCGTTGGCGCCTGTCGTCGACGAAGTAGCCGCCCAGTACATCGGGAAGCTGAAAGTCATGAAGATGGACGTAGACCGGAATTCGGCAACGCCGATGCGTTATGGCATCCGTGGCATTCCGGCGCTACTTCTGTTCAAGGGCGGCAAGGTCGCCGAACAGATCGTCGGCTTCGTCCCCAAAGATACGATCGACAAGAGCATCAGCAAGCTCATTGGAGCTACGGCAAGTGCTGCGCCAGCAACCAGCGCTGTCAATGGAAAGGTGCCCAGCACGCCTGCCGTCGCTGCAGCAGACCCGGCCGTTAAGGTCAATTAAATAGCGGTGGCGTTATGGTAAAGAAAGCCCAGCGAAAGCTGGGCTCTTTGTTTGCTTCCACGAGGCTGCGCTCTGGCGAAAATAAACTCAACATCAAGATATTGAGTGGGTGGCCCAGGTCTCGCTTTTGGGCAAACGACGAGCCGGCAGCAAGGAAGGGTGGAAGGAACGCGCTTTTGGGCTCTAGCCCCTCCACGAACCCCGATTTCCTGTGGAGTCTCGTGGGTTCCCTGCACTTCATGCGCCTTTCCTTAAAGAAAGGCGCACACGTGGTCCTGTCCAGAGCTGCGTACACGAAATCGGGGGAATCCACGGGTGCCCCATCCTT
>Ga0302180_10002124_pt1 | contig 15536 bp, 10 predicted proteins | sample I_Palsa_E3_2_FD_200575 | JGI IMG/M metagenome (GOLD analysis project Ga0302180, IMG submission 200575) | Peat permafrost microbial communities from Stordalen Mire near Abisko, Sweden - I_Palsa_E3_2 | ecosystem: Environmental > Terrestrial > Soil > Palsa > Peat permafrost | place: Sweden... | reverse complement strand
AGAAATCCAACATCAACACCGACCAAAATGAGAAACCGAAAGAAAAACCCGCTGCCGATCACTTTTTCAGCAGCCTGCTAGGCACTCGGCTCAATTCCGTGGCGAACGACGACGAAGAATGCTCCCGTTCGAGGCGGTAGCGGGCGAGGCGGTCTTTCAATCCGTTTTTTACCGTTGGCATGTGCCACCTACCTGCGCGCTTCATTCGCTTGAGCCGACTTCCAGTGACTCCACCCGACGACTCCGAGATCGCATTGCGGAGCATCAGGCAGCATCGAAAGGAATTCCAGCAAGTTGCCGTCAGGATCGTGGAAAAAGAGAGAGGCAGCGGGCATCCAAGCAAAAACGACCGGCTCGTCGGTGGGCTTACCCGCAAAATCGAGGGGGATGATATGAGCCTCGCGAAGGCACTCCGCAGCGTGCAACAGGTTGTCAAGATCGACCCTGAAAGCCACGTGCAGGTTCATTCGTTGCGGACCCGTCCCCGCCTCCCAGAGCCCGATCATTGAATCTGCTCGACGCCCAACCCAGTAGAACGCGACCTTTCTTTCCGGGAAGACCTGCGCGAGTTCCAGTCCCAATGCGTCACCGAAAAAAGACATCGAGCGTTGCAGGTTGGCTACCGTAAGGTGGGCTTCGAAAAGATCACGAATAGGAATCATCGCACTCCTCCGCAACTCAAGCGATGAGTATTGTCGCATTTCGGAGTTACAGTGCTTAGAAAATGTAATCGTCGGCTTGCCGTGCTCACTCCGAGTAGCCGTCGTCGCCTTCGTCGTCTTCATCGTCGTCTTCTTTTGCTGTTGCCTTCATCTCCCTGTTCGTCGTCTTCCTCATCTGGCTCCTGTCGAAGGAGGACATCGGCAGGTACCGACCGATCAGAAGGGCCCCAGTCGAGGCATTCTGGATGTATGCTCCTCATGGCCATCGGCACCCTTGTTGCCCTTGGCAAACGCAGCATGTCCCATGCCCCGGCGGCAAAGCTCGTCGCCTTCTCGGAAGTTACGTGCCCACTAATACTGCGGAAAAACGAAGCCCCGGCCGGTTGACCGGGGCTTAAGCGGGGTCGAACTTTACTGAGCTATGAAACCCCCGGTCGGAATCGCAGTCATCACAGTGGAGTTAACCTGCACATCGCCCGCCAACACCGGCGACCCCTGTATTGGGTCGAATGCGTAACAGATAAGCTGGGCCTCCGTTGGGCCAATCAACACGTCCTGTGCGGCCGTGATGGTCGCATAGGTCGGGGTGGTACCAAATTGCTGCGCTGGTCCCGGCCCCACCGTGACGTAAACCCAATCGTTCTGCGGGTTGCTTGGGTTGTAAGGATTCGCTTGCATGATGCACGCTACGACATTCGGATCGGTCGTCTGTGAGATAACCGTTACTCTCGCACTGACGAGAAAAGTTCCAGAGGGAAGCTCAAGAACGTTGACGGGCGGATATAGGTTAGTCCGGGTTATGTCTGGAATCCCCCCCTGCGACAGTCTGCTTTTGGTGTATGCCGTGCCCATGCCCTGCACCATCAGCGACCAAGTCTGCGGCTGACTGGAGGGAGTTTGCCCCTGCGTTAGAGGAGTTGGGTCGGTGCAGATGTAAGCTGAACCTCCGTCAATGACTACATCATTGACCGCATAGCCGTTGGACATGCTGATATTGATGTCGAACGCACCACGCCAGACAAAGCTTTTTCCATCCAGACCATTTGTCCCATTGATGCCGTTGATTCCCGGTTGCCCATTGATCCCCGGATTTCCTTGAATGCCCGGAAGTCCATTGACCCCGTTTGTGCCGTTGGTGCCGTTGGCTCCGTTTGTGCCGTTGGTGCCGTTGGTGCCCGCCTGTGCCACCATTGCCCACGGAATAGCCTGTCCATTGGTTACGCCCGGTGCAATGCCTCCCGCAGGTACAGCCATTATTGCGACATACGTGGAGGTGCCACCAGTCGCACCGCCAGTGGCGATTGCCTGTGCACCAGACCCGTAAGAGTATACCCAACTGTCGCCACCGACACCCCACGACCCATAAGTATTTGCAGGTCCGAAGCAGTTAGTTTGGCTCGTGATACAAAATTGTCCGCCGCTGCCGGAGAAGCTTCCGTAACCGTTGTCGCCAACGTTATAGTTGAATAACAAGCTGGTCGGAGTGGCGGTTAAATCGGTGCCGTACCACGCTGATGTCGATGTGGCGGGCGTCAGAACGGTGGTGTTGGTGCCATCAAACAACGTTAGGTTCCACGAGACGATGTTAGAACTGCTCAGCACGCCTTGTGTACCATCGGTAGTGACGGTACCAACCATAGAACCAGCGGAGCCGAAGGGCAGGTTGACGTTGTAGGTAATGTCAGGAGAGATGAAAGTCACAACGTCGTTGACTGCGTAGGTGTTGCTTGTGTTGAAAGCGCCACGAAAGTTGAAGCCGGTTCCATTCGTACCATTCGTTCCGTTGTTCCCAGGGGCACCTTGTGCACCCTGAGGACCCGGGACGCCGTTTGTGCCGTTCGTTCCGGAAACGCCCTGTGGACCCATCGCACCCGGAGCGCCGTTACAGATAAAAGTAATGTTGCCATTTGCATCCGTCAGAGTATCGCCGCCAGTAGGACAGGAGGGAGAACCTGAGGCAACTACAGACACAGCCGCTCCCGGTGCACCTGCCGCTGCCATTACCGCCCATGCGCTTGTGTTCACGTCCGGTGTGAGTTTGCTCGGGTCGTCGGCCGCCCTCGACGGGCCGTTGGCCACATTCGCTAGGTATGTCGAGCCACTGTAAGTCACAACATCATTGATCGCGTAGGTCACCGCAGGATCGAATGCGTTGCGGAAGTTGAACCCCGTGCCGTTCGCGCCCGCAGGGCCCTGGGGGCCCGCGGCCCCGGCCGCTCCTTGCGCACCCGTCAAGCCGATTGGACCCTGTAATCCGGTCCCTCCGGTTGCTCCTGTCGCTCCCGTCAAGCCAATCGGACCCATTGCGCCCGTTGAACCTTTGATCCCCTGCGGCCCGACCGCGCCGTAAGTCACATAGAATGTGGCCGAGGCTCCGCCGCTGTTGGCAATGATCAGCCTGTAGGAACCTGCCACCTGCACGGGCAGACTAGCCACGACCACGGAAGGCGAGCACGCAGAGGTCACCTTGAGTCGGGTCGTGTTGAAAGTGACTACGGGCAGAGTGCTAATGCAAAAGCCTGCCCCCTCAACAGTGATCGTGTGGGTTGTGTAGTTGATGGACGCGCTGGTAATGGTGACTGGAGTGATGGCGAAACAGAGCGATGGAACGAACAACAGCATGGCAAACAAGTAGCGTCTCATCATAATTATTAAATCCTCCGGTCGATCCTCGGCGCACACCCTTGCCTGAGGTGATGCCCACGTGTATGCAACTTTTCCTTAAACTCCTCTGCATAGTGCGGAATGGTTGCAGAGTTCTCTTAGGTCGGTGTTCCGGGGTAAAACCGTAGGAATCCGTCTCGATTTGGTAAAGGGCACGTTAGCTGTTTCATCGGGCCGGGGAAAGATACCGTGTGGGTCATTACGGTGCCATTACTGAGGTGCCACTTGAAAAACGTTTCACCGATAACACAACCAACCGCCCCGTTTGACGAATGCCACGCTCTTGTCGGATATTGAGACGGAATGGACGTTGAACGCATCATTGACGAGATTGAGCAGCTACGGGAAATGTTCGAAGCGCCGGATATTAGGCCACTCAGCGCAAGCGACATCTCTGCTGCGAATCGAAGGCATGACGAAATGCTCGCGCACAGCCCGTGGTTTCGGCTGTGGCAGCGGTATGGCGTATGTTGCCGAACCGAGTCCCCAACACGACCCGGCGAAATCGAAGGCTAAGCCTCCGCACAAATTCATCCACACATTCCGTTGATGTCGCGATTCTCCAGGACAGGTTTGGGAAAACCTCGCTTCGTTACTCTCAGCATTGGTGCCTTAGTTCAAGGAGGGCACCGATGCCGGGTCGAGCAGAACGAAGGAGCAACCGCTGTATTGATAGCATCCTAGAATCCCGCGGCGCACGAAACGGGTGGGAACGGCGCTCGGAGTGGGGAAATTGAAATCAATGCTCTTCAACTGCTTTCCTTGAAGTTTCATCTTGTCCGACCCACTGATGAACTTCACACCGTCAACCTTGAAGGTCTTGCTCTTCCCGTCCGATGTGAGCAGGAGAAAGAATTCCGCGCTCTCCGTCCCAGGCAGGAATCGCGCCAGTTTGAAGGTGCGTTCGCGGATGGCCACGTCCGAGGCCTCTCTTGCGCTCTTCGACTTAGACGCCTCACCGGTCAAGTGATTCAACCGTTTCTGTGCCTCGTCCATTTCTGGTTTATATTGACTCAGCGCCAATTGTTCCGACATCGGAATGCGGTACACCGCGAGGCGACACATCTGGATCGCTGGCTCGATTCTGTCCAACCGCTCGTAGACCTGGCACAGATGACTGGCCACCACTCCATCCTGTGTCAATTTCCACGCGGCCCGCAAGTACTCTCCAGCTTCCTCCAGGTTCGACATCCGTTCATTCACCCAGCCCAGAGTATCCCAATACGCCGCCACCTTCTGGATACTCTTCAGATCATCTACATTCAAAGCCGAGAGCGTAATCTTCTGCGATTCCTCTTCGACAGCGAGGACCGCTTTCTTCGCATAGTCCAAGGCAAGGGGCAGGTTCAAGTCTGCCTTGGCCATTTCGTAGGCGACTTCGTTGAAGGTATTTGCCTGCGGCTCCAAATTGGCAAGTTTGCCGAAGGCCTCTGCAGCCTTATCGCGTTCCCCTGCGAGCAGATAGGCCGAACCAAGGCTAGCTTGCAGATCTGCCCGGTGACCGTTGATCTTCAATGCCGCTTCGTAGGCCGCCGCAGCTTCGGAATACCGCTTCAGTTGAAAGAGACAAATGCCGAGATTTGTGGGTCCGTCCACGTCGTCCGGATAGGTCTTCACAAACTCCTGCAGCACCGGAACCGCCTCTTCGTAGTGCGAAATTGACATCAGACTTGAAGCGAGAACCCCGGGAATGACCGGCTGAGTCGTGTCGGCGGCCATGGCCTTGTGAAACGCATCCAGGCTGGCGTCCACTTGGTTCTGCATGAGCAGCAATGCTCCGATGCACCCATGCCCGGGTAAATTTCGGATCCACGGACACGGCGCGATATAGAGAAGACTCTGCCCTCTGGGCATCATGCTTCTCTATATCGTCGCGTGCCTCATTTTCCAGCCGCGTCGCCTCCGGGTTTAAGCTGTTCGGGAGATTTCTGAGGGCACTCACCGAAGAGATGTCTGGGTTGATGCCGTTGCGGGCCATCATCGAAAAACTTGATCTCGAGGACAATGGAATGTAAGCGCCGTAATCGTCTTGAAGAGCCTTCATGAACTGTTTGTATTCTTCGCGCTCACTGGCCGGCACTTCCCGCATCAGCGTCCTGAGGTGGCGCGCGCTAATCATCTTGCCATCCTTGAACTCGTAGGTGGCGTCGTATTGAGCGAAGTCTCGCTTTAAGTGGATGGGAGCTGGAAGCTCCGGCCGGTAGCCGGCCGGTAACTCCACCTGGCCGTAAAGCTGAACGTCGGTCAGGGGTCCGAGCCACGACGGTCCCAATGGCAACAGTTCATCGTCACCTGGCGCCGCTAGAATGATCGCCGGCGAGGGCGTGAGGATTCGCCGATTTGCCCAGTCCCCAAACTCCTTGCGCGTGTACTTATAGGCGAAGTGAAACGGTTCGTCTGTCTTCTCGGGGGAACTCGCTGTCACCTCGCCCACTTCTCCTCCGAATCCGGAACTTAGCGAAATTCGCTGTCCGAGTTCTTTCCACTGCGGAAACGGCACCGCCCGAAAGGTGCTGCGCAGCAAATACTCAAGATCTCCCCGATTGGAAACTTCAGCGTTCCCCTCCAGAGTCCCTACTTCGCTCAGTTTTGCGTCCATGCTGAACTTCTGGAACGTGCCGTAGGGCAAATCTGCCGGAGTGTTAACCAGTGCTGCGGGCTTGTCTTTCCAGATGACAAGCCCGTGTTTGTCACGCAAAGGGGACACCAAGTATTGGTAAGGTCCGACCTCAGCGGTGGAATCGAGCCATACCAAGCTGCCTTCCCTCGGTACAACCGTGATGACGTGGTTGAACTGTCCGGGAGATGGCACCTCGGCATCAACCTCACGGCTGGAGCTTATCAGCGTGGGGTAGGCCGGAATTCCCACCGCCGCCAGCAGGGAAGCGAGCAGGGTATGTTTGTCCTTGCAGTCTCCATACTGGTTCGCAAGCACTTCTGCAGCGCTGTGCGGCTGGTACCGGCCGATACCGAAGGAGACTCCGATGTAGCGAAACTGAGTGCTCACGTAACCATACAAAGCCCGCAATTTTGCCTCGTCGTTCGAGGTGTTCCTGGTCAATTCTGCCGCTTTCGCCGTGACTTCCGGCGTCGGCTTCACCCGCTCCTCCTGCAGGCCGCCGTACCAGCGACCCACATCGTCCCAACTAACGAAACTGCTCATCAGCACATCGGGCTGCGGGAGCCGTCCCTGCAACTGCTGCCAGATTCGCTCGGTCGCCTCCCGCTTCTTATTCGTCTCACCCTTATGCTCGAGACTCGTGTGGTGCCAAGTGTAGACGCGGTACCCGCCCGCATCGCCGATCACGGGCTGGACTTCTGAGCCCTTGATTTTCACGGCGCGCTCGCGAGGCACGGCGATCTCCAGAAGTTCGTCCATTACGATTAGGTCGTGGGTAAAGCTGTACTCCGTCCAGAACTGTCCCGGTGCCAGAGGCTTCGTGGTGTGTTCCTCGGTACGAAACTCCAGCACGTCCCCGACACTAAGCCCTCTTACCGCCACGTGCTTCTCGTGCAAGTCGCTGTAGAAAGGCGCCTGACGCGTGATTTCCGCAGCCATGTCCTGCATGTTCTCCGGCGGCGTTTCCACAATGGAGCCGTCCGGCTTGCGAACGCGTATGTACGCGACCTCGAAGGTTCCAGTCGCGCTGGGATATGAGAAGCTCAGCAACCCGTAGTTTTGCACTCCCGCTTGTGACTGGATTCGAACTCGAGCCGTATCCTGGCGCGAAGAGGTGCCGTCATTCTCAAACTGCTGCTTGCGAGAAAACTGCTCGATGACGAACGGCTCCTGGGAATAATCCGCCTTAGAACTGCCAGGTCTGGGAGACGACTGGGCTTGCGCATCCGCAGACACGGCCAGATGAAGAAACAGCAGAGACAACACAGCCAAGGGTCTTAACATGCGTGGGATAATTATTCAGCTTCCTCACGAAAACACAAGTAACTTCCATTGGCCGGAAACTGTGCCAGGCAACCCATCGAAATCCCTGAACTGGAAATAATATCGGACCGATGAATGGCGTCAGGCCGGTCAAACGGCCGTTACCCGTTATTGAGAGTGTTGGAGCAGCAGGCCCTGGCTTGTTCCTGGCGAACTACTAAGCTGTCGGGCTACGACGGCCATTACTGACGCTCCAGCGGCGGAGTGGTACCGCGCTCGAAGATGGCGTCCGGTATCTCCTGCCGGATACACACGGCCCTCCCGACGCGGACGGTCTCGATCGTGCGGAGCCACATCCACTGCCGCTACGTGGCCGCCGTAATGACTCCGCCCATGTACTGGACCGCTTGCGGAATGCGTGCTACACATAATTGTGCCACGCAAGGAACTACCCACGCTGATTTACTACCCGTCGGTTAGCTATGAAGGGCCCATCGCGGCTGGGGACCAAGGCAGAGACGAGCTGCAACCCATCTGCAAGGCGCTCGATTCCAAGGAACAGCCAGAATTGCGAGATAAGCTGCGTCGGCTGGTAGAGCGGTGGCAAGCGTCGGGCCCAAATTTAGAAAAGATGATGTACGGGGATTCGGATCTGTTCCGTGACGTGGCGCTAGCGTGCCGCGCAAGCTGGACGCCAACAGCCGGTGGGTATCAGCGAGTCTCCAAATGCGAAGGTGAACTAAGTGCATGAAAACAAATGGTGGGCAGTGCAGGACTCGAACCTGCGACCTCCTGCTTGTAAGGCAGGCGCTCTAACCAACTGAGCTAACCACCCAGCTTTTAGTTTCAACGACTTTCCTTGGTTAGCGAAGACTTATCCAAAGCTTCTACCCATCCTCTACCCAACTTCTGCCAATGATTCACACATGAGCAAACGAGGTCAGCAAGGCCACGTAGGAATCGAATCCCGCAGTTGGGTTGGATATTGGCATGTCGATGTTTTCGATCTTAACACGGGTGCCTGATTGCGCCAGTTGTGATTACCGCCCAGTGAATCAATATACCGGCGGTAGCCCCATCTTCCTCACAAGAGCACGATAGCGTTCATCTGAGTGGAGGACGTCGAAGGCTGGTTCTTTCTGTAGAAACACCAGCCAGGGATCATGCTCCCGATAGTCCTCTTCCAAGGCCGCGATCGCCTCGTCCTTACGCTGCATCATCACATAGTCATAGGCGAAGTGTATCGGGGAGAGGTGTTGCTTGTGGGCTCGATCTCGATCTTGCTTGAGGAAAAGCGCTCCAGCCACCGGTTCTATTCCTCGCTCCAAAGCTCGCTGTACGGCTGCAGCGGATCGCTTGTCGCCTTCGGCGACGAATAGCTGTTGGAGGGACTGGATGGCCTCTTTCTTCATGCCCTTGAACCAATACGCTTCAAATAGAAAAAACTGAACGAAAACATCCTGCGGTTGGATTTCCGCATGCACGCGAAGGTCATTGATGGCCGCGTCGTATTGCCGCGCGTGAAGATACGCTCCTCCGAGTGCCTCCGGTCTGCCAAAAGGATCAAGCTCGCTGGAGCGCTTTTGTTCCTGGACCGCTTCCTCCTCCCGGTTCATCACCAAAAGGATGTAGGAATGAATGTGGCGGGCCTCGGCGTAGTTTGGGTTCAGTTCGATGGCGCGCAGAGATTCCGCCTCGGCCTTATGCCAGTCCCACCCACTGAAAAAGTAGAAAGCGGCCATCGAGTTGTGCGCTTCAGGGAGCGAGTCATCCAGCGCCAGAGCCTTGCGGGCGTACTGCTCCTCTTTTTCGAAGGCCTCGCGGGCGGGAATCCAACCTGCTACCGCGTTGGCCCCATAGCTATCGCCCAATCCATCCCACGCGAGCGCGTAGTCGGGCTGAAGGCGGATGGCCTTTTCGAAATATTCTTTGCTGCGTACGTAATTGCTGCTGAACCAGTAGTCACGACCTTGCAGGTATGCGTCGTGCGCTTCGGGGCTGACGTAACGCCGAGGTTTCGGGGGAGACGAGGGGACCTTGGCTTCTGCGGCAATGACCTGTGAGATTTCCTGCGGCAGCAACAGCGTGCCATTGAGATCGCGGTCATAACTTTGTGCCCACACGTGGGTATCGGTCGGAGCATAGATGAGTTGCAGATTGATATGCACGTGATTCGAGGACCGATTGACGGAGCCTTCCAGAATTCCGTCCACGCCGAGCGCCTGGGCGATCTCGCGCAAAGGCCGGCTTGCGCCTTTGTATTGCATGGCTGAAGTACGGGAAACGACACGCAACGTACCGTTCTCGGCGAGCGCCGTGATCAGTTCATCCGTCATTCCGTCGGCGTAATAGTCCTGGGACGGATCGCCGGATAGATTGGCCAGTGGAAGCACGGCAATGGAGTGGATGGGGCCGATTGGATTGGCAGCAGAAGTGTGCCAGCCAAACCCTCCTGCATGAAATGCCAGCAGCGCTCCCGCGAGCAGGCAGACGGAAATGGCCGCCACCACGAACGGCCAGAAAAGAAGCCGCTTCGCGGGCAAAACCTGGGTTGGTTCTGTCGGCTTAACGTCGGGAAGCGGGATGACAGGAGTGGCATTGCCGTTTTTTTCGGTTACGAAGCGGTAGCCTTTGCCCGATACTGTGTGGACGAAGCGGGGGTTGTCCGGGTCGTCTTTCAGGGCGTGGCGGACTTTGCGCATGGCGGTGTTGATGCCGTGCTCGGTATCAACGAAGACGTCCTTGCCCCAAATACGGTCGACGATTTCCTGGCGGGTGACGACGCTACCTTGCCGTTCCAGAAGAAGGATCAGCAACTCCATAGGGATGCGCTCGAGGGAAATGCGTTCGCTTTTCTGGGCGCGACCCTGGCGTCGCAACTCGAAGCCGGCGCAATCGAGCTGAAATTCAGCGAATCTGTACTGCGACTCAGACATATCGCCCCAGGACTGAGGCACAAAACTATAGCATTGCCGGGGGCTGCCCGGGTAAGGGCTTTTGACGTCAATTGGTTAGCGCTCCAGATTTCTTCACCCAATCTTTACCTTGCCGTCCTTGTGATTTTTCGGCATCCGCGACAGGATGCGGCCCGGAGTTTGAAGAAGTTCTCATCGAGCGAACTCTTCGAACGAAAATTACAAGGAGATGACATATGAAAACAATTTCCAGGAAGTTCCGTGCGGGCCTGGGCTCAGTTTTGATGGGAGCCTTCTTAACCGCAATGGCCGCCGCCCAGTGTGGGACTCCGACCGCGAAGCTTCATAAGCAAACCTGGCGGGTAGGCGACCCGACGGCGGCACTGATTCAAGCTGCCGACACGGTAGACCCAATCGTGGGCATGTGGCATGTGATGTTCACGGCCGAGGGCAACCGTGTAGGACCACCGGACGGCACTCCAATCGACAATGCCCTTGTCGTCTGGCATGCCGATGGCACAGAGATCATGAACTCGGGGCGGCCGCCTCAGGATGGGGACTTCTGCATGGGCGTTTGGAAAAACGTCGGGCCGAACCGATACAACGTAAATCACTTCGCCTGGGGCAGCAACGATACCACCAATGCGCCGAACGGGATTGGGAATCCAACCGGGCCGACACGGATCATCGAAAAGGTTACTTTGTCGGCGGACGGAAACTCTTTCAGCGGCACGTTTTCGCTGAGAGCCACCGATATCGCAGGGAAGACGACTGCCTTTATCATCGGCGCGATCACGGGGACTCGCGTCACCACGGAAACGACGGTGCAGGACTTGCTCTAAGGTAAAACTGACTCCAGAGTTGGCAGGGCGGTGGGAATCCAGTGCCCGCCGCTCTAAAGTTTTTGCGTGACATCCGCACTCTGTTAACTGTTAATCGCAATAACGCTCAATGACTAGGCGGTCAAAACGTGAGACGCCTGTTTACGTCGGTTAGAATTATTGTGGCAGAATTATGCGATTTCCATCCTTGCTCGCGATTGTAGGCTTGGTAACGGTATGTGCCTCGGCACAGCGCGAAGGGTCAATCAACGGCACGATTCGGAATCATAAGCCACGCGACCGCGGCGCTGGCCACGGCTAAGCCCGCGCAGATCAAGATGACGATCCGGAATCCGAATATGAAGGCCTGCCGAATCGATTCTTTGACGGCGGCGCTTGTAGCGGAATCGAGGTCGGCGGGCACCTGCAAGCCCGCGAGTTTGGTCTCATCGGTTCGAATTTCCCGCATGCTCGACGCCGGCACTGAGATGTGCGCCAGCGTCTGATTCAATCGGGAGCGAAAGGCGTAGACCATCACGACGCCGAGGACCGCTATCGCAATCACACCCGCGACTCGGGCAACCGCGTTGTTGATTCCGGATGCCGTGCCGACCCGGTCCTGGCCTACAGAATTCATCACCACGGTCGTGAGAGGAGCCACGGTCACAGCCAGACCAAACCCCAAGATGATCACCGCGGGAAAAAACGTCTTCCAGTAGTCGCCCCCAATCGAAGGGACAGCAAACAGAACGAATCCCACAGCAGCAATGAGAGGGCCGACGATCAACGGACCCCTTGGGCCGTAGCGCGCACCCAGTCCGCCGGACCAGCGCGAAAGCAGAAACATCAGAAGAATCAACGGCAGAATCGCGCTCCCGGCTGCAGTTGAGGAGTAGCCTTGGACCTGGATCAGGTTCAGCGGAAACAGGAAGAAGAAAATGCCTGTGGCTGCGTAGAGGAATAAAGTAAGGAGGTTAGCGCCGCTAAAGCCTGGGCTTTTGAAGAGCGCGACTGGCACCAGCGGCGATGATGTGCGGGCCTCAACGAAGCCAAAGGCTACAAAACAGCCGAGGCCGGCAATCAAACTCCCTAAGACCACAGGGCTTCTCCAACCCAGGTCGACGGACTCGATGAACCCGCTTACCAGGCCGCCTAGCCCAACAGTGACGAGCAACGCTCCCAACCAATCAATGCGACGTGCGATAGCGCTGCGGCTCTCCGGAATTCGCCAGATCGAGATCGCGATGACGACCACCGCGAACGGGAAATTGATGAGAAACACCCAGCGCCAGGAAGCGTGCGCAACCACCCAGCCGCCGAGGACTGGACCAACCGCGGTGGTGATCGCGGTGGATCCAGACCACGTACCAATCGCTTGTCCGCGGCTCTGCTCGTCGAAAGATGCACTGATCATCGCCAGACTGCCAGGAACCAGAAGTGCGGCGCCTATACCCTGGATGCTTCGGGCGGCGATCAGTTGACGGATGTTCGCCGCAGCTCCGCAGGCGGCGGAGGCCAGGGCAAATGTTGCCACGCCCACCATGAATATCAGGCGCCGGCCGAATACGTCGCCAAGCAAGCCTCCAACCAAGATCAACGCGCCTAGAAACAGCCCATAGGATTCCACCACCCATTGCACATCCACCACGGTTGCGTGAAAACTCGCTTGCAGCGCCGGTAGGGCGACATTGACCACCGTGCCATCGATGAATGCCATGCTGGAGGCGAGAATGGTTACGGCGAGAATCCAGGGCTTGGCTTGCGATCCACATGAAACTCCATCCGCCACGGATTGGCTCACGGCATCGCAAGGCACTCTCATGCAGACTATGGATGCCATTCGCGGTTCTGGAGGTTCTGTTCTGTCGAACCGCGGCTGGACAAAGCGGTCATGGCGGAGCCAAGAAGCGCGTCCACCGATGGTGAGGCTACTTCAGTCTTGCGTACTCTACCTTGGCTTCTTTGAGGATGGGAATATCCGGATCGGCATTCTTCCAGAGTGCGAAAAAGTCCTGATAGGTGGTCCGGGATTTGGTGGTGTCGCCTGACAGAGCGCAGGCCCGGGCTAACTGGAGACGCGCCAGGGCAGCGACAGGAGTATTAATGATGAGCCCCCGATGATCGATCATTTTTTGAAACTCAGCTTCGGCCGGTTGTCCCTGTCCAGCCTTCAGGTACGCTCTACCCCGGAGATAGACTGGGTACATGGTGCCCAGTTGAAAGGGAGCGGGGGTTCCGAGCTCGTACATTGAGGCGGCCTGCAGAAGCTCAAGCGCTTGGCTTGCGTTGCCGTTGTTCAACCCTATCTCGGCGCGGATCGCCGGCAACCAGTAGGCTTGGATCATGGTATCGAGCGGAGCCTCTTTGGCGATCTGATCTAACATCTTTTGCGCCGGCGCATTCTCTCCAGCCCGGGCCAGAGCCAGAGCGGCGATGAGGCGTATGTCGCGCCCCGGACTCAGCGCCAGGGCCTCATCGACGGTTCTGCGCGCCGCAGCGGCATTTCCGAACTCGGCCTCCCGCAGCGCCTCGGTGATCTGCCAGACTGCAGCCGACTCCTGGGAGTCATTGCGCTTGGCCACGTCCACTGCGCGCATTGAAAGTTCGCGCGCTTTCGCCAGACGACCGTGGAAGGCCTCGGTATCGGATTCAGTGGTCAGCATCTGGTCCTGCACCCCCGCCTTGTCCTGGAACCAGGCTACCTGTTCCTGCATGGCGGCTTCGTCATTCTGAAAAAACGCCAATTGATAGCGGCTGAGGCGCAGGCCGGGGCCGTCAAGCTTCAGCGCGATGGCCTTGTCGAAGGCGGCCTTGGCTTCATCGGGGCGATTCAGGGCCAGATAGCCGCCGATCAGATTGCCGTAGCCGATCACGCTGGTTGGGGTGAGGCGCAGGGATTCCTGGGTGCCGGCGAGCGCCTTGTCCAATTGACCAATCAGCGCATAGTCGAAACCCAAATTGTTGGGCGCAACATCGTCGGCGGGATAGGTTTGCTGCCACTGACTGTAAATCTGAATGCTCTTTTCAATCTCTCCCGTCACCACGCTGTAATACTGACCTTCGATGTAGTACCGTTCGCGCTCGCTGACCCGGTCGCGTAGTTCATAGGCCTTCTTATAGTTCGCCACCGCATGTTCAAACTGGCTGACGCTCAGATAGGCGGTGCCCAACGAGGCGTAGGCGCGGGCGAAGTTGGGGTCAAGTTGCACGGCCCGCTTGAAATAGGGCAGGGCCTCGGCAAATTCCTTCTCGTACTGGATGCGGCGGCCATCCGAGTAGGCCTGGAGCGCGTCGAGTGAGGAGGTGGTGGCCTGCTCCAGTGGCTTGTTGAATTTCTGCACCGAGGCCAGCGATTCTCCCATCTTCTCGCGCAACTGGTTCCCGGCATCTTCGAGAGCCTTGAGCACTTTGTCGCGATTGTCGGCCTCGGCTTCGGCACTCTTCAAAGTGTCGCCGGTCTGGCAGTTCAACGCCTTTAACCCAACGAGGTAATGGTTGCCCACGTTCGCGATCGAGCCGACGATCAGCGCCCGGCTGTCGGTGCGCTGGCAAATCTCCCGCGCCACGTCCTGGCTCAAACGCTCGTTGGATGGTCGATTCATCATGCGGAGTGCGCCATTTACTTTTTCATCGGAGAGCACATTTAACAGCGGTGACTGCTCGAGCTGAATCGCGAGCGCCTGCTTCAGCGTGCCATCGAACACGGTGTCCGCTGTGGTGTTGACGAAGTCAGCGAGCACGATGGTATCTTTTTCGCTCAACTGGATAAATCGCCGGGAGCGCCAGTACAGGCCGCAGGCAACCAAAGAAATCAATATCAGGGCCGCCGGAAGTAGAGCCTTACGGCCGCGTGTTCCGGAGGTTACAATCTTTTCCGCGAAAGCCGATGTGGCCGCGACTGAGGCTGCGGCCGCGACCGGACCGGACGTGGAGACTACGATCGGCACCGGTCCCGAACCGGTCGCGGCCGCCTGACCGGTATCGAGGTCCCGCTTCAAGCGCTGCAAATCCGCGCGCATGTCAGCGGCGTGCTGGTAACGCAGGCTGCGATCCTTCTCCAGCGCCTTATTGATGATGCGCTCGAGTTCGAGAGGAACGACGGGATTCAGCCGCACCGGGGCCGCCGGCGTCCGATTCATAATCGCTTCGCAGATGACCGCTGAGCTTTCGCCGTGAAACGGCAAATCACCCGTCGACATCTCGTAAAGCACGGCCCCGAAAGAGAAGAGATCGGTGCGCGGATCCAGTTCCCTGGCGCGCACTTGCTCGGGCGACATGTACGCCACCGTTCCCAGCATCGTGCCCGGACTGGTCAGATGGGTTTCGTCCATGGCGCGCGTCTCGCTATTGGCCGCGGCAACCTGGCGGGACGAGCCTCCCGCCGCTGAAACTTTGGCCAACCCAAAGTCGAGAATTTTGCCGTGTCCCTGCTCCGTGACGAAAATATTCGCCGGCTTGATATCGCGGTGAACCACACCCTTGGCGTGCGCGGCGTTCAAACCATCGGCGATCTCGATTCCGAGCGAAAGAACCGTTTCAATATCCAAGGGTTTTCCCGCGATCCGGTGCTTGAGGGTGACACCGTCCAGAC
>Ga0302180_10002119_pt1 | contig 15546 bp, 15 predicted proteins | sample I_Palsa_E3_2_FD_200575 | JGI IMG/M metagenome (GOLD analysis project Ga0302180, IMG submission 200575) | Peat permafrost microbial communities from Stordalen Mire near Abisko, Sweden - I_Palsa_E3_2 | ecosystem: Environmental > Terrestrial > Soil > Palsa > Peat permafrost | place: Sweden... | reverse complement strand
AGGCCGCAAGGCCGGCGCGGAACTTCTCGTGGAACTTGTCGGCGACTTGTTCGACGACGATGAAGCGTTTCGCCGCGCAACACGTCTGGCCGGCGTTGTACATTCTGCCCCAGATGGCCCACTTGATCGCATGGTCGAGGTCCGCGTCATCGAGGACGATGAACGCGTCGCTTCCACCGAGTTCCATTGAGGAAGGTTTGACATTTGCGCCGGCCTTGGCCGCAATGCTTTTGCCCGCAGCAACGCTGCCGGTCAACGCGACGCCCTTGACGCGCGGATCGTTAACGATCGCGTCCGACTGTGCGTGCGTTACCAGAAGATTCGTGTAGAGACCGGCCGGTGCGCCCGCATCGGTCAACAGTTTCTCGAAAGCGATTGCGCACTGCGGAACGATACCGGCGTGCTTTACGACGATGACATTGCCTGCCATGAGATGCGGGCCAGCGACGCGTGCGAGCTGGTAATACGGAAAGTTCCATGGCTCAACGCAGAAAATCACGCCCATCGGGCTGCTTTCCATGTGAGCCGTGCCGGTTGTGGGATTGAGCGCGACGGGAGCGAGAAACCGCTCAGCGTTCTTGGCGTAGTAGGCGAGAATATCGGCACTAAATTGCACTTCGCCCCGCGCTTCGCCGATGCGCTTGCCCATTTCGAGCGTCGCTAGGCGCGCAAAGTCGTCAAACTTGTCGTGCAGGATCGCCGACGCTTTGGCGATGATGGTAGCGCGTTCCGCGTACGTTTTGTGCCGCCACGTATCGAAGCAGGACTGAGCGGCTGCTAGCTTTTTCTCCAGTTGCTCGTCGGTAATCCCAACGAACGTTTTTAGAGTTTTTCCATCGAAGGGATTGACGCTTTCGTATTCCATTGCGGGCATTGCGTGTGGCAGGGCCATGGTGTGTCGCCTTTTTCTAACGTGCCGTCGAACATGACAGCGCACTCAACGTAGCACCAGAGCCAGTAAAGCGGTGTAGTTAAAGTCGGGATTTCTTTTTTGGTTGTAGGGCGTTCACAATGGGTACAAAGTAGAGTACGTGTGTCGAGCGGAAACTAGGCGCGAGCGATGGGCAGCACGACCGTCATCTTCGTACCGTAACCCTGATCCGACTCCACGCGAACCTCGTTGGCCAAGGTCTTCACCAAGAACAGACCGCGCCCGTCTTCGGCAAGTTCATCGTCCGGAAGGAGCGCGACGAATTTCTCGAGACCGGGGCCTGTGTCGACGACGGTGACGACCGGCGCTGCGTCGGACCAGTCGACCTCCATGTTTACCAGGCCCGGCGCGTGCTCGACGGTGTTGGCAAGTATCTCGCCGACGATAAGCTCGGCGGTGAAGAGATCCGCATTCGCTCCGGCGAGGCGTTCGATGAACTGCATCACTTCGTGCCGCGCGCTGTGCGCCGAGTAGGCGTGGCTGGAGTGAAAGCTCCAGCTTTGGCGCAGGTTGATCTCGTCGCCGGTGATTGCACCGGTGGTCGGAGTCACGCGTACAACCACGAGCACGGCGTCATCGCCCGGAGCTTCGTTGCCGAGCACCGCTTGGCGAATCGCTTCCGCCGGTCGCGGGGAAGGCTTGGTCACGAGCGCGTCGATCGCATTGCGCAACGCGCGCTCGGTAGCGTCGATTTCGCGCGAGAACTCGGTGATGCCGTCGGTGTAAAAAACCACGATGCTCTCGGGTTCCAGCGTGGCGCTATAGCTGCGATATTCGGTGTTGCCGGCGACGCCGAGCGGAAGCGAACCATACGGCAGCTGGTGCGCGCGCTTATTCGGACCGGCGAGGATCGGAGAGGGGTGACCCGCACTTGCGTAGCGCAGCGTGCGCGCATCGCGGTCGATGAGCGCGACGAGCGCAGTTGCGAGCGCAGTTGCAACGGTAGGATCGTGCAACTGCAGCAAGCGGTTCACTTTGGTGAGTATTTCGGCAGGGTCGTTGTTGTCGATCGCGGTTGCGACGATGCTCTGGCGAATGCGTCCGGCGCTCACCGCGGCGTTGAGGCCGTGGCCGGTAACGTCGCCGATCGAAATTGCGATGCGTCCATCGGGAAGTGCGAACGCGTCGTACCAGTCGCCACCAATAAGCACCTCTTGCCCCGCGGTGAGATACAGCGCATCGAAGCGCATGTAGGGGTGCTCGGGAAGCGACTGCGGTAGGAACGCGGACTGCAGCGTGGTTGCGATGCGGGCCGTGCGCTCGAATGCGCGGCGTTGGTCGTCGATGTCGGTGTGCGTTCCGTACCAGCGAACGATGTTACCGCGATTGTCGCGCATCGGCTCGCCTCGCATGAGGAACCAGCGCGACACGCCGTCATCTCGGCGAAGAAGAAGCTCGCGTTCGAAGCGTTTTCCGGCAGCGATCAGTTGTTCCCAATCGGCGATCCCAAGCGAGAGATCGCCCGAGCCGGTGAACTGGTGCCAGCGCTGGTTGAGCCAGTCGATCGTTCCGGAGGGATCGGCCGTCCACACCATTTGCGGAAGAGTTTCGGCCAAGACTTTGAAGCGCCGTTCCGCGGCCTGCAGTTGCACGAGCGCAAAGCGCCGTTCGGCGGTCATTGCGCTCAGAACGAGCCCGGTGATGGCCAGCACGGCGGTGAAGACGACGAAGGCGATCATGCGCCCGTTGAGCGAGAGGCCGGTGAACGGGCCGAAATCGTGGACCGTCGCCCAAAGCGCGACCCACGTGATGGCAACCATCAGCGCCGTCATGATCCGCGCCCCGGTTCGCAGCGCTGCCCACACGACGAAGGGGTAGAGCGGAAACGCCATCGGGAGCCGCGAGAAAAATTCCAGAAACGCGCACGCGAAGGTGAGCGGTATCGCAATCGCGATTTCGATCGGCGTCGCATCACCGGCGAGGATTCCGTTACGGCGGACGTCGCTCCAGGTGAGGATGAGCGGCGCGAAGAGCAGCACGCCGGATGCGTCACCGACCCACCACAGGAACCATAACGATCCGTACGACGACCACGGAAACACGTGGGCGAGCGCGAGCTGCAGCGTGCCGTTGGTCGCGGTCACCGTCATCGCGAGGATCGAGCCGAACGCGACGAAGACGGCAACGTCGCGTACGCGCGCGAAGCTGCGATCGAAGTTGAAACGGCGCAGCAAATATGCGCTAAGCACCGGGCCGAGCGTATTCCCGGCCGCGATCGCAAGCGCAGTGATCGCGGGCTCGTCTTTGGTGAAGTTTGCGATGAACGCGCCTAGAAAAACCCCGGGCCACATGCGTTTGCCGCCGAGGACGAGCGCCGCAACCGCAATACCGGTCGGCGGCCAAATGGCGGTAATCTGCTTGACGCCGAACGCCATCGAAAAACCGATGTAGGCGAAGAGGACGTAGGCGCCGGCGACAACGATGATCCAAGCCGCGTACGCGGCCAGGCCGCGCACGTCGGAGGGCATTCGCACCGCTGCAGACCCTCGAGCTTCGACCTGCGCCATTGGTCCGGCCCTTCGTTTTGCCCGCGAGGCAGACCCCCCGCGGGGAGCCCGTCTGGGCGTTAGGTCTTCGTGAAGAAGGGCGGCGTCAAATGGGTTTAATAGCCGGGCGGCCGCTTTGCGTGAAACGCCGTGCGGACCTGATACTCCGAAGCGATCGAGGCGAGCGTCGCTTCGCTCCACACGTTCCCGACAAATCCAAGCGCGGTCGGTAGGCCATATAGCCCAAAGCCGTTGGGAACGCTGATGCTCGGAATGCCCGCAAGGTTTGCCGGCGTTACCGGATCGATCGCACCGGGCGCGTCGGGATACACCTTGTCGAACGGCACGCCGATCGGATAGGCGACGGTCGGCAGCGTCGGAAAGGCCACCGCATCGTACGGCGACACACATTTGCGAACGTCGCGATCGATGAACGCGCGTAAGCGCATCGCGTCGACGTAGTCGACGCCGAGCGTCGCATAGGCAATATAGCCGCCGACGCGGTCGTCCTTCGATCGTAACTCGCGCGAACGGCCGGACTCGATGAGCGTGCGAAATGCCGAGGCACATTCGGCGTTGAGCAGTGCTCCGATAACGGCGCCGAAGGGATAGTCCGGCAGCTTGACGTTCGTCTCCACCTCGGCAAATTGCCGTAGCACGCGCAACGACGCATTGAAGTTGCGGACGACCGCGGGTTGCGATTTTCCGGTCGCCTGGGCAAAGACGCCGATCTTGGGGCGTCGATTGGCTACCGTAAATGGTCGCGTCTGCGCGGTGGAGTCCTTTGGATCCGCGCCGGCGATCGTGCGCAGGATCGTATCCGTATCGCGTGCTGAGCGAGCCATGGGGCCGAGCTTGTCCGAACTCCACATCAAGGGCATCGCGCCGAAACGGCTCACCCGCCCGAAGGTTGGACGCAGGCCGGTCACGCCGCACATTGCCGAGGGCGTAAGAATCGAACCATTCGTTTCCGACCCAATTGCAAATCCTACGAGCCCAGCCGAAACGCATGCGCCCGGTCCGCTCGAACTTCCGCCGCTCCAATACGCGCGATTCCACGGCGTCCGGCCCGGTCCGGTAAATGACGCATCGGCATCGTTGTAACCAAATCCGCCGGCCAGTTCGACCATCGCGAGCTTTCCGAGCAACACGCATCCCGCGTTCTTCAAGCGCTCGACGATGGTTGCGTCGTAATCGAAGACTTGATCGCGATAGGGTGCGGCGCCCCAGGTGGTCGGTGCACCCGTTGCGGCGAGCAGATCCTTCACTCCGTACGGCACGCCGTGCAACGCGCTCTTACGCCTGCCGCGCTTCAAGGCCGCGTCGGCCTCTTTGGCTTCGCGGAGCGCACGATCGTGCATGATCGTGACCACGGCGCCAAGTTCGTTCCCGTAGCGTTCGAGGCGATCGAGATAGAGCTTGGTAATGTCGAGCGAGCTGATCTCCTTCTTCGCGATCAACGAACCGAGTGTAGTCGCATCCGCGAAGGCGAGGTCGTCGTTCGTCATTCGTCCACCGCAAATTCCGGTGACGGGCCGTCACCGCTGCTCAGGGCATGGTGGGCACGAATCGTTTTCCCCGCCGCGAAACCCTGATCGATACCGGTCGCAATCGCATCGATCTGTGCGTCGGTCAACGCCGAATCGAACTTTCGCATGCGCAGCGCGAGCTCGTGCGCCGCCGACGAGGGCGGCGGGGTCGGGGTCGGCGACGGCTTGGGCGAGGCCGTTGCACCGAGCAGCGCCGTCGCCCCGGCCGTTACGAGAAACTCCTTGCGCGATCTCATTGCACTACCACTTCCTCACGGCTCGTTCTAATAGCCGAGATAGGAGCGGCGAATGCGGTCGTCGTCAACGAGATCGGCGCTGCGGCCTTCGACGGCGACGCGGCCGGTTTCGAGTACGTAGGCGCGCGACGACGAGGAGAGCACGATCTTCGCGTTTTGCTCCGCGACCAAGATTGCGACGCCGTCGCGAGCATTGATCTGAAGCAGCAATTCGAAGATCTCGCGAACGATCTTTGGCGCAAGTCCGAGCGAAGGCTCATCGAGCAGGAGCAGGCGCGGTCGCATCATCAGCGCGCGCGCGATCGCAAGCATCTGTTGTTCTCCGCCGGAGAGCGTTCCCGCGGCTTGCCCAATGCGTTCGCGTAGCCGCGGAAAGTACTCGAGCACGCGATCGTAGGTCTCGCGCTCCTGCTCGCGATGGCGACCCGTATATGCGCCGAGCTTCAGGTTCTCTGCAACCGTGAGTGATGACAGGGTTCCGCGTCCCTCCGGAACGTGCGCGATGCCGAGACGCGCAGCATCCTCCGGCGCGCCGGTGAACGCCGAGCCGTCGAAGCGGACTTCACCGTTCGTTTTGACTGCGCCGGTAAGCGCACGAAACGTCGTCGTTTTTCCCGCGCCGTTGGCGCCAAGCAGTGCGACGATCTCGCCCGGTTCCACCCGTAGATCGATACCGTGCAACGCATCATTCTCGCCGTAGCGCGCGTGCAGCGCGGTTGCCTCCAGCAATGCCATGTCAGCCGGCCGTTCCCAGATACGCCTCGATCACGGCCGGATTATGCTGCACGTCCTGCGGCGTTCCATCGGCCAATAGGCGACCCGAATCGAGCACCACGATGTGCGTGCACAGCTGCATCACCAGACCCATGTGGTGTTCGACCATCAGCACGGTCATTTCCCAATCGGCGGCAAGCTTCGCGATCCGTCGCGCGAGCCCGTCGACCTCTTCATGCCGCAGGCCCGAAGCCGGCTCATCGAGCAGCAGCAACTGCGGTTTACCGGCAATTGCGCGCGCAAGTTCGACGGCCTTGCGCGTGGGGAACGGGAGCGATGCAACGTATGTGCCGGCAATTGATTCAAGCTCCATATACGCAAGCGCCGCGTGCGCGAGCTCGCGCGACTGCGCCTCCGTCGACGCTGCACCGGTCGCCCCAATCATGACGTTGTCGAGCACGGTAAGGCGATCGAAAAGCGCGACGTTTTGAAACGTCCGTGCGATTCTCTTTTTCGCTATCGCGTGCGCAGGCAAGCGCAGCACATCCTCGCCGTTCAGGCTGATCTGGCCCGAGGCGGGATCGTAGAGCCGCGTGATGCAGTTGAAGCAGGTCGTTTTACCGGCGCCGTTCGGACCGATTAGTCCGGCGACCTCACCGCGCCCGACGTCAAACGAGACGTCGGAAAGCGCAGTGACGCCGCCGAACCGCAGGGTTAGGTTACGAACCGATAAGAGCACCTATTTTCGAGCGTCGATCACGAAGCCATAAGGCACGAACAGCCCGTTTACGTACTTTCCGAGCTGCTCTTGGCGAATCGGAAAGCGATCGGTCGGCGACGTGCTCAGCGTCACGCCGTCGATGAAGAACGGGTTCTTTTCGTTAAGGTGCAACGCCGCGTTCATCAGCGAATCGCGCGTCGGGTTTTTGCCCGCGTGCTTGAGCGCGTCGACCATCGTATACGCGGCAGCCATGCCGTAGATCACGAAGGCGTTGTTGGGGTCCGCTTTCCCACCGTACTTCGAGAGAATTTGGCGGTACAGCTTCATGCCCGGCGCGCCGGCCATGCCCGGGTTGGTCGGATCGAGCACGTATTCGGCCGTGATGATGCCGTTGGTTGCTCCGGCACCGCCGGCCTTGGTCGCAGCCTGCATGAGGAATTGCGCCGCCGACACGTCGGTGAGGTACGTAACCGGATTCCAACCGAGCTTGGCTTTGATGACCATCGATTGCACCGCGAACTTCGGCGTTGCGGCGATCAGCAGCGTGTCGGCACCGCTAGCTTTGAGCGCTTGCATCTGCGAGCCGACGTCGGCATCGGTCACTTCGTAGGACGCGGTCTTCACGACGGTGGGTCCCTTGCCTTTGATCGCCCGCTGGAACCCGGTGACATAGTCCTGGCCGAAGTCGTCGTTTTGATAGATGATTGCTACCTTGGCGTTCTTATTGTGCGCAACGAGATCTTTGCCGAAGATCTGCGCTTCCGATTGATAATCGGGATTGAAAAGCAGCGTGTAGGGATATTTGGTTCCCTCGAGGCCAAACTGCGTCGCTCCCGTCGCGATGAAGAGCTGCGGAATCTTATTTTGATTCAGATACGGCTGCACCGCGACATTCGGTGCCGTCCCGAGCGTATTGAAGAACGCGAAGACCTGGTCTTGTTCGGCGAGCTGCTTGACGAGCTGGACGGTCTGTGCCGGATTGTAGCCGTCGTCGACGTCTTTATAGACGATCTTCCGTCCGTTGACGCCGCCGTTATCGTTGACGTATGCGAAATATGCTTGGATGCCCTGGGAAATCGTTCCATAAGCCGCAGCCGGGCCGCTAAACGGGTGCGTGCCTCCGATCAGAATCTGCGTGCTGGTAACGCCCGGCGCGTCACCGAGTGCGAGACCAGGGGTACTGATGAAGTTTCCCGCGATCAATGTCGAAGCGATCGCGAGCACGCCGAGACGACGAGAAAAGTGCATGGTTACCTCCTACTGAGCGTACGAAGTGCGCCGGCAATCCCGCCGGGAATGAGGATCATGACGAGGATGAGTGCGATACCGTAGATGAGCGATGTGGCGGCGACGTTGATCGACTGCGCGGCGAGGGGCAAGAACTCGACCACTAAGCCGCCGATGACGGCGCCCCATAGTGAGTCGAGGCCGCCGATCACGACGCCGATGATCAGCGTGAGCGAGAGTTGCAATCCGAAGGTGTCGGGACTGACGTATGCGGTGGCGGTCGCGACTAGCGCTCCCGCGATTCCGGCGTACGCCGCGCTGAGCGCAAACGCGAACGTTTTGTAGGGAACCGGATTGATTCCGAACGAGGCCGCCGCGATCTCGTTGTCGCGAAGCGCTCGCAAGCTGCGCCCGATGCGCCCGCGCAGCATGAACCACGTGATGAGTAGCAGCAATGCGGCGATTCCCCATGACTCCGCGTAGAGTACTCTCGAGTCGCGCGAGAAGGGCAGCGTCACGCCTTGCGCGCCGCCGGTGATCCAGCCGAAGCGCTTGATCAACGGTGACACTGAAACGGCGAGGGCAAACGTTGCAAGCGCAAGATACGCGCCGGTGAGACGCAATGCAACCACTCCGACGATGCCGCCAAGGACGAAGGAGACTATAGCCGCTAACGGGATCGCCAATTCCGGCGGCCATCCCGCGCTATGCGCGAGGATTGCCAGTGTGTATCCGCCGGCAGCCATGAATGCACCCTGCCCGAGCGAGATTTGTCCGTTCGTTCCGGTCAAAACCGTTAACCCCAAAATCGCACACGTGTACGCGCCGGCAAACGCAAATTGAAACGTGAGGAACGAGGGAATCACAAACGGCAGCACAGCGAACAGCACGACGGCCACGATGAGGGGAACGAGACGACGCGCTTGCGGGGTCATACGCGGGTCACGCTCTGTTTCCCGAAAAATCCGCTAGGCCGTACGACGAGCACGAGCACGATGATCAGGAACGCCGCCGGTAATCGCAGGTCTGTGCCGATAAACGAGACGTACGTTCCCATGAGGTTGAGCGCTACGCCAAGGATCAATCCGCCCACCACGGCACCCACCGGACTGTCGATACCGCCGAGTACCGCAGCCGCAAATGCGTAGACGACCAGTCCTTGCATCATGTTCGGTTCGAGAAAGACGATCGGCGCGATCATGACCCCGGCGATGGCGCCAACCACCGCGGCTAGTCCCCATCCGAGCGCGAGCATCCACCCCACGCGAATGCCCAGCACGCGACTCTCGGTGGGATAGAGCGCCGCGGCGCGCATCGCGAGTCCAAGGCGCGTGCGGCCGAAGAAAAACCACAGCACGGCGAGCATACCAAGACACGTGACGATCACGCCGATATCCTGAGCGGAGAGCACGACCCCACCTAACCGAAGGGTCGTCTGCGGGAACGGGCTCGGAAACGCATGCACATCATAGCCCCAAATCCAACCCGCGAGACCGTTGATCGAGATCAATAAGCCGAGCGAAACGATCACGATCGTCAGCGGCGACGCCCGCTCGATGGGGCGGATCACGGTGCGTTCGATTGCCACGCCGCCAACAAACGCAATGAGTACCGTGAGCGCGAAGGAGATCCAGATCGGTACGCCGCGATCGATCAGCGTATACGCGATGAACGTCGAAAACATCGCCATCTCACCTTGGGCGAAATTGATGACGTTAATCGAACGATAGATGAGCACGAGCGCCAGCGCCATGCTGGCAATGATCGAGCCGGTTGCAAGCCCGCTGACGACTTGCTCAGCCAGCTCCGAGATCAGCACGCGAGGTAGCGCCGAACGTGATAATCACGATCGCCGAAAAGGCGTTCGACGAAGGTCATGCGCTTGAAGTAGTGTCCGATTTTATATTCCTCGCTCATGCCGATCGCGCCGTGAAGCTGAATCGCCTGTTGTCCGATGAAGCGGCCGGACTTCGCGACTTGCGCCTTTGCCGCCGAGATGGCGCGCTTGCGCGCTACTGCGTCGGGTTGCGATTCGACCGTCATCGCCGCATGGTAAGCCATCGAGCGCATCAGCTCGAGTTCGATATACATCTCCGCCATGCGGTGCTGTAATGCCTGGAAAGAACTGAGCGGAACGCCGAATTGCTGCCGCACTTTCAAGTATTCGACTGTTGTCTCAAGCATGACGGTGCATAGACCAAGCGCCTCCGCGCAGAGTGCAGCCGTGGCGGCGTCGACCCCCGCTTCTAGCGCATCCAGCGCGTTGCCGGGCGGCGCGATCACTGCATCCTCGCCGAGCGTGACACCATCGAACTGCAGCGTCGCGACGTCGTGCCCGTCTTCGCCGGGATAGGGCGTACGCGTGAGATTGGCGGACGAAGCGGGAACCAGAAAAAGCGCGATGCCGTCAGCTGTTATGGCCGAGACGATGAGGGTGTCCGCGGTTGACGCATCGAGCACACGGACCTTCGTGCCGCTCAGCTTCCAAGCGCCGGCGTCGCGCTCCGCGCGAACTTCAACGCTCGCCGGGTCGTAACGCACACCGCGTTCTTCGTACGCAACCGCGAAGCGGCGACGGCCTTCGACGACGTCCTCGATGAGATCGCGGCGATTGGCTGCGTGCAGCACCGCTCCGGCGAGGACGACGTGCGAGACGAACGGCGAGACCACGAGTCCGCGGCCGAGTTGCTCCATTAAGAGCAGCGTTTCGGTCGCGCCGCCGAAACCGCCCGCGTCTTCCGGGGCGCCGATCCCGAGCCAGCCCAGCTCAGTGAACTGCTTCCAATGATCTCGCCGCGCGCCGTTCGAGGAACCGTTTGTCGCAAAGCGCGCGACGCCGTCGCGCAACAAGACTTGTTCGGGGGTCAAAGTGAAGTCCATCGTCTATACTTTCAGAATCTGCTTGGCGATGATGTTCTTTTGGATCTCGTTGGAGCCGGCATAGATCGTGGCTTTGCGAAAGTTAAAGTAGTTGCGTGCGAGCGCAACGTCGCTGTATGGACCGCCCGCGTCTAGCGCGAGTTCTGTCAGCGCTTGTTGAATCTCGGTGCCTTTGAGCTTGAGGATCGACGATTCGGGACCTGGCCGCGTGCCGGCCGATTCCGCAGCAAGCACGCGCATTTCGGTGAAGGCAACTGCGGTCAATTCGATGTCGATCTCGGCAAGGCGCTCGTCGAACCGGCGATCCGCGATACCCTCGCGATCGCGCAGCTCACGCAGTTGCGTGACCATTTGCCGGCATGCGGCGATTCCCGCGGTACCGGTGCGCTCGTGCTCGAGCAAAAACTTGGCGTAGGTCCAGCCGCCGCCTTCTTCGCCGACACGGTTAGCGACGGGCACTTCGACGTTATCCAAGTTCACTTCGTTGATCTCTTGTCCGCCGTCGATCGTGGTGATGGGACGTACGCTCACACCGGGCGTGCGCATGTCCACCAAGATGAACGAGATGCCTTCTTGGCGCTTTTTCTCTACTGGTGACGTGCGCGCGAGCACGAAGATCCAATCCGCCCATTGCGCGGCCGTAATCCACGTTTTCGTGCCGTTGATCACGTAGACGTCGCCTTTGCGCTCGGCTTTGGTTGAAAGCGAGGCGAGATCGGAGCCCGAGCCGGGCTCGGAATAGCCTTGGCACCAGAAGTCCTCGGCTGAGAGAATGCGCGGAAGAAAGCGCGCGCGCTGTTCGTCGTTGCCGAAGTTGATAATTACCGGCGCGACCATACTCAGACCGAACGGCAGTAAACGCGGCGCCCAACCATACGACAGCTCCTCGGAAAAGATGTGCCGCCGGATCGGATCCCAACCTGTCCCGCCGTACTTCGCGGGCCAGTTCGGCGCGATCCAACCGCGCTCGAACAGCAAGCGCTGCCAGCGGTAGTAATCGTCTTTCTCGAGGTGATCGCCGGCTTGCATCTTGCGCCGAATATCATCGGGTAAGTGGGTCGTGATAAACTCACGCACCTCAGCGCGAAACGCCAGCTCCTCCGGGCTGAAGGTCAAATTCATAACGGTTCGGTTCCTGGTGCAGGGGATGTGACAAGCCGTTTTGTCGAATGAGTCTTTCCAACCTGCGCTAGAGGACCATATGGCCGACGTGGTAGACCAAGCACTTGTGGAAAAGCCGAGCCGCCGTTACGGCGGGCTCTCGGATGCGCAACGCCGCGCCGAGCGGCGCGCGCGTTTGCTCGCCGCCGGGTTGGAATTGTTCGGCACGATCGGCTTCTTGAAAACAACCATTCCGGCAATCTGCATGGCGTCTGGCGTGACGGCGCGTCACTTCTATGAGGAATTTCCTTCGCGCGAAGCGCTCTTACGCGCGATCCTGGACGATATCGCGGAGCACGCCCATGACATCGTGCGTGAGAAATTGCGCTCGACCGAAAAGCCTGTGTACGAACGCATGCTCGCGTCGAATCGCGCGTACTACACGTATTTCACGCAAGATCCGCGCCGAGCTCGCATCTACGCGCTGGAGAGCCTGGGCGTAAGCCCCGAACTGGAGCAGCATCGCCGGGACCTGCGCGAACGCTCGATCAAGCAGCTCACCCGTGCCACGGATTTCCTCGAGCCAACCGGCGTACTGCACGATCTCGACAGCCGCCTCATCTCCATCGGCCTCGGCAGCGCGGCCGTCGCGATTCTCGCCGAGTGGGTTCTCGCGTCCAACAAACCCAGTGTAGAAAAGATGGCCGAAATGCTGACCGTCTTTTGGACGCGCACCTTGCGCCTGGATTAGGGCTACAGTTCGCGCACGAGATAGCGAACGATCTTGCCGCCGCGATCGGCAACGCGAGCGCGTCCGACCTCAACAAATCCCATGGCTTCATGGAAGGCATCGGACTGCGGATTGGGAGGCTCGAAGTAGACCTCGGCGCAGACAACGTCGTGTCCGTCGGCGCGCGCGGCAGCAATAAGATCCTCGTACAGGCGGCGAGCAAGACCACGGCCACGCGCGCGCTCGGTTACGGCCACGCGATCGACGTACACGAAGCGTGGATAGCGTTCCTGAAACCAGCGAAAATTCGGGCTGTCATAGGGTGCGCGTTCATCGAACGCTATCAGCATTCCAAGCTTGTCGGGAGTGAGCACCGCGCGATAGGCGCTGCCGATCATCGCTCGCAGCTCGGATTCGGTCGCGGGCCAGAGCTGCGCTTCGCATTCCTGGTTGATCGCAAGGAACGCGGCAATATCGTCATCCATCTCCGGCCGCATCTTTTGTTCCGGCGAGTGCCAGTCCTGGACACATCGGTGCGCAGGCGCGCTGATTGAGCTATGCCTAGTGGGTGCGTGTGCCGATTGCCGTCGCTCTCCTTGCTGTGGGCGTGCTGGTCGCTCGAGGCGAAGCGTCGGGTGCCCAAACGGCGTCACTGGATTTGCTTCGCCGCGCCACCGATCCGAATCCGACCCTAAAGTCGTATACCGCGTCGGCAAAGCTCGACGCGACGCTGCACGTGGTGATCCCGGTGCACAAGAGCTTCGACGGCACGGTGTATTATCTCAAGCCAAAGCGGGCGATCGAATTTCAAAATGTCTCGGGATCGCTGAGCAAGTTCAAAGACCTCGTCACGTCGACGCCGTCGTATGAAGGAGCGATGACGCAATACACCATCACGTCGCTCACGGATGACGGGTCCGAATCGAGCTACTCTCTCGTCCCGAAGAAGCCCGGAAGCCGGGTAAAGAGCCTGACCGTTCGCGTCAACGATCAAAGCGCGCTCATCGACCGGGTCGTGTGGTCGTATACCAACGGCGGGTCGCTGCGGTTCGCGCAGACCTACGGCGACCCGAACGGCTTTCGCCTGCCCACCAAATCTGACATCGCCGCGCGTTTCCCCGATTACAGCGTCGACGGTACGATTACGTTCGCGAACTACGTTCCGAATGCGCCGGTATCACCATCCATCTTTATAAGTCCAAGTCCGTGACGACGCCAGCGACGCCGAGCAAAAAGGTATCCTTGGCGGATATCTTCATGACGTTTCTGATCATCGGCGCGACGAGCTTCGGCGGCGGCGTGGTCGCCTATCTTCGCAACGCGCTGGTGACCAAGAAGAAATGGCTCGACGACGATCACTTTCTCGAACTGATGTCGATCAGCAACACGTTACCGGGCCTCAACGCGACGAACATGTCGATCCTTGCGGGCGATCGCGTCGGCGGAACGCTCGGCTCATTCTTGGCCATGTTGGGGATGTGTGTGCCGGGCTTCATCTTCATGACGGTAGCCGGGTTTCTCTACGGCGAGCAGGGCGACCGCCCGCTGACAACGGCGGCGCTGCGAGGCGTGGCAGCGGCGGCCGTCGGGCTACTCAGCGCGACGTGGTTTTCGATCGGCAAGAAGTCGGTCAAAGGCTTTTACGATGCGTTCATTATTCTCGCCGCCGTTCTCGGCGTGAATTACCTCAAGTTCTCGGTGCCTGTTGTGCTCCTGGCGGTCGGCGCGCTTTCTATCTTCATCCATCGTCCCGCGAAGCAGCATCCGCCAGAAAAGGATTCCGAATGGATCAGATTCCTGCATTAGCGCGCGTCTTCGCCTATCTTTCGCTGCTGACCATTGGCGGCGGCATGGCGGCCTATCCCGAAATGAAGTCGCTGGTCGTCGACGTTCACCACTGGCTCACGAATGAGCAAGTGATCCACATTTATAGCGTTGGACAAATGGCGCCGGGACCGAACATGATGATGGTTGCCGCGATGGGCGAGCGCGTCAGCGGTCTTGCAGGAGCAGCTGTCGCGGCGCTCGCGTTCTTTGTGCCCACCGGGATCTTGACGTTCGGCGTCGGGCGGCTGTGGAACAAGCTCGCCGGTTGGCCCTGGAGAGACTCGATTCAAAAGGGCCTCGGCCCTGTGGCAATCGGTCTGGCCGTCGCCGGGTTAATCACCTTCGGGCGAGGCTCGATCACCGGTTGGGTCACGGTGGTGATCGGTCTCGCCGTTTTTACTTTAACACTACAAACCAAAATCAATCCGGCGCTGCTCATTCTCGGTGGAGCAATCGTCGGAGTAGTCGCACTGCGCTAAAGGAGCCGTCATGGCCGCCGCAATCACCGCTCGCGAATTCAAACTGCTGATGAAGCCGGAGATGTTTCTGACCAAACAGGCGGTTCTCCAGTTCAACGATCGATTGACGAAGCTTTCGAAGGACGCTGGGGTTGTGTACGAGCCCTTCGATCGCGTCGATTCGGAGATGCGCCAAGTACAGTTTTTTGACACGCCGGAATGTGTCTTCCGGACCAACCGGGTCATCCTCCGGCTTCGCCGCGATGCGTCGAGCGGGTTTCCCGATGAAACATATGAGGTAACGTTCAAGCGACGCTCGCCTGAGTTCGATGAAGCCGCGGATTTCAACATCAATTCGACGATGAAAGAAATCACGATAAAGAAGAAGTTCAAAGAAGAGATTATACGTGGCGATACGGTGGGTACGATCAAGAGCATTTTTTCGAATAATCTGATCGGCTACTATCCGGTGGCCAAATTCGAGCATCCACTCTCGGAGATCGTCGAAATCTTCCCGGGCCTCAAGTCACTCAATCTAGACACGACGAAAATCGTGTCAGCGGTGAACAACGCGCGCGTGCTCGAAATAGGGGCGCGTCTGGGCATCTACAACTTTGGGAAGAACACCTCAGCGCATGCCGACCTTGCACTATGGACTCGTCCGGCTACCGATAAATTCGACGTC
>Ga0302180_10002114_pt1 | contig 15569 bp, 16 predicted proteins | sample I_Palsa_E3_2_FD_200575 | JGI IMG/M metagenome (GOLD analysis project Ga0302180, IMG submission 200575) | Peat permafrost microbial communities from Stordalen Mire near Abisko, Sweden - I_Palsa_E3_2 | ecosystem: Environmental > Terrestrial > Soil > Palsa > Peat permafrost | place: Sweden... | reverse complement strand
GGCCAGGTTGGGATCGGCTGGCGAAATGCGCGAACCGGAAAAGGAGCACCGACTGTGAAGCTGGCCATTCTTGGAGGCGGCGGCGTACGTATGCCCGCGTTCGTGCGGGCCGTGCTGGCCGGGGGCGCCAACGTCTTCGACGAGATCAGCTTGTTCGAGCCCGACCCGGTGCGCCGGCAGACCACAGGAAGGCTGTCGGTCGAGCTCGCCGGCCTCCTGGGCCACCCGGGGATGGTTACCCAAACCGCTGACCCGGCCGAGGCTTTTACGGGCGCCAGCTTCGTGTTCTCGGCTATCAGGGTGGGAGGAGACCAAGGCCGCGTCACCGACGAACAGGTGGCCCTGCAGCGGGGCCTGGTCGGCCAGGAGACCACCGGGCCGGGCGGCGCCGCCATGGCGCTGCGCACCATCCCAGTGGTCCTGTCCTACTGCGAGACGCTCGCCCAGTGCTCGCCGGGAGCAGTGCTGATCAACTTCACCAACCCGGCCGGGATCATCACCCAAGCGATCTCGTTGTACGGAGGGGTGCCGGCGGTCGGCGTTTGCGACACGCCCAATGGCACCTTGGAGCGGTTGGGCGAGTTCCTGGGCGCCGAGCGCGAAGCGGTGCAGTCAGAGTACTCAGGGCTCAACCACCTGGGCTGGATAACGTCGTTCCGCGTCGAGGGAGAGGAGCGGATCGGCGAGCTGCTCGAACGCTACGAAGAGCTCCGCCAGTTTGACCACCGCTTTGCCGCCTTCGAGACCGATATGGTGCAGCAGGTGGGGGCGCTACCCACCGAGTACGTCTTTTATTACTACGACCCCCGGCGCTACGTGGCAGGCGTGGCACGGGCCGGTTCCAGCCGCGGCCAGGACGTCTTGCGCCTCAACGAGGAGCTCCTGGGGGGGATCGGCCGGGCGTTCGAAAAAGGCGACGTAGAAGATGCCTGGGCGACCTACTCACTGCTCTTGGGGGTGCGCCGCGACACATATATGCGCACCGACACCGAGGGCGAAAACCACCAAGCCGAGGCGCGCTCCCTCCGCACCGCCGAGGGCCCCGCCCCGCTAGATGGAGCCCAGATCGGTGGCTATGAAGGAGTGGCGCTCCAGGTCATCGCAGGCCTCAGTTCCCGACGGCCGGCGGACGTGATAGTGAACACTCGCAACGGGCCCAGCATGCCGTTCCTCGACGCGGACGACGTGGTGGAGGTGCCGTCCCTGGTCGACGGCAGTGGGATCCAGCCTCGGGCCGCCGGCGAGCTGCCCCGCTCCGCTCGCGGCCTGGTCACCCAAATGAAAGAGTACGAGCGCACGCTGGTCGAAGCGGCGGTGACCGGTAACGGCGAGCTCGCCGAAATTGCCCTGGCCCTCCACCCCTTGGTACCTGGCATCACCGAAGCCCGCGAGCTGCTCTCCGAGTACCGCCGGCTACATGGGCCCTTTCTCGCCTACCTGCGTTAACCGCCCGTAGTTCACGACCGGGCCGTCGCCGGCGATTGGCAGAGGCTCGAAGCCCACCCGCCGGTAGAAACCGTGGGCGCGGGCGTTGGCCACGGCAACGGTGACATGGACGCCTGAGGCACCGGCGATGGCCGCGGCGGCCATGAACGTCTCGATGAGGCGGCGTCCGTTGCCCCCGCCCTGGTGCGACGGGAGGATGTCGATGTGCAGGTGAGCGGGGAAATCGTAGACTCCGGTGATCAGCATGCGCTCAGGCCGGTGGAAAGCCTCCAGCAGCCAGTCGTCGCGGACCGGCACACCGGGCGCCGGGACGGGGTAGCTCGACGCCATCAGGGGTAGCCATTTCTCTCTGTAAGCGCGTACGAACCCAGCCGTGTTGGCCGTCCCTAGGACATAACCGACCGGGCGATCGGCCGCGTCGGGCAGGACGAACGCCAAGCTCGGCTCCAGGTAGACGTAAGGGGCAGCGAAAATGTCGGCCAGCAGGCGAGGGAACCCGAACTTACCGGTGGCGTCCCCACCGTTGTCGCCGGTGCGGACGCAGATGTCGTAGATGGCCTCAAGGTCGCTGTCGCGGTAGGGGCGCACGGGCAATTGGCCCTCGTGGGTCGCTTTCGCCATCACACCAGCATGCCTCGCGCGACCCTGCCGGTGGCCGGGCCCGAGCTCGGCGGGCTCGTTGCGGGTTTAGGCGCCTGCGGTCTCTCTGAGGCCCCAGTCGGTGCCGGCAGAGGTGTCGCGCACCTCCACGCCAAAATCCTCGAGGCGTTGGCGGATGCGGTCGCCGTCGGCAAAACGGCCGTCCTCCCGAGCCTCAGCGCGCTCGACCAGGAGCGCCCCCACCCAAGGAGCCAGCACCTCACGGGGGTCACGGAGACCGGGGACAGCCAGCTCGCCCAGGCGCACGATCATCCGGCGGAGAGCGGCCCGGGCCCGGTCGAGCTCGTCCGACTCGAACGTATCGGCCGACCAGGCGTGCAACGTGGCCTCCATTTCGAGCACGGCTTCGGTCGCGCCGTCGGCGTCGCGCCCGGCGATGGCGCTGTCGAAGGCGGCGGTAAGGCGGCGAGCTTCGGCGAGGAGAGGGCCGGCGGTGAGAGCCGAGCTGGCGACAGCCGCGCCTCGGACCGCCGCGTCGCTCCCCGAGCCGGCAGGGAGTGAGGCGGCAAGCTCCACAAGCTCGTCGATCGACAATGTCCGCCCGGAGGCGACAACAGCCGAGGTGCCGTGGCGCCGGACGGTGACGGCACCCAGGCCGGAGACGCTTGCGGTACCCGCGTCGAAATCGAAGATGCACACAGTGTGCTCGTCGACCCCTAGGACCCAGCCTTCCGGCGGCAGCTGTGCTTCCATCAAGCGGAGCCGCTCCTCGCCGAGGTAGCAGTAGCGGGTGTCGTGGGTGCCCCCTTCTGCGTTGTCGAAGTGCGGCACCACCGCGACTGTCGAACCTAGAGGGCCGAGCAGGTCGAGGCCATCGGCCCACACCGGGTCCTCTCCTGCCTTATAAATCTCGTATACGGGAACGGTCCAGCGCCCCAAAGTAAGAGCTGCCGCAGAGGAGAAAACTATGCAACCACCACCGGAAATTTTCTCAGACAGCAAGCTGGGCACGATCGTGGAACGCCACTGCGCGAGGGCGTAGGTCGGGCTCCCCGGCCCGGAAAACACCCAGCGAGCCTCGGCAACACGCGCCAAGGCGGTCTCGAGGGCCACCGGGGGGACACCAATGGTGCGCGACATGGACGCGGCTGCGACCGGTCTGCCGGCACTTTCCCGGAAATAGGCAATCGCCCGAGCCGAAATGTCCTGCGCGTTCGACTGGAACCCGTACGGCGTGTCGAGCAGGACGGCCGGCACAGGCACTGGCGCGAGCCGTTCGAACAGCTGGCGGTGGACCTTGGCCATGGTCGGGGTGGTCTCACCCGAGCCCATGATCGCGAGCAGACGTGCGGGCACTTAACCGCCGATGTCGGGCCCGGCGCTCTGGGGCTGTATGGCAATCGCCACACGGTGCTGCGCGAGCATATCGCGTTCGAATTCCTCCCAGTCCGGGTGCTGACCGGAGATCTGGGCATACGTGAAGCGCAACAATGCCATCGCCTCCGGCATCTCGACGATCGTGGCGATGCCGTCTACCTGTACCCACTGACCATAGAAACCATCTTGGATAGCTAGTACAGAGACATCATGGTCCAGTTTGATGTTATGGACCTTTACCGCCGGCGAACGCGTGGAAACAAGGATCCGGCCGTCATTTCCCACCGCCTGGACGACAGGCGACATTTGCGGGCGACCGTCGCGGCGCCTGGTAGCAAGCACGGCCCGGTGGTTGTGGCGGAAGTGTTCAAGCGCGTCGTCCAAGTCCATCATTCATCTCCTAACAGGGCCTCGACTGCTAGGCCTTGTATTTCGGTAAGTAAGTGGTAAAGCAGGTGCGGCGGGTCGTCTGGGTCGTCGTCGGTCTGGTCCTCGCTGACGTCCAGCAAAGTGCCCAACCACAGGCGGATGTCGTTGAGAGCCCGCACCCAAGCGTCCAGCTCCTCTTCCGAAAGCTCCGTGGCGTCAGCGGTCTTGGAAAGGGTTTCGAAGGCGAGGGTGCGGCCCTGGTCGAGCTCCGGCCCAACAAGGCGCCGGTACTCTTGCTCCGCCATTTCGTCGTTTGCGTAAGCAGGCGGGAAAAGGCGCCTAAAGACGGCATCTTTTGGGTCCGCTGCTATGGCTGCGCTCAGCTGTGCCGGCAAGGTCCGAAGCAGTTCGCGGTTCTCAGCGCTGAGCGCTACTTCATAGCACCCAGGGCCTGAGCGCCGCAGCGGGAGCTGCCATTCCGGGGCGTTCAGGTGTCCTGCTCCATCGTCGCCCAAAGTCCGTGCTCGTGCAGCCTGAAGACATCGAGCTCCGAGCGCTCCCGCGAGCCGCCCGACACCACGGCTTTTCCCTTGGTATGCACGTCCATCATGAGCTTGTGAGCCTTCTCCTTGCTGTAGCCGAACAACTTCTGGAGGACAAAAGTCACGTAGCTCATGAGGTTGACCGGGTCGTTCCAAACGATGACCTTCCAGGGCCTGGCCAGGTCGGTCATCTCGGAGCGCTCCGGTTCCTTCACCTCAACCGGCGCGGCAGAAGCCATGTCCCACCTCTTCTAGATCCTGGCCAGCAGAGGGGCGCTCTCCAGCTCCCCGCCTACAGTTTGCACCTTGCGCACCGGCTCGCGCGTATAAAGCCCGAGGTTGAAAGCCACCATCGCGATCACCACGGTGGTAGCCCCGGCAATGTGCACCCCGACGAGCAGCACAGGGTCCCCAGTCAGGTACTGGGTATAACCGACAGCGGCCTGCGAAACGAGCACGACGAGAAGCACCTCGCCTCGGCGCAGAACAGCCGGTGCAACCCGCGAGCGGTGCATGGACCAAAGCGTCGCGACCGTAAAGGCGAGCAGGACCTCTACCGCGGTCCCGTGGAGCTGCGCCACCTCGTGGAGCGAGAAGCCGAAGCGGGGTACCCCCGGGGCGCCTGCGTGGGGGCCGGTCGAGGTGACCACGGTCCCCAGGACGACGACTACCAAGGTCAGGGCGAGCATGCACCGGCTCATCACCACGTGCACCGGTCTCACGAGCCGCCGCGCCGGCAGCAGCGTGGCACCGCCCGCTGGCGGGCCGAGGGCTACCTCTGGCTGGTGGGCCCTGTGGTAGAGCACGACTGCGTTTACGAGGAGCACCACGGCGAGCAGGAAGTGGGCCATCACAAACGGGGGCGCCAATTTGTGCAGCACGGTCTCCCCCCCGAGGACGACTTCGGCGAAGATGCCCGCGACAAGGCCGCCTGACAGCGCGACGAGGTCGCGCCGGCGTGGCCGGCGCCGGAAAGCGGCAATGGCCACCAGCACCACGCCGATTGTGATCAGGGCATTGATCAGGCGGTTCCCGAACTCCACCAAGGCGTGGTACTGCAGCGGGGCCACAAGGCTCGTCGCTGTGCAGCCGGGGAAGTCTTTGCAGCCGAGGCCCGATCCCGTCAGGCGGACGGCCCCGCCGCTGACGATGCCGACCGCCAGGGCGCCCACCGCCAGGGCGGCGCTACGGCGGCAGAAGACAGGGGTGGCAGACAGCGCCCAGGCACGCCGGGCAGCGCTTTTGAGAGGAGGGAGCAGTCCTCTCGGCGACGGCGACTGGCTGCTCAGCGAAGGCATCAAGCTCGATGCTAATAGTCCCTCCAGGAGCGGCGTCTACCAGCCTGCTTGTCCCTCCAGGCCGGCAGCCCCTAACGTTGCCCAGGTGGTCAGCAACGCGAGCACTATTTCCGCTCGCTCAACTTCCGTTCGCTCCGAGGCAAGCACGCTTGCGCGCATCGGGGCGTTCGTTGCCCTCACCAAACCCCGCATAATCGAGCTGCTCCTCGTCACCACGGTGCCGACCATGGTGGTTGCGGCACGTGGCTGGCCGTCGTCGGGCCTGGTGGTGGCGACTCTCATCGGTGGCACCCTGTCGGCGGGCGGCGCCAACGCGGCAAACATGTACCTGGACCGCGACATCGACGCTCTGATGCACAGGACCTCCCGCCGCCCCCTGGTCACGGGGGCTGTCAGCGCGCCGGCAGCAGTCATTTTCGCAGCAAGTCTCGAGGCCGCCGCCTTTTTGACGCTGTGGCTCGCCGTGAACATGCTCGCTGCGGTGCTGGCGCTGTCGGCCGCATTGTTCTACGTGTTCGTTTACACGGCGTTCCTGAAGCGCATGTCCCCCCAGAACATCGTCATCGGCGGTGCGGCGGGGGCCGTCCCGGTGCTGGTTGGATGGGCCGCGGTCCGCGGCGAGCTCGGGTGGGCGCCGCTAGTGCTGTTCGCTCTGGTGTTCTTGTGGACACCGCCGCACTTTTGGGCTCTCGCCATCCGCTACAAGGACGATTACGCCAACGCAAACGTGCCGATGATGCCGGTCGTGATGACCTTGGAGCGCACGGTGGCTCAGATCTTCGTGTACTCCCTCGCGACGGTTGCGACCTCGGCTCTATTCGGGCTGGTCGCAAACATGCACTGGCTGTACTGGGGAGTAGCGATGGTTGCCGGCGGCGTGTTGATCGGGCTGTGTGCTCGGTTGCTGGTCACGCGGACCACCGCGCTCGCCATGAAGGTGTTCCATTGGTCGATCACCTATCTGAGCCTTCTGTTCGTGGCGATGGCACTGGACGAGCTGGTCCACTAGACGAGGGCTACTCCCAGCGGAAGCTGGTCGCCGCGGCAACGGGCGCTGCGACGGCCCAAATGACCAAGACCAGCCAGGCGTGGCCGGGCACTCGCGCTCCTTCGCCGATGGAGGCGCGAAGGGCCTCGGCGAGGGCAGATGCCGGCAAGGCGTCGGCCACGGACCGAAGGCCCGATGGCAGCTTGGACAGGGAAAAGACCATCCCACCGAGCAGGAAAAGGGCTACCCAGAGCCCATTTGCCACAGCCAGGACGGCGTCGGCGCGCAGCCTCCCGGCCAGGAGCAGCCCCAGGCCGGAGAAGCCTGCCGTGCCTGCCACAGACGCTCCGAAAGCGGCCAGGCAGCACGATAGCTCCACCGTTGCCCCGGGCCGCCACCCGAGCAGCAGGCCGGCGGCGAGGACCACAACCGCCTGGACGACCTCGACCAGGACTACGGAGAGCATCTTGGCGATGACCAGGCGAGACCTCCCGAGCGGCGTTGCACCAAGCCGTTTGAGCACCTTGTACTCGCGCTGGAACGCCGTGGCTATCCCCAGGCTCACGAGGCTTGTCGACATGATCGCGAGGGCAAGGATCCCCGGGACGAGGAAGTTGTCCTGGTCGCCGGGCGCTGGCAAGACCTTGGTGACGGACAGGAAAACCAGCAAGCCGACCGGTACCCCGAGCGTGAGCAGAAGGGTCTCACCTCTTCGCAAGGTCATACGCGTCTCGGCGGCGGCCTGGGCGAGCAAAGCCTTCATTTCCGGGCCGCCTTCATTTCTGCTCGCCGGCCTCGTCCTTGGCGGCGGCTTCTTTCGTGAGGCGGAGGTACACGTCCTCGAGCGCCGGCCGTCCAGCCCGCATGGCGGCGAGCGGGAGGCGGTTGTCTGCAAGCCAGTTTGCAATGGCGGCGACGACGGTTGGCGTGCCTGTCACAGCAGCTACGTACTCGCCGGGCCGCTCCTCCCAGACCCGAGCTCCGAGCTCGGCCTGCAGCCCGGCGATTTCGAGAGCCGGCGTCGTTGACCAGCGCACCTCAGCGTGGCCAGCGAGCGCGGCCAGCTCATCTTGCGTCCCAGCAGCCACGACACGACCACGGTCGATGACGACGAGCCGGTCCGCGAGGCGCCCTGCTTCCTCTAGCTCATGCGTCGTGAGCAGGACACAGGCACCCCCCTCGCGCAGTTCGCTGATCACCTGGCGCATCACCCGGCGGCCCTCCGGGTCGACCCCTGAGGTGGGCTCGTCGAGGAATAGGGCCCGGGGACGACCTACCAGGGCCAACCCCAGCGACAGGCGCTGCTGCTCGCCACCAGAGAGCCGCCGCCAGGGAGTGCGGGCAACCCTCGCCAGCCCCAGGAGGTCGATCAACCGCTCAGGCTCGTCGGGGGACCGGTAGTAGCTGGCGAACAGCTGTAATGCCTCCCGCGGGCCCATACCCGGGTAAACCCCGCCCCGCTGGAGCATCACCCCTACACGCGGGGAAAGGTGACGCCGGTCGGCAACCGGGTCGAAGCCGAACACCCGGACCTCCCCGCTGGCAGGGCGACGGTACCCTTCGAGCACTTCCAGGGTGCTCGTCTTGCCGGCTCCGTTCGGGCCGAGGAGCGCGACTATCTGCCCTCTTTCCGCGACCAGGTCGAGGTCGTCCACGGCCACTACGTCCCGGTAGCTAACCCGGAGCGAACGGATCTCGACCGCAGCGGCGAGACCTGAAGTGGCACGACCTGAAGTCACACGCTGACCGTAGCTTTCCGCCGGCAATAAATGGTTCTAAAGGGGGACATCTCCACCTGTTAGCTTCGAGCAGGTGATCGACCTGCGCCGGCTTCGGGTTGAGCTCGAGGCTACAAAGGCTTCACTTGCGCGCAAAGGGGTCCCGGCCGAAGAGATAGAGCGCGCTGCGGTTCTCGACGCCCAGCACCGCCAGCTCGCCAGCAAAGCCGAGGAGCTCCGCGCCCGCATCAAGGTGCTCTCGAAACAGGTCGGCGACGCGATGCGCTCAGGAGACACTGGCAATGGTGAAGCGCTCCGCGAAGAAAGCAAGCGCCTCGGCGAAGAACTGGCCACCGCGGAAGAGGAAAGTTCGTCGGTCGAGTTGCTCCTCCGCGATGCAATGCTGCGCCTGCCCAACCTCCCCTCGGACGACGCTCCGGACGGCACGTCAGAAGCGGACAACGTGATCGTGCGAACTGTCGGCTACGACCCCTCACGCTATGGGCCCCATCAGAGGGTGCCCCATTGGGACATCGGCAGCGAGCTCCAGATCCTCGACCTCGAACGGGGGGCCAAGATCGCCGGTTCGATGTTCCCCCTGTTCAAGGGCCAGGGGGCCACTCTGGTCAGGGCCCTGTGCCAGCTGGCACTTGACCGCAACGCGGACGCCTACACCGAAATAAGGCCGCCGACCCTGGTCCGCACCCCTGTGCTGGAGGCAGTCGGGCAGCTGCCCAAGTTCGCCGACGACGCCTACCACCTCGAGCGCGACGACCTCTGGGCGGTGCCGACAGCTGAGGTACCGCTCACCTCGATGCGGGCGAACGAGATCATCCCCGAAGAAGAGCTCCCTTTACGTCTGATGGCGTATACGCCGTGCTACCGCCGAGAAGCCGGCGCAGCCGGGCGGGACACGCGCGGTTTATTGCGGGTCCATGAGTTCGACAAGGTCGAAATACTCGCTATTTGCACGCGCGAGCAATCGGCCGCTCTGCACATGGAGATCCTCGAGCGAGCCATCGGTGCGGTCGAGGTGCTCGGCCTCCCGTACCGGGTACTCGATATTTGCACAGGGGATCTTGGGCAGTCGCACGCACGGTCTTTCGATGTTGAGGTTTACGCCCCGGGATGTGACATGTGGCTCGAGGTTTCGTCGGTGTCGTGGTTCAGCGACTACCAAGCACGGCGGGCTTCGATACGCTACAGGCCAAAAGGGGGCGGCCCCACTCAGATTTGCGACACGTTGAACGGTTCGGCTCTCGCGGTCCCAAGGATTTGGGCGGCCATCGTAGAGACATACCGCCAGCCCGACGGCTCGGTCGAGATCCCGCCCTGCCTGCACCCGTATTTTCGAGGAAGTACCACGATCGCTGGTAGCGTAAACCGCTAGGTATCTGAAAGGGCGATGTCTTGATCCAGGTACGCAACCTAACGAAGCATTTCGGGCCGAATATTGCCGTCGACAACCTGAGCTTCGAGGTCCAAGCGGGGAGGGTGACGGGGTTCCTGGGCCCGAACGGGGCCGGGAAGACGACGACCCTGCGGATGATCCTTGGCCTCATCCGCCCCGAGAAAGGCACCGCTACCGTCGACGGGGTTACCTACCAAGGCCTTCGTGCTCCGATGCGTGAGGTCGGGGCCGTACTCGACGCAAAGGCGTACCAGCCCGGGCGCAAGGCGCGCGACCACCTGCTGGCCCTGGCCCAGGCGAGCCGCATCCCGGTCAAGCGGGTGGACGAGGTGCTCGGGTTCGTCGGATTGAGCGACGTCGCAAACAGGAGGGCGGGCAATTTCTCCCTCGGCATGGCCCAGCGCCTTGGGATAGCCGGAGCGCTCCTCGGGGACCCTCCTGTGCTTATCTTCGACGAGCCGGTCAACGGCCTCGACCCCGAAGGCATCGTGTGGATCCGCACGCTCATGCAGGGCCTGGCAGCTCAGGGCCGGACCGTTTTCGTTTCGAGCCACCTGATGAGCGAGATGGCGCTCACGGCGTCGCATGTGATCGTGATCGGCAGGGGCCACATGATCGCCGACTCCGAAGTCGAGGACCTCATCAAGAGAAACTCGGGCATCGTGGTCCGCCTCCGCACCCCCAAGGCCGAGGTCGTCGTGCCCCGCCTCGTAGCTGCGGGCGGCAAGATCCAGACAGGCGGCAATGGCGAGGACGACGGCGCCATCGTCGTTACCGGCTTGGAAGCAGCTGCCATAGGCGACATCGCGTTCCAGGCAGGGGTACCTGTGCACGAGCTGTCCCCCGTCGAAGCGTCGCTCGAAGACGTCTTCATGGAGCTAACGCGAGACGACGTCGAGTTCCATGGCACTGCAGCAGGAGCCGTCCAATGACCCAAGTACCCACGCAAACAATTGCAAAATCCGGGTTCCCCGAGCTAGGCCCACCGGGCCTGCTCGACACGATGCGCTCGGAGTGGACAAAGCTCAAGACGCTGCGCTCGACGCTGGTGACTCTCGCCATCGCGGCGGTTCTCGTGATCGGGCTATCGGCGCTGCTCTCGCTCGTGATCGCGGCCAACCAATCAAGCGAGACCAAGCACGGCTCGCACCCGACTGCCCTTAGTGGCTTCCAGGGCGGTTGGGGCATTGGCGGGCTTGCGTTCATGGTCCTCGGTGTACTTGCAATAAGCAACGAGTACTCGAGCGGACTGATAGGGGTGAGCTTGCTGGCCACTCCCAAGCGGGCTCGGCTGCTCATCGCCAAGGTCCTCGTTTTCTCGGTGAGCATGTTCGTGGTGGCTGAGGTGATGAGTTTCATCGACTTCTTCATCTGCCACGCGATAATTTCGGCCTACCCGTCCTTCCCGAACGTCTCGCTGACAACCCACCTCGTGCTCCGGGTCGTAATCGGGATGGGTATTTTCGTAACTTTGGTCGGCCTGCTCGGGCTGGGCACCGGAGCCTTGTTGCGCAACACTGCCGGGTCGATCGTGGCCTGCGTCGCTTTCATCTTTGTCCTGCCCGGCATCCTGTCGGCGCTGCCGGACTCCTGGAGCAACCCGATCGGCGAGTACTGGCCCACCGCAGCCGGAGAGCGCCTCACCGAGCTGGCTCATGGGCCTAACACGCTCTCCGCCTGGTGGGGCGCCGCCGAGTTCACCCTGTTCATAGCCGTCCTTTTGCTGCTCGCCGGCTACGCGCTCTCCAAGCGGAATGCCTGAGCGCCCGCGAGCCAAGACCAACTCGCGCCCCGAGACCAGACTTCCTCTATGACCGCTCTATGACCGGCCGCGTGGTCTGGGTCGCGCGGCACGGCCAGACCGAGTGGAGCGCCGCCGGCCGGCACACGAGCAGCACAGATGTACCGCTGACCGCCGTGGGAGAACAAGAGGCGATAGCCCTCGGCACCATGTTGCGACCCGAGCACTTCGACCTGGTCGAGTCGAGCCCGCGCCAGCGCGCCCTCAGGACCGCCGAGTTGGCAGGTTTCGAGCCCACGGTCGACAACGACCTGGTGGAGTGGGACTACGGCGAGCTGGAAGGTTTGACTACGGACCAGATCAAGGCGAAATACCCCGGATGGTCCATCTGGCACGGCCCCTGGCCGGGAGGCGAAACGGCCGAGCAGGTGGCCGCCCGAGCGGACAGGGCGGTCCAGCGTGCTCGCGCCCTGCCGTCGGGCGGCAAGGCGTTGTTGTTCGCACACGGGCACCTGCTGCGCGTGCTCGCCGCACGTTGGCTCGGCCAACCCGCGGCGAGCGGCAGGTTTTTCATGCTCGGCACCGCCACGCTCAGTGTGCTCGGCTGGGAACACAGCGGGCCGGCAGTCGAGCACTGGAACGTCCCGCCCGCGCCTGCTCCTGGCCCCCTTCCCACTCCCGGCCCTCAGTAGTGGCAAACACAGAAGGCCCCGGGCCGGGCTCGGGCCAACCCGAATGGCCGAGACCTGCCTGGCCCAACCCCGAGTGGCCCGCCACGCCGGCTACCAGCCCGGGATGGGGCAGCCCGCCTCCTCCGGCGCCACCACCCCCGGCCCCGCCGGGCAACGAGGAGATAGGCATCGGGCCGAACACCCGCTGCTACGAGCACCCTGACCGGTTGGCCGGGTCGATATGCAGGTCCTGCAACAAGCCGATCTGTGCCGACTGCATGGTCCAGGCGCCTGTGGGGTGGCACTGCCACCAGTGCGTCCGGAAAAATGCCAAGAAATCGCCCGTAATCCGCTACCGGCCAGGCACGGGCGCCCTCCCTACGCTCAGCCAGGTCCCGATGACAATGGGGCTCATCGCGATATGCGTGGCACTTTATATAGCCAGTACCGCCGATTATCCGAACCTGCTCGATGACACAGCAATGCAGGGCCTGGCCGTGCAAAACGGCCAGTGGTACCGGGTGTTCACTTCGATTTTTTTCCACCTCAATATCCTGCACATTGGCCTGAACATGGTCTCCCTGCTGATCATTGGCCGGTTGGTCGAACCAATCCTTGGCAAATGGCGCTACTTAGCTCTTTTCTTGGTATCGGGCCTGGGCGGCTCCCTGGCGGTGTTCCTCTTCACCAACCCGCTAGAACCGACAGTTGGGGCTTCGGGTGCGATATTCGGCCTATTTGGCGCATATTTTGTCCTTGCGCGCCGCGCTCGAGCCGACACCTCCGGCATCGGTGTCCTGATCGCCATCAACCTCTTTTACAGCTTCGTCATCCCTGACATCTCATGGCAGGACCACATAGGCGGCTTGGTGACCGGGATCGTGCTGGCAGCCGGCTTCGGGCTGGGCCGCCGGGGCCGGGGCCGGGGCGAGCTCGTGACCGACATCGCCGCAGTGGCGGGGGTGTGCGTCGTCCTCGGCCTGCTGTTCCTCCTGCCGCCCGGGGCCGTCAACCTAGGATGACCGGTAACAAACGCGGAGACGCGCCAGCGTGCCGGGGGCGTAGGTCAGTGGAAGACCGGCAGACTTTTAATCTGCGCGCCGGGAGTTCGATCCTCCCCGCCCCCACGCATGTGCCACGTGGGCACCAAGTACCTATAGGGTCGTCCGGTAATGGACGGCCACCTGGTCACGCTGGACGGCAAGCAGCTGGAGCTGACCACGGCTGAGATCGAGCGCCTGCTCGCCTCGTCCACCCCGTTCTGGCTGGACCTGCTCAGCACGGCACCGGATAGCCCGGAGCAGCAGGTGCTGAGGAACACCTTCCATTTCCACCCGCTGGCGCTCGAAGACGCCGAGCATTTCGGCCAACGCCCCAAGTTCGACACCTACGACGACTTCGGCCTGCTGGTCGTCTACGGCCCGGGGATTACAAACCACCTAGTGGAAGTGCACTGCTTTTGCAGCGAGAACTTCCTCGTGACGGTCCACCAGCACGCCTGCCCTGCGTTCCCCGGTGTCCTACACCGCATGCAGGCAGACGGCGGGCCGCCCATGAGCCAGTTGATGATCCTCTACCGGGTCCTGGACATGCTGATAGACGGTTATTTCCCGGTCCTAGCGGTCCTCGACGACCAGATCGACGACCTGGAGGACGAGATCCTCCGGGCACCTACGGACGAACAGCTCGGGCGACTGTTCGATATGAAGCGGTCGCTGATAGCCCTGCGCAAGATCGTGACCCCCGAGCGGGATATGTTCGCAACGCTGGTAAGCGGCAGTTCGGCTCTCCCCGGCATGACGCCTGAGTACGAGAGGTACTTCCGCGACCTCTACGACCATCTGATCAGGGTCAGCGACCTGGTGGACAGCTACCGGGACCTGCTGAGCGGGGCGATGGACACCCACCTGTCCACGGTGTCGAACCGGCTCAATGTGGTGATGAAGCAACTCACGATCATCGCCACCATCTTTTTGCCCTTGGGCTTCCTGACCGGCTTTTTCGGCCAGAACTTCGCGTGGTTGGTCGACCGGATCGGCAGCTTTGCCGTTTTCGTCGCCGTCGGCATCGGTGCGCAGGTCCTTACGGTCGTCGGTCTAGTGGTCATGTTCCGCAAGCGCGGCTGGCTGACCCCAGACGGTACGGTGCCTGCTGCGATCCCCGCCGCCCGTCATCGACCTGGACCGCACATGCGCTGGCTCTTCATCCATCCCATGAGGGGCAGCCAGGGACCGCCGGAGACGGTTGCGCCGGCAACCGGGCAGGGCAGCAACGTGCCAGCCAGCCCCCAGTAGGGATGTCTAGAGCGGGCTGTTGGCGTGCTTGCGGGCGACGAGGCGCTCGCGCTTGCTCCCCAGGACTGAGAAACAACGCGCGATCGTTTGGCGGGTTTCGGCCGGGTCGATAACAAGGTCCACGTAGCCGCGCTCGGCCGCGGTGTAGGGATTGAGCCACTTCTCCCTGTACTCATCTGCCAGCTCCGCTCGCTTCGCGTCATCGACCGCGCGGTGCACGATGCGCACGGCTCCTTCGGCGCCCATCACGGCGACCTCTGCGCTCGGCCAGGCGATGCACAGGTCATTGCCCATCCCCTTGGAGTCCATGACGATGTAGGCGCCCCCGTAGGCCTTGCGCAGCACGAGGCACACCCTGGGTACTGTTGCCTCTGCGTAAGCAAAGACCAGCTCCGCTCCGTGGCGGATCATGCCCCGCCATTCGAGGTCCCGACCGGGCATGAAGCCGGGAGTGTCGACGATGGTCAGCAGCGGCAGGTTGAACGAGTCACAGAAGGCGACGAAACGGGCGCCCTTTTGGGACGCGGCGATGTCCAGGGTGCCCGCCATGGCCTGAGGCTGGTTGGCCAACACCCCGACCGGCTGGCCTGCCACGCGCACCAATGCCGTCACGAGCTGGGCCGCCCAACCCGCCCGCAGTTCGACGAGCTCGCCATCATCTGCGATTGCAGCGATCACCCGGCGCACGTCGTAGCTGCCCGTCGCCATCGCAGGGACAACGTCAGCAAGCTCGGGCGTGGCGCGCGAAGCCGGGTCGTGCGATACCGCGGCAGGAGGAAGCTCGTCGCAGTGCGAAGGAAGGAAACCGAGCAGTTGGTCAACGGCCTCGAACGCGCCATCCTCGTCGGGTGCTACCAACGTGGCAAGGCCGGAACGGGTGGAGTGCACGGATGCCCCCCCTAGTTCGGAAGGACGGACCGGGACGCCTGTGACCTCGGCCACCGCCGCTGGGCCAGAGATGTACGCAAGCGCCCTCGGAGTCATGACGACGGCATCGGCCAGGCCGAGGAGCAGCGCCGGCCCTGACAGCAGCGGGCCATCGACCACCGCAACTACGGGCACGACCCCTGAACAGCGGGCGAAGGCCCTCGCAGCCCTTCCCCAGCCGTCCAGG
>Ga0302180_10002113_pt1 | contig 15570 bp, 12 predicted proteins | sample I_Palsa_E3_2_FD_200575 | JGI IMG/M metagenome (GOLD analysis project Ga0302180, IMG submission 200575) | Peat permafrost microbial communities from Stordalen Mire near Abisko, Sweden - I_Palsa_E3_2 | ecosystem: Environmental > Terrestrial > Soil > Palsa > Peat permafrost | place: Sweden... | reverse complement strand
CAACGTCGAGAAGGCCTTGAGCGCCAACCGCGCCAAGGGCAAGCCGCTGGATTTCTGGAACCTGAAGCTGCCGCTGGAAACGCGCGCCTACGTGCCGAAGCTCCTGGCGATGAAGCGCCTGATCGCAGACCCCGCGCGCTACGGCCTCGCCTTCAGCAAGATCACAAACCAGCCGCGCTTCGAGCGCGTCGAGACGTTGGGGCAGATCGATATGAAGCTCGCCGCCGAGCTTGCCGGCCTCTCAGAAGAGGATCTGTACGAGTTGAACCCGGCGTTTCACCGCTGGGCGACCGACCCCTCGGGCCCGCACTTTCTTCTGCTGCCTCCGGAGTCGGTCGCGATCTTCCGCCAGAATAATGCCGAACTCACGCCCTCCGAGCGCATGCCCGTCACGCGTTACCGCGTGGCGACCGGGGACTCGGTTGCCTCAGTGGCACGCCAGTTCAACACCAGCATCGACGTCATCCGCGTGCTCAATGATCTGCCCGCCGGCAAACTCACGCTGGGAACCGATTTGAGCGTGCCCGCGCCGGTGGTACTGCCGCCGAAGGTGGCGCGCGCCGCGGAGCTCTTCGACCGTCCGGAGCGGCGCGTGCGCCGGCATGGACACATCCATGTGGTGAAACGCGGCGATTCCCTGTGGGCCATCGCGCAACGCCAGGGCATGGACGTCAATAAGCTTGCAAGCTTAAATGGCATGGAGGTGGATTCCCCGTTGCACGCCGGCCAACATATCAAGCTCGTATCCACAAGCTCTGAGTCCTCGGGCGGCGGCTCCGCAGGAGGTCCGCGACCGGTGACCTACACCGTTCGCAGCGGCGATACGCTCTCGAAGATCTCGCGGCTCTTCCAGGTTTCGGTTGCGCAGATCAGCCGTTGGAACAGCCTGGCAAGCCCGCCGAGTCTCTCGCCGGGGCAGAAACTTATCATCCGGGTTCTGAACCGCCACAGCTGATGGGATTTCTAGCCGGCAAGCGCGCGCTCATCGTTGGCGTCGCCACCGAACGCTCCATTGCCTGGGGAATTGCGCAGGCCATGCACCGCGAGGGCGCCGAGCTTGCGTTCTCCTACCTCAACGACAAACTCAAAGGGCGCGTCGTCGCTCTTGCCGAGAGCCTGGGCGGCGCATCGCCCACCCTGCCCCTCGACGTCACGCAGGACGCCGAGATCGATGCGGCCTTTGCGCGGCTCAAAGCCGAGTGGGGCTACCTCGACATCCTCGTGCATGCCGTCGCATTCGCGCCGCGCGAGGCCCTCGCCGGAGGCTTTGTCGAATCCACGAGCCGCGAGGCCTTTCGCATCGCGCACGATGTCTCGAGCTATAGTTTCACGGCGCTCGCGCGCGGCGCGCAGCCGCTCATGGCAGGGCGCGCGGGCGCTCTCGTCACGCTTTCCTACCTCGGGGCCGAGCGCTCGATCCCGGCCTACAACGTCATGGGTCTTGCGAAGGCGAGCCTGGAGGCGAACGTGCGCTTCCTGGCGGCGGATTTGGGCCCGGGCGGAGTGCGCGTGAATGGCATCTCGGCGGGACCTATCAAGACCTTGTCGGCGGCGGGCATCTCCGGCTTTCGCAAGATGCTAAGCCACGTCGGCAGCGTCGCGCCGCTCAGGCGCAATGTCACGCTCGAGGATGTCGGCAATGCCGCGGCGTTTTTGTGCTCGGATCTTGCCGCGGGCATTACCGGGGAGATCTTGCATGTCGACAGCGGCTTCAGCACCGTCGGAATGAGCCTGCCCCATGAGGCCGCCGAGGGCTAAAACCCTCGACTATTCAAAGGCTTTTGGATTCTTCTTCACGCTGGTCGTGCGGCGCACTTCGGCAAGATATGCGCCGACCTCGCCTTCGCCCTGGCGCGTACGGGCCTTTTCGGCGGCCGTGGCATCGGCCTGCGCATTCGCCGCAGCGCCGTGCGTGCGCAGGCTCGTGATGGCGACGAGCGCGGCACCGCCCTCTGAGAGAGGCAAAGCCCGGTACACCGGCTTGCCTTCGGGCTTGGGCGCGCGAAACACGGCCTCGCGGATCTGCGGCGGAATCGACGGGTCGGTGCGACCGACGAAGTGCGCAGGCTCCGCCGTCACACCGAGCTCATGCAGCACCTCTTCGAAGGAGGCGCCGCCGCTCAGCCTGTCGCGCGCCTCATCGGCCGCCTTTACCGCCGCAGCGCTGCCGCGCTCCTTCAGGATCGCAGCCATGATGATCTCGTGAACCTCGGCGAGCGGCTGCGGGGTTGCCTTGTGATGCTCGAGGTCCTTCACGATGACGATGCGGTCCTCGCCGAGCAGCACCGGTCCGCCGATGCGGCCCTGATCGAGTGTGGCGGTGCCGAACACCGCGTCCTGTAGCTCGTTTGAGGTCCCGAGCGGCGCACCGCCGGTGCCGCGCAGAAATCGTGCGACCTCGCCGGTTTGCAGCTGGAACTCCTTCGCCAGGGCGTCAAAGTCCGCGCCCGGCTGCTCGAGCCGGCGCTGCAGCTGCTCCTGGCGATCACCGAATCGATCGGCGGCGCGGTCGCGGCGCAGCTGCGCATCGACTTCGGTGCGCGCCTGGTCGAAGGTCTGGGTTTTGCCCGCCTGGATCTCATCCACGCGGATGATGTGATAGCCGTACTGGGTCTTCACCGGCCCGCGGATCTCGCCCACCGGAGTACTGAAGAGCGCATCCGCAAACGGGGCGACGAAATTACTGCGCTCCGCCCAGCCGAGGTCGCCGCCCTTCGCGGCCGAGCCCGGATCCTGTGAGTACTGCTTGGCGAGCGCGGCGAAGTCCTTTCCCGCGCGCGCCTGCGCGAGAATATCCTCGGCTTTCTTGCGGGCGAGCGCGTCGCCGTCCTTGCCGGCGGCGATCTGAATGAGAATATGGCTCGCGCGACGCTTCTCGGGCGTCACGTAGCGGTCCTTCGCTTTCTCGTACGCCTCGCGCAGATCGCTGTCCGACACGGTGGTCTGCGCGGCGAGCTGATCCAGGCGCAGCTCGCCGTACTCGAGCTTCACCCACTCGGGCGTTAGAAACTGCGACTGGTGGCTCGCGTAGTACGCGGCCACCGCGGCCTCGTCGACCCCAGCGCCCCCTTGAAACTTGGCAGGAGTCAGAAGCGCATAGCTCACCTCGCGCTCCTCTTCCGTGAGCGCGCGCAGGTGCTCAACCTCGCTCGCGGTGAGAAAGTCCGAGGCCTGTATCGGACCCTCGAGCTGCTGGCGCTCAAGGGCGCTGCGGGTCTGGTCCTCGAAACTCTGCAGCGAAATGCCCGCTTGCGCGAGCCGCATGCGCGCCGCCTGTGGCGAGTACTGGCCGTCGATCTGAAACGCAGGCTCGTTGCGGATCGCCTCCTGAATCTGCGCATTGTTCACGCGGTAGCCGAGCTCACGCGCGTGCTCGGTCATGGCGAGGTTTTTGATGAGGGATTCGAGGAGCGAGTTCTGCACGCTCGCCTTGACGTCGGCAGGTATTTCCCCGCCGAAGCGCTGCTGCCACTGCGACTGCTCGCGCATCCAGTCTTCGCGCACTTCCTGCAGCGAGAGCTTCTCACTGCCGACCTTGGCGGCATAGTCGCCCACGCCGACGTTGATATTGACGATGCCGTACGCGCCCCACGCCGCGAATACGAGCGCCAGAGCGCCCAACACCACGATCGCGAGCCATCGTTGCGACTGCAATGAGTCGCGAATTTTCTGCAGCATGGTCTTTTTAAAGTTGCTGGCGGAGTGGACGGGATTCGAACCCGCGACCCCCGGCGTGACAGGCCGGTATTCTAACCAGCTGAACTACCACTCCGTCCTGGTCAGCCGAGAATAGTACAATGCGCTAAGGGGCAAGCGCTATCCGGACGTGTATATGAGCAGGTTCGGGCGGTTCTCATCCCGTGCGCGGCCCCGCCATGGCCCGATTGCGCATAAAATGCCAGCGTGGCGCCGTTTAACAAGAAAGCGCAGCTCGGGCCACGCCGCTAAGGGCAGTGAGATAATCGGCAGCCGTTTCCGCAGGGGCGTCGCGCAGGCGCCGCGGGAGCGAATCGCAGCAGTGGGAGCGCATACGAAATGCCCATGGTGAGTAAGCCGCTACGCGAAATCGACCACAATGATTTGCTCCTGCTGTGCAAGAAGAACTGGCGTGAGGACGAACAGTTTGAGCTCAAGCAGGACCTGCCTTCGAAGCTCGGGCTGGATTCGTGGCACACTGAAGGCACGATCAGCGCGTACGCACGCGACAAGATCCTGGCGGAGGTTGTGGCCTTCGCGAACAGCTACGGCGGCGACGTGGTCATCGGCATGGCTGAGACCCTCGAGAAGCCGGCGGCCGCGGAGCGTGTAACCCCTGTTCCGAACTGCGTGGAGCTGGCGGAACGGCTGGATGAGCAGGCGCGCTCGTGCATAGAGCCGCCGATTCCATCCTTGCTGACTCACTCTGTCGTCACGGCCGATGACGGCTCGGGGGTGGTGATAATTCGGGTGCCGCGCTCGCGCCTCGCGCCGCACCGGCTTTGGCAGGACAAGGGTATCCGCGAGTGCTACCACCGGGTGGGAACACGGACCCAACAAATGACTATGCGGCAGATACAAGAATTGACGTTTTCGGTCGCGCGTGGGACGGACTCCGTGGTCGCACGCCTGCAGGGGCTGCAGCAGGATTGCTGTCAATGGGCGGGGGCTCATCCCACGGGTGATGAAGTGCGGCGCCTGGTATTGAGGGTCGCAGCAGTACCGTCATCCGCGGACGTCCATGTAAGTCCCGTGCACGGCGTCGAGGCGATTCGCCCTACGGCCCAGCCTTACCACCTCAAATTTCCGAACGGTGCGGATGAGGTGATACTCGTGCCGCGCACCCCCCACGCCTGGCGCCGCATCGTCCGCGGCACTGAGGCGTCCAAGGAGGAACCGCGCACCACACTGACGTCGACCCGAGCATCGAAATGCAGAATGCAGCTCTTCTGCGACGGCGCCATCACGTATACATGGGTCTACGACGAGGCGAAGAGCGCGCCGCGTGCCAATCACGCGCTCGTTCCCGGGTGGCTCTTTGGCATAGTCGCCAATGCGATGGAAACGGCCGATCGCTTCCGAGTCTCAAGCAGCGCCGCCTCGGTCGACTATGCCCTGGATGTCGAAGTCCTCACCACCCACGAGCTTGTCGTGGCGCAGATCGGGTCGCTGGGCGCGACCACTGTACCCAAAGGCAGCATCGGCCTCCTGCCGCGCTACGCGGTCGGACCTCGCGATAGCTGGCAGGAACTCTTCAATCTCTTCGTCAGCGATTTCATGGATGCCATAGGAGATCAGGGACCGCGCTTCAGGGTTCACATCGCGGAGTGGTAGAGAGGCGACCGGGCGGCGCGTAGGCGCAAGCCCCGCTAAATCTTGTACCCGAGCCGCTCGATCACCGGTTGCAGGATGGGGATGACCGGCTGCAGCTGCGGCAGGTAGTTGCGGTAGCGGTAGCGTGAGCGGTCATAGAGCTTCTCCGTCACCTGCGCGTAGCTTGCGGTGCGCGCATAGCGGCGGTTCTCATGGAAGGCGAGGCAGGCGGGATCGAAGTCCTCGCCAATGAACTCAAGCACGCGGCGAATGCTCGCTTCCTGGTCATCTACCACGTCCTCGTAGCGCACCCGCAGGTACCTGAGGCTCATCTCGTTCACCTCGTGATCTACCAGCTCCATCACCCGCGCGTAGTGACGCGCCGCGCTCTCGAGCGCATAGGCGCAGTAGAACCCATGCGTCAGGAGATTCGAGTACACCGATAGCACGACGTCCAGGGGATGGCGCACGACGTGCACGAGCGGAGACTCTGGAAAGAGCAGGTGAATGAGTCCGAGGTGAGTCTCGTTCAACGGCATCTTGTCGGTGAACCAGGCAGCGCCCTCAGGCACGATGCCGAGCGCGCCGACCCGGCGCAGATAATGATCCCGTAGATTATTGAGATCCTCGCGATGATCGCCCATCCACAGTTCCGCGAGCGCTTCGGGGTAGGCGAGCGGACTCTCGAGAAGGCGCGGCATGAGTTCGGCGATCTCGGCGATGAAGGGCAATTCGTCGCCGGCGGCGATGCGCGGATGCGCGGTGAGGGTCTGCTCCAGAAGTGTCGTTCCGGAGCGCGGAAAGCCGAGCACGAAGAGCGGCTGTGCGACATCGCGGCGCCGCGTGGCGCGCGGCAGCGTGGCAAGCCGCTTCGCGGTGAAGAAGTTCTTGAGCCGCGCAGTGAGCTGCTGCGCGTGCTCGTCGAGATAGCTCAAGCCGGAGACCTCGCGCAGGCGGTTCCTGCCGGCGTCGAACGCGGCGAATGCCTCCGCGTAGCGGCCCATGCGATCGAGCAGCCGGCCCTTTTCGAGCCATTCGGCGGGACCGAGCGTCGCTTTGGCCGCCGCGAGCTCGTCGAGCACGGCGAGTGCCGCCGGCGCATCGCCCGTGCGGCCGAGCACGGTCGCGCGCAACAGGAGCACGTTTGGATTGTTGGGAAAGAGCGCCGCGGCGCGCTCCAGCAATAACATCGCCGCGGCAAGATTGCGGTCCGCCTCCTCGAGTCGCGCGAAGCCAAGGAGGCTGTGCAGGCTATCGGGCGCGGCGTCGAGAGACTCTTTATACAGCGCGCGGGCGGCTTGCATTTTTCCCTGATTCTTCAGGCACAGGGCAAAATTTGCGAGTACCACCGGATCGCGCGCGCCCGACAGTTCCAGCGCGCGCTGATAATGATACTCGGCCACCGCCGGGCGGAACGCTTCGGTGAGCACCATGCCCATGAGGTAGTGCGCCTGAGCGTTTTCCGGCGCGATGCGCACGGCATTGCGCGCATGGCGTTCGGCTTCGGTGACATTGCCGCTGCCGAGGAGGAGCAGCGTCAGTTCATTGGTGGCCCAGAAATTATTGGGCTCGAGTGCAACCAGGCGCCGGATGAGCGCGGCGCTCGCCGCGGATTTTCCCTGCGCCTTTCTGATCTCATACAGGATCGCAAGAGTACGGGCGCGACCCGGGGCCAACTCGAGCACATCGAGCGCCAAGCGTTCGGCTTCCTCGGTAGCGCCGTTGCGTTGCGCCTCGACGGCGCGCTCCTCGAGCGGCGCCAGGTGACGGCTCGCCTCGCGTGCGCCGAGGCCTGCGAGGTTCAACTCGCAGCAGCGCGCGCGCGTGAGGCCGCTGCCGCAGGCGCACATTCTGCCCTCGCTCGTCTCGCGCACTGGGTTACTCATGGGCGTAGATTGGGCGTGCGGATGCGAGACGGCAAGGGCGCGGATTGGCACCGCACTCTAGCCTGCAGGGAGTTCCTGCAGGAGGCCACCACATCGCCGTTGCGAAGCGTCGGGCCATTCCATAACCCGTCGCACTCCGAACGCGACCTTTCAAGCTATGGAGCGCTTGCGCAGAGCCGCGCCGATTGGGAATACACGCCACTGCAGAGCTAACTACTCTATCGTCATCCCGGCGGCAGCATCTCGACTCTCCCAAGAGCGGGCGCGCGGATGAAGACGCCAAGCATTCCTGCAGTGGTGAGCGAAGTCACGGCCTTGAAGGCCGGTGGCATTGGTAGCCAGCGCATGCTGCGCCGATTGCGGAGCCAGAGTGAGGAAGGCCAGGGGCTCTTGCCCCTGGCCTTCGCGCCTTAACCTACCCTCACGGATTAGAAATCGTCTGCGGGGTGCCGGCCGCCGTTGCCGCCGGGACTCCCACCAACGACTTCACAATCGGCGTCCCGATACCTGTGGACGCATTGTAGGTCGCACTGATGTTGGACTGGATAATCCCATTGAAACCAGGGATTTCGGTATGCAGGTACGTTGCAGGCTTCCCGCTCTTCGCCTGGTTGGCGGCGATTTGATACAAATACCCGTTCACGTTGCCCATTCGCCCCTTCTGCTCGATCAGCAGTGCCAGAGCGCTGGCAAATTCGGGTGACGAGAGGCTGGTGCCTATGTATCCGAAGAACCCACCGCCGTCGCCAACCGCGATCGCGAAAATCCCATAGCTGCGGTCCGTATTGCCGTCGCCATCATTCGGATTGTTGTTGCCATCGCAGAAATTGGACTTCTTGTTGACCACGGAAATGCCGCCGGGGCAGCCGCCAACCTGCATCCCGATGTCCGGCACCGCCCGCCCGGTGTATCCCGTGGCCACCAGCGACTGATAGGCGGGCGCTGGCCACATTTGGCTCACACCGCTGCCGGCACCCCACACACCACCGGACGCATTAACGCCAATGCCATATGGATCGTACGGTATTTCCGGATCCGACCACGCATTCTCCGTCGCATAGCGCGAATCGAGCGACCCCGGTTTGTACGCCGTCACGAGGTTAGTACCGCCCACCGCCGTCACATTCGGGTCGGACGCTGGGGTTTCTACCCCCGCGATGAATGTCCCTCCTGGAGCACCCTCAATATAACTTACAGTGGTACACCCCTTGCCGGCACTGTCGCCGGAACTGGCGAGGAACGTGATCCCCTGCGCGTTGCCCTGCATGAACAGCTCGTCATACGCCCGCAGAATGCCGCGGTAATCCTGGCCGCCATTGTATTTCGGGAAGTAAAAAAGCTCGCACTCGCCGAACGACGCGCTGATGGCATCTACTTGGTTATCCTCGATCGCGTCCACATAACCGGCAAATATGCTGCCGTCCGACAGGTCCGGTATGTCGAACAGGATGACATGCGCGCCCGGCGCGCCGGTGATCTCCGACTGCGTATCGATCGAGACCTCGGCAAAAGCCCCGCCGAAGAGACCGCCGCCTCCGTTGATCGCAATGTCCTCATAGAGCTTCGGGTCCGGCTTACCGGTGGTCGCCGACCAATTCTCGTTATCGAACACCGCCTTGACATCGCTTGGCAGGTAATCGCTCGACATCAGCACGCCGATCGTGGCCCCCGTGCCGTCCAGCCGCTGCGTCTTACCCTTCACGGTCACGCTGGTCTGATACGAGGGGTATTGATACGCCTCCTTGAGGTCATCGTACCAATAGCCGCCGTCTTGACTGTAACGGTTAAAGATGCCGGCGCCCAATTTTGACGTTGCCTGGTGCGAATTTACATGGGCTTCGTTTGGCCCAAAACTCATTACCATGGCGCCGGCCGCCTGCAGCTCCGGTGGCAAACGCAGCGCGTCAACCGAAACGACGCGGGTGCCGCGCGCATTGGTATCGGTCTTAGCCAGTTGCAGATGCGTGCCGAGCGTGCTTTCCACGAGCGCCACTGGCCCGCTGACATGCAAGCTGCGCGTATAGGTTTGCACCGAAAACCCGCGCGCGCTCAAGGCGGCGGCTACCCGGCCCACCGTCGCAGCATCGGGCCCGAAAAGCGCCCCGAACTGCGCCGGCGTCAGCCAATGATGATATTGCGCGTTGGCCGGATCGTGCAGAGCCACCAGCAGGGCTTGAAGCTGGTCCACATTGCGCAGCGGCAACGCCACCTCGAAGCTGGCCTGGCTTGTCGCAGCCGGCGCGCCGACAATCTTCAGCCCAGCCGCGACCGAAGTGTAAGTATTCTGTGCTTGCGCCACCCCGAACCCAAGCAGCAGCGTCAGGGCTGCGCCGGTCAGAGTGAGTTTTCTTGCGATGGTGTCCCTATTCATTGTTCGGTCCCCTAAAGATTGAACATAATCAGGCAGGCGTCCGTCCGCTCGCAGCAGGCTCTATTCGCTGTTCAGTTCGCTGCTCGCGTCGGATTTATATTAAGTCGAAAGCTACGCCCGTACACGAGCGCATGTCAACGAGCGCGCGTCAACGGGCGTGTCGTGTGCGGGGCTTTAGACGCCGCAGTGAAAGCAACGCGCCAGACCGCATCGAGGCGATGAAACGACAGGATGCCCGTTCGTAATAAAGTCGGGATTCAGGGCCGACGTCGATGCGCGCCGCCTCCTGCGACAAAGCGGTCATTGCGCTTGAATTGAACCGACGTAACACGAGACAGCAAGCGCGGCGAATTGGCGCCGCACTCTACCCCCCAAGGAGTTCCTCCAAGACCCCAGGAGCATCGCGCCCAAACTTCTTGGCTAAGCGCCGCGGCGACGCGTACGCGGCACCTATAAGGTTGTTGAAGTGTTTAGGTCGTCTTAAAAAATTGACTGAAGCCTTAACATAGTGGCGGCGTGAGCGTACAGCTTCGAGATTCGCAATCGGCGCGCTTTGTCTTGGACCCTGCAGCGTGCAATGGCTCACAGAAAAGCCAGCTATGTCTTGAGAAACTGAAGCACGTTATCCGATTGGCCATTTTCTTGGCCGCGGCGAGGGCCGATTGTGAAAACTGCGCTTCAAACTGAGTCGACAAATAGCCAAATCGCGCAGCCCGACGCTGCGGGCGCTACGCAGGAATTGGCGATCTTGGAGCCGTCGGCGAGAGATGCCAGCGTAATCAAATCTGGCACGGAAACGCATAACCTAACTCTGTCGCCAATCTACGGTGCGTGGATTCTCGAAGGCAATCCCATCGCGAGAAATAAGCTCCTCTCAAGCAGCGCAGATGGCATGGCCAGCACGTACATTTGGGATTGCACGGCCGGCCGCTTCAATTGGCATTACGCTATCGATGAGACGGTCTATGTGCTCGCAGGCTCTGTCGTCATCAAGGACGTCACGGGCGCCCGCCGTCATTTAATTGCGGGCGACACGGTTCTGTTCCAGGCGGGAACGCACGCAGAATGGAATGTCGAAAGCTACGTCCGAAAGATCGCCTTCTGCCGTGTTCCTATGTCGCGAAAAATCTTGCTTGCCAAGCGCCTTTTTCAAGCGCTGCGGCGCCTGGTAGGTCATCGCGTAAGCCGAGGGTCCGGTTTCGGCAACGACTCAGATGCGCCATGAGGACGCTTGAAACATCAGGAGCGAAAAGGCCGCCTTACGAACAGACGGACTTGATCCGGCGCAGTGCCGACGTCGTTCGCGTCGCCCCGCGATTCCGCTGCGCTGCCTACGCATTGACTTAAGCTGCACGGGCGCCCAACACGGGCCTGCTATTCCTCGATCGCCTTCTTAACCACCTCGGGCGAGGTGATCTCTTCAAGGCTCTTAGATTTCGCTCTGCTCACTGGCCGCTGTCAGCCGGGTTTGCCGGAAAGATCGTTACTGAGATCAGAACGCAAGGATTGGCTTGCAGCTCGAGGAGGGCGAAAAGTGCTCGCTGCGCCTGTTCGTTACTGTTCGGAAACGTAACGATGATTGAGCGGCGCGAAGAGAATGCGTCCGATCGGGATCGCGGCTGCAGCGCCTAGGAGTTGGGCAAGGATAAACGCCGGCACATGCGCCGGGGCGATCCCGGCGAAGGTATTCGAGAGCGAGCGCGCGATTGTGATTGCCGGATTCGCGAAGGATGTCGATGCCGTGAACCAATACGCAGCCCCAATCCACGCGGCTACCATCCAGGGCGCATCTTGCGATCGGCGGTGACCCAGGACGACGAGCAACAGCCCGAAGGTTGCCACAAATTCCGCGAGCCATTGCGCGTTACCCGTCCGAGCATGAAGCGAGAATTGGATAAGCGGCAACTCGAACATGGCGTGCGCGAGAATCGCGCCCGCGCAACAGCCGACGATTTGGATTGCTGCGAAAGCCCCGGCCTCGCGCCAAGCAAGCACGCCACGCAATGCCAGTGCGAACGAGACGGCGGGATTAAAGTGCGCTCCGCTCACCGGAGCTAGTAGCGCGATTAGCGCGGCGAGAACCGCCACGGTGGCGCCGGTATTGGCGATGAGCGCGATCGCGAGGTTCCCGCCGGCAAGGCGCTCGGCCATGATCCCCGATCCGATGACGGTGGCCGCGAGCAGGAGCGAGCCAATCCCTTCCGCAGCCAGGCGCTTTCGAAGCATTAAGGCTCTACCGGCGGCAGTTGCTTTCCGATCGCGCGAAGCCTCTCTTGCAGCTTGATTTGGTCAAGCGATGCGATCGGCAGTTTGGCAAAGATCTTTATGCGCGTTTCGAGTTCCTTGAACGCCTGGCGGAACGCAAATGCCTTGTCCGCATCGGTGCCTTCCACTGCCGCAGGATCCGCAATGCCCCAGTGCGCGGTCATCGGCTTGCCCGGCCACACTGGACATACCTCGCCGGCCGCGTTATCGCAGACGGTAAAGATAAAATCGAGCTCCGGCGCTTGCGACGCCGCGAACTCATCCCAGCTTTTGCTGCGAAATCCCTCGGCCGGTAGATTCATGCGCTTGAGAAGCTCCAGAGCCATTGGATGCACCTGACCCTTCGGGAAGCTTCCTGCGCTGAAGGGGCGGAACTTGCCGCGGCCCCAGTGATTGAGGAGGGACTCGGCAAGGATGCTGCGCGCCGAGTTGCCCGTACATAAAAAGAGGACGTTGTAGATTCGGTCCGCGGTCATTTCGGACAGCAGCTCGCCCCGGGCTGAGACCTCTGCGCCGGAACGCAGCCTGCGCCAGCCGCGGTTTCGAGCGGCACGAGCGAGGCGCCGTGGTTAAATACCGGGGTATCCTCGCCGTACACCGGAATGCCGCCCAGAGTGTGGAAGGTCTCCCATGCGATTCCGGTCGGGTCGGTAACCCAGTACTTGTCTGATTTGGCGTAGCAGCAAGGCTGCTCGCTTTCCTCAACCATTCGAGCATCCGCTGCTTCAAGCTGCGCACGCATGCCACGCAGTTCCTCAGCGGTGTCAACCTGCAAGCCCAGATGGTTGACTCCCACCGGTTGACGGTGCGTTGAGATTGCGAAGTTCACCCGCGGATCCTCAAGCATCCACTTGGCATAGTCGGGCTTTGTTACTGCGGGCTCTGCGCCGAACAGGGTCTGATAAAAGCGGATCGAGGCGGCAAGATCCTTCACGCTGACATGTACATGGAGTCGCTTCATGAATCACCCCGAGGGATAAATGGGATTTCACCATGAATGCCGAGCTCGCCGGGCAGAGGCTCGCGAACTCGCGCGTTCGCTCGATGCAGGACGGCGCCTGCGAGCGATCAACGCGCTCATAGCCGAGGCGTTTGAAGAACGCTCCTGCCGTGGTTGTTAGCAGGTAAATCGAGCGGACGCGCTTCGATCCTGCGTATTGCTCCGCATGCTCGGCGAGCGCCGATCCCAAGCCTTTGCTCCTGGCGTTCTCAGCAACGACGAGTGATCGCAGCAGTGCATCGGCACCATATATTTCAAGCCCGACGAGCCCGGTCGGCGCGCCATCGGAGCCAACGAAGAAGGAGTGTTCAAAATGCTGATCCGTGATATCCGCGGCCGGCAACTCCGGTGCTTGCAGCAACGCCACGGCCGTCGACCGGGGCGGTCGTCCATGGATCACAAGCGGTTCGGTCATGCGCCCTTTACGCGACTTTGGCCACGCGTTTGGCGGGCTTCGCAGGCAGAGCCGGCGCGCAGCACTCGGCACCGCCGGTTCCGCAGCAGTTCTCAGTTAGGTAGCCAACCAGCCCGTTCATCACGGTGAAATCGGCCGAGTAGATGAGTTGCCGGCTATCGCGGCGCTGCGTGATCAGTCCAGCGCGCTGAAGATTCTGCAAGTGGAAAGTCAGCGTGGACGGCAAAAGCCCAATGCGTTGGCCAATGGTGCCGGCCGGCAGTCCTTCCGGGCCGCGCTGCACCAGCAATCGGTAAATCGCAAGCCGATGTTCGTGTGCAAGGGCGCCAAGAGCGTCAATGACCGCGAGTGTCTTCATATCCGTGTACGATATTACGAGTATCATCGTATTGTCAACCAACAAATGCAACTTTCTGAGCAACCTGAGGATGCCGTGAAGGATAGAGCCAAAGAGTCGGGTCTGGCGCGATGAGGCTCAGAGCGTTGCGTTTCGTCGCGCAGCCCAAGCTACAACAGTGCAGTTGCGACGAAGCGAATCAGAGTTGAACAGTGGCGTGATATCTTCGCTCGCTGGGGTTTGCGTAATAGACACCCGTTGGGTTAAACGCCGTGGCCATTTCGCTGCAAGAAACATGAGTTCAGCCCGTTGAGGAAGGCTCCGACAGTCCTCCGCGGCGCTCATGTGCGCTTCTTTGGCCCGTGTTGATGGCGCGCATCTTCGAATTGATCACTGCTCCGAGAGGCGATCTTTCGCAACGGTGTGCGGGCCGACCTCAAACTCCTTGGCTCCGGCACTAAGAGCAGCCGATGCACATTGAAACGCTGTATGCGCCCCGCCGATCAACCCTGATTCGCTTGGTCGCGACTGTGCTGTTGCTGACTCTTGCGGCATGTAGCCAATTGAGTGATACCAGAAAGGCCGCCCCGGACAAAAACGCGCCGCGCGCGCAGCTATCCATCGGCTATAGCCTGCTTTACCAAGAGGCCGATGGGATTCCTAAACTGAAGTGGATCCTCATGTTTAAGGACAAACCGGAAGAAATGGGGCGAGTCACTAATGATCTCGTGAGCTATTACCAGCAGCTCGCCGACACCATGCAGAGGCTATCCAAGCAATTTCCCGGCATGCGCATTGACGTGACAGCAATGTCCGAGATCGAGGGCGAGGAGCGTAAAGCCATTGGCGCAGACCTAGCCAAGGACTTTGCCCCTCTCACTGGTAAGACCGGCGTCGAATTCGAGCGGGAGGCGCTACTCATGTTTTACAACACGCTCAACGAGCAACGTCATCTTACCGGGGTAATGGTGGGACTCGAACCCGACCCTGCCCTGAGGAAGTTCCTGGAGACGACCAAGGCGCAGTTGGAAGCGCAATACGCGAAGGTCGGGGCGCTATTGAACCGCCGCTATTTCACTCACTGAGTTGCGCCTTAAGATCGCGCGACGCGTCTGGCTGAGTGCTGACGGGATCGAATTGACCGCATAACCTGCTGATCTTCAACGAGTGCGCCATCGCCTCCAAAATATCGTACCCGTAAACCTACCCCTGTCGAACCTCGATAAGCCGTGCGAGAGTGGCGGTGGCCCGAGATTCTCCTACGGCATCGGCGAGCAGAGCGGCGATCCGCACAAGTGCTCATTGTGCAATTAACCGGATTTGCCAATCGGCTGCACGACGAGACGCAGGCCCATCGCCTTAAGCATGGAAGTCATGCTTCTCAATTCGGGGTTCTTTTGTCGAAAGCGTGCGGTAGAGGGCCGTGGCATTCAGCTTAGTCTTGCTTGCAACTGCGGAACGCCACCCATCGCGTCGGCAATACGTCGCATTGCAACCATCAGCTCCTGCTCATCGCCATCCTGAAGTACGGCGTTTAGGTATTCAACGGCGAATTTTGGGTCCTTGCGAAGACTCTCCACGGTAGCCTCGCCGTGGCCACGAGAAACCGCACGTATATTTTTGCGAGTCATTGTCGTCTCCGTTCATATTCGGCCCAGTATCCGACAGCCTTGGCAATGTCGGATGCTTGAGTCCGCTTGGAACCAGCGCGGTAGATCGTGCCGTTACGGCGTCCCCGTCAGCGTCGGGCGATAATCGCCGCCAATTCGCGATTCGACGCGCCGAGCGCAAAGAGCGACTTCACGAGCAGATCGAGGGACACCGTAGGGTCGCCAGCCTCCATTTTGGCAACGCGCGACTGGCTGGACTTGATGGTCCGAGCGAGACCCACCTGGGTGATGCCTCGGGATTGGCGTCGCGCCTTCAGGCCCTCGGCGAGTTTCAGCCTCAGATTGACGTACGCTTCCTCCTCATTGGACATCCCGAGGAAGTCCTTTGGAGTCCCGA
>Ga0302180_10002107_pt1 | contig 15580 bp, 11 predicted proteins | sample I_Palsa_E3_2_FD_200575 | JGI IMG/M metagenome (GOLD analysis project Ga0302180, IMG submission 200575) | Peat permafrost microbial communities from Stordalen Mire near Abisko, Sweden - I_Palsa_E3_2 | ecosystem: Environmental > Terrestrial > Soil > Palsa > Peat permafrost | place: Sweden... | reverse complement strand
CGTTGACCTCGGATTGCTGGTTTTGGATCTGGGCGATCCGTTGCGTTTCCATCACATGCTCAGAGTTTTCAAGCCCAGCTCGCCCATGTCGTTGGGGACCTGGTGTCTGACCATCTTTTCGCTCCCCCTCACTGCGGCGGCGGGGCTCAGCCTGCTGGCCGAAGTGGGGTGGGACTTCGAGTGGGCTCGCATAACCGCGGTGGTCGTGGGACTGTTGCCTGGCTTCGGCTCTGCGGCCTACAAGGGCGTCTTGCTCAGCACGAACGCGCAACCAGGTTGGAAAGACGCGCGCTGGCTGGGAGGTTATCTCACCAATTCGGCCCTCCTGATGGGTTGCGCCGAGTTGCTTGTCCTGTCCGCCCTGATGGGGCAAACGCAGGCGGCCGCCATCCTCCGCACCGCCTTTATCGTGCTGCTCCTACTCAATGTGATTCCCTCAGGGTTGTTGTTTGCGAACCTTCGGCCGGCCCATGCGCTGCTCTACACCCGCGAGCAACAATGGCGCGTTGGCGTGCTCATCGCTGCTGGGGCGCTGATCCCTTTGGGTCTGATGCTCCTCAAGGGCGATCTGCTGTTCATATTGGTCGCTGTGACTTTTCTTTTAGCGGAGAGTTGGCTCATCCGTTTTGTCTACGTCAAGATACCTCACACTTCGCCATTGGAAGTCCGAAGCGGCGGAATAGTCTAGGGAGATCGCGGTCGACGATTCGGCGCTGTGGCCGCATCCAGTGAAGTGGACCCAAAGATCGCGACAGCAATCGGGCGAAAAAGCGCGCCGACTTTTCAACACCCACGCCTGTTGGCAAGGTTTGCAAGTATACGGAAGGGCCCGAAAGCTGGGAAAATGAATGCTCTGAGGGTGCAGCCGTGGCGACGAGCATGCCGTCAACAGAGCCGTTTGGGTACCTGCTGGAGCTCATCCGGGAAGGAGCGGACTTTACACTTTACCGCGGCCGGAAGCACGCCAGCGCATCTCCCGTCCTGGTGGTCGCGCTCACCGAGCAGCCTTCGCCTCAGAGTCTCCGGCGGCTCGAGCATGAGTATTCGCTCGCAGCCGAACTCGATCCCGCGTGGGCAGCCAAGCCGCTGGCGCTCACTCGTCACGAAGGGCGGACAATCCTCGTACTCACGGACCCTGGCGGTGAGCCCCTCGATCTGATTCTTGAAGATCGGATTCTTGAGGGGGAGCCATGGCAACCGCTCGATCTGACTCGCTTCTTGCGCATCTCCATTGGCTTGGCGACAGCTCTTGGTCAAGTTCACCGGCAAGGCCTCATTCATAAGGACATTAAGCCTGCGAATGTGCTGGTTGACGACGGCAGCAACGTATGGCTCACCGGTTTCGGGATTGCGTCCCAACTGCCGCACGAGTTTCAGGCGCCCGCGCCGCCGGAGATCATTGCCGGCACACTCGCCTACATGGCGCCCGAACAGACCGGGCGCATGAATCGTTCGATCGATGCCCGCAGCGATCTTTACTCATTGGGCGTTACCTTGTACCAAATGCTCACCGGCCATCTGCCGTTTGACGCGGCCGATCCGCTGGAGTGGGTCCACTGCCACATTGCACGCCAGCCGGCACGGCCTGGTGATCGCGTCGCAGTCCCGAGCCGCTGTCTGCCATGGTCACGAAGATAATCCCGTTTTGCGGGCACAGCGTTATATGCAGCCGGCACCACAGCGATGGGATTACTTCCGGATTGCCGAGAACCGCCCAGAGCCTCGCCTGTCGCTTACCATAGTCAGTTCCCGATCTCGGAGCGTAGAGGCAGTAGAAAAGGGAGCAGGGGATTTTCCCTGCTCTCTTAGTGTCGGCTCATCTTTCTAGAATTCACAGACCCATACGACATTGGCGATTGGGGATGTTCCCGAAGTCATTGCGGTCCCATGAGCTGAGCTCCGAATCGGCCAAAGCGCAGTCGCTGCTGAAGTTGCTCGCGGGTATTTTCCGAAAGTACCGGCCTCGGCCTTACGGCGGTCTCGTCTGCTTCGGCGTCTGCGCCGTCTGCGTCATCCTTGCACCAGTCTGTGTCCGCGTGATTGCGGTCACACGGGGTCGCGAGGAACGCGTGTATGTCGCCGGTGCTAGTCTGCACGCCAAAACCCGCGATCTGTCCAACATCATTGATCCCGTAAGCAACCAGAAGGTACAACGGCGAGTCCGGCGGGATAAGCGCGTTGAGGTCGTGCATCACGCCGTCGCGCCACAGGAACACTCGCGGGCTTCCACTGGCCAGTCCGGGCGCGCTGATTGACGGACCAACCACCTCGCCTTGGTTGTTCATGCCAAGGCCCGCGCCATCAAAGTCCCCGGGGAGCACGCCAAGGTCCCTCATACCTGTCTCTCTGTTCCAGAGGAATGGGTGAAAGGGAAAGCAAAGAGGGTTCGGCGGAGCTCCGGGGCATGCCGTGCTCTTGATTTCCGGCAGGGCCGAAAGACCGCTTACTTGACCTAGGTTATTGATATCAAAAGCGGCATTGCCGGCTCCCAACACAGCTGTATTTGACGTCCCACCGAGATTGCCGAGGTCATGGACCGAGCCGTCCTTCTCCCAAAACACGGCGTGCGGCGCAGCGGAGGGCCCCGGAAGCACGGTGTTTTGGCACGAGCCGGACATCCCAACGGCCTGGCCATCATCGTTGACCCAGAAGGCAACGCCGACAGAGTCGCCCGCGAGCGGAGGCAGTTTCCGAATCTCGCCCTTTCCTGGCCCCCAGATCACCGGTTCAAAATAGAGACGTTGAGGCCCGAGACCGTTGACTGCCACTTTGCCGGGGCAATCTTTGTCTACCGCGGCCTCCTCCGCATAGCCGGCGACTTGACCCCGCTTGTTGATCGAGCCGTAGCCGGCGTTCGTGCCGCCCAGCGTCGGCAGCGCAGTCATCACGCCGTTTTGCCACAGGAACGCCAGGCATTGGAGCCCGGTACCGTAACCGCAGAAGTTTTCATTGTTTGGATCTTTATCGGAGGTCTCGGCCCCACCGATGACCTGGCCGAATTGGTTGGCGCCGCCCGCTCCGCTGTTCGGCCCTCCGAGTCCGGGTGTGCCGATGTCCGTAAAGAGCCCCTGGTACCAGAGCACGGCGTGTTGTGCGCCGTCAGCGGCGGTGTCCAGGCCAGTGACCAAGCCAGGATTGTTCACGGAAGTCGCCTGGCTGAACGGGTTGCCCTCCGGGCCGAGGTCGGTGACGGTATAGCGCTGAAGGTTCTCTGCTTGCTTTTGCCCTTCCTGCGCGACAACCCGAACCGGCATTGCCAGCGGAGCCAGCAAGCCTAAGGATGAAATAGTGAACAGCAATGTGGATTTCATATCGTCTCCTTTTCTCTCCGCAACCACGGCACGCCGCAGTTAGCCGGTTTATGTTTTCTGCACGCGAGCCAGAAGTGAATTCAGGCAAATCAGCGTCGAGCCATCGGTTGCCCGCGAGCGATGTAGCTCCTCCGAATTGAGCCATTCCTCGAGCGCCGGCCGTTCCAGGTTTGAGATCACTCCAACCTCGTCCAGCGCGATCATGTCCGCTTCGGCCAGGCATCGGGGACACCAGGCGCGGCGGGAACTACGGCTGCGCAGAATCAACAAAGAATCGGTCTCGATGGTGATCCTGGTCCGCTTGGCCATTGCGGCTCCGCCTTCCGAAAACGGCTGACGATGCAAACTTGCCCGCCAGGTGCCGGAAAAGTCTTTGCGAAGCACTTGAAGATTTCTGATTATTTCTCCTGACGGCGTAAATAGCAGAAGCCAAAACACTTCCTGCGACACATGGCATGGTGAATGGCAGCATTGAATTTCCGAATCGTGCTAGCATTTGCTCGAACTTGGGCTAACTGGGTGAGAGATAGGCTGCCCAAATGCCGGCGAGTGCAAACCAGAAGAGAAAAGAGCTGTATGAGTTCGGCCCTTTTCGCGTCAATCCCGAGAAGGAGATTCTGCTGCGCGCCGGCGAACCAATCCAGCTGGCGCCGAAGACGTTTCAGATCCTGCTGGTCCTGGTCCGGCACAGCAACGAGGTAGTCACCAAAGAAGATTTAATGAAAGCGGTGTGGCCGGACACTTTTGTGGAAGAGGCCAACCTCAGCCGCAACATCTTCATGTTGCGTAAAGCACTGGGCGAGCGACCGCAGGATCACCGCTATGTAGTTACGGTGCCCGGCAGAGGGTACCGGCTTGCCGAGAGCGTGCACCTGGTAGCGGAAGATGAACTTAGCATCATTGCGGCGGATCACTCCAAGGTGCAGGTTCAGGTCGAGGAAACGAGACCCTGGGGATGGATCTCGGTGGCTGTGATACTCCTGATTGCCGCCGCCACATTCCGGCTTTTGTGGCATCGCGCGACAGTTCTCAGTGACAAAGACACGGTCGTGCTTGCCGATTTTGCCAATTCCACCGGCGATTCGGTTTTCGACGGGACACTGCGGCAAGGGATGGCAGTACAACTTGAGCAGTCGCCGTTTCTTAGCCTTATCTCCGATCAACGTATCCGGCACACGCTCCGCTTGATGGGCCGGCCAGCGGAGGCGCAGCTCACTCCCGACCTCGCTCGGGAAGTCTGCGAGCGTACCGGAAGCGCAGCCGTGCTGGAAGGCTCGATCGCAAGTCTGGGAAGCCAGTATGTGTTGGGGTTACGCGCAAAAAACTGCCGCACTGGAGACGTCCTAGATGAGGAGCAGGCGCAAGCGGTCAAAAAAGAAGACGTCCTGAATGCCCTAAGTCAAATTGCCAGTAAGTTCAGAACCCGCGTGGGCGAATCGATGTCCACGATCGAAAGGCACGGTACTCCGCTCGCCGAGGCTACCACGGAGTCACTCGAAGCCCTTGAAGCTTATAGCGCCGCCTGGAAGGTTCACAACTCAAGAGGCGGCGCCGCTGCTCTGCCGCTTTTCAGACGGGCTACGGAAATCGATCCCAACTTCGCCATGGCACATGCATCGCTGGGGCGCATGTACGCCGATATCGATGAGTTAGATCTCTCGGCGGAGAGCACCAGCAGAGCCTGGCAGTTACGGGATCGCACGAGTGATCGGGAGAAGTTCTTTATCACTGCCAGCTACGAGGCGCTGGTAACTGGAAACCTGGAAAAGGCGCGGCAGACCTGTGAGGCATGGGCACGAACCTATCCGCGTGACGCACTGCCCCATGTTATGTTGTCGGGGTATTTAAACAAAGTGACGGCTCAATACGAAAGGGCGGCTGCCGAAGCGCGGAAGGCGATCGAGCTCGACCCGGATTTTGCCGTCGGGTATTACAATCTTGCCGTCAACTATGCTTATGTGGATCGCCTGGGAGAAGCCGAGAACACCCTCCGCCGCGCGGCTGGACGAGGGCTGGAAATCGATGAATTTGACATGCTGGAGTACGACATCGCCTTCCTCAGCGCCGACCAGCCGGGAATGGAACGGGAAGCCGCCAGGGCTCGGGAAAGGTCCGGAGAAAGCTGGATCTCCAACAAAGAGGCGTTTGCTTTGGCTTACTCGGGTCGCCTGAAACAGGCGCGTGCCATGTCGCGCCGCGCGATGGAGCAAGCCCAGCAGGCGGCGCAGCGGGAGAGGGCCGGTCTGTGGAATGCTGGAGAAGCGCTGCAGGAGGCTTTTTTCGGGAACGCGTTTGAAGCAAGCAAGAGGGCGGAGGCCGCACTCGAGCTTTCCAAGGATCGCGAGGTGGAATACGGCGCCGCCGTCGCACTGGCTCTCGCAAAATATTCTTCGCGGTCTGAAACTCTGACGAATGATCTGGCGAAGCGCTTCCCCGAGGACACGTGCGTAAGGTTCAGCTATCTGCCAACGCTTCGCGCAATGCTCGCGCTCAACCACGGTGAGCACTCAAGGGCCAGAGACCTTCTGCAAACAGCCGTTCCTTATGAGTTGGGCGTACGCGCGAATTTTGGGAGTCTCTATCCGGTCTACGTACGTGGCGAGGCCTATCTGGCCGATAACAAAGGCGCCGAGGCTGCTGTGGAATTCCAGAAAATCCTCAATCACCGCGGGATAGTTATCAGCGATCCCATTGGCGCACTGGCGCACTTGCAATTGGGAAGGGCCTACGCCCTAGCGGGAGGTATGGCTAAGGCAAAGAGTGCCTATCAGGATTTTCTCACCGTTTGGAAAGACGCCGACCCGGATATCCCGATCCTCAAACAAGCCAAAGTGGAATACGCGAAGCTGCAGTGAGCAACAGTACTGTGGAGCATAAGTCCTACCGCCCCAGTGCTCTGATTTCGGAGTGAGCGGTCAGTAGCAATTACTGCGAACTGCCTGCAAATGTCTGATTATCGGTAACTTCCCCAGCCGGACGGCACAGTCAATAGGTCGGACAGATTACGGTGACAGCATCCCATAGCGTCTTATTCGCCTGCAATAGGATGTCACCTTATATGACCTGGCTTGATGTTGTGGTTCATACGGAAAAAGTTTGTCGGATCGTACTTGATCTTTAGAGCGACAAGACGATCGTAGTTGCAGCCGTAGGCTTCTCGCGCTATGGCTTCTCCCTCATCAGTCACATAATTGCCATACGCACCTGAAACCAGATACGGCCGCAAGCCCTCCCAGCATTCGCGCGTCCAGCGTATGTTCTTGTCGGTCTCTGCAGGATCGGTCCAGATGGACCATGCAAAAAAGTTCCACGCATATTGCCGGTGGGGAAAAGCGGTGTCGCCGGGCGCCACGCGCGTGGCTGCGCCGTGCCAATGTTCGACAAATGGTGCAAACGTATAAGGCGAGGGACTCTTGCCCACGTATTGTGCGAGCACCTCAATAGCATCATCGGTCAGGTCTCGCAGAAAATTTGATTTGGTATAGACCAGCCGCCCCGGCGGAAAGAGTGGTTCGAACATGCTTTGGATTTGCAGGTACGTCATCGGGCCAAGTTGGTCCGCGATCGGGACTCCAAACTTCTTCAGCGGTCGCAATACCCGTTCTCCATCGGCAACAGGTCCGCAGTAACAGGCCGCAAGACCGAAGGCCGGAGTGCCGTCCGGAAGAGTGATGGACGTAGCTTGGCTCACCAATTCGTCGGGACTCTCTGCGGCAAATTCGCGCCACAAATGCAATATTTCCTTTGCCTTCGCTGCTGGAAAAAAAATTGCGCCTCCGTAAATCGGGCCGACTTGGTGCAATCGATATTCAAGAGAAGTAACAATCCCAAAGTTCCCGCTACCGCCACGGATTCCCCAGAACAGATCGGCATTTTCCGACGCGTTCGCGGTCAGAAATCGTCCATCCGCCGTCACCACATCTGCTGCAATGACATTGTCAATAGCCAACCCGAATTTGGCATGAAGATTTCCCCAACCGCCGCCCAGCGTCAATCCGGCGATGCCGACTGTTGGCACCAACCCTTGTGTGGTGGCCAACCCAAATGCTTGCGTTTCACGGTCGAACTCGCCTAGTTTCAGACCCGTTTGGGCCCGCACCGTTTGCCTTGCCGGATCGACGCGGATTCCTTTCATTCCAGACATGTCAATCATCAAGCCGTCCTCGCAGACGGCCTTGCCTGCGATGCTATGTCCGCCCCCACGAACCGAAACGAGAAGGTCGTGTTCGCGAGCCTCGCGCACACATGCAATGACATCGGCCGCACCTGCGCAACGAGCGATCATCGCCGGACGCCGATCAATCATGGCGTTCGGGATTGTTCGAGCTTCATCGTACCCGGGCTTGTCTGGGCAAAAAGTCTGACCGCGTAGTGAAGTCCTGAGCTTCTGAAAAACGGATTCTGGAATCATCAGTGTTCCCCAATATCGCTAGAGACCGGCAAAACTGGTGGTCCTGGGACGGGTGACGATGCGCGATCATGACATGCGGACGCTCAAAAATCCTCAAGAAATAATCAATTATCAGTAGAATCGCTACCATGCTGACCCTCCGATCATCAGCTTACGAGTTCGGCCCGTACCGGGTGGATTCGATCGCGCGAAGCCTTATGCGCAACCATGAGCTGCTTGCCCTACCACCCAAGGCAGTCGAAGTCCTGGTTGAACTCGTTAAGCGCCCCGGAGTAGTTATCAGCAAGAAAGAACTGATGGAAGCAGTTTGGCCAGAAACCTTCGTCGAGGAAGCCAATCTCAACCAAATGATTTTCCTACTCCGCCGGGCACTGGGGGCGACGCAGGAACGAGAGTACATCGCAACTGTCCCGAAGCGGGGATACCGTTTTACCGACTCAGTTCGCAGTGTCGACGTTCCGTGCCGTTTCGAATCGATCGCGGTATTGCCTTTAGCCAACCTCAGCGGAGACCCCTCGCAAGAGTATTTCGCGGATGGAGTCACGGAGGCTCTCATCACAGAATTGGCCAAGATCGCAAGCTTGCGCGTGGTTTCGCGTACCTCAGCGATGCGGTTCAAAGGTACAGGTGAGGCAGTGGCTCAAATTGCGCGTGCGTTGCGCGTGCAAGCTGTGTTGCAAGGATCGGTGATGAAATCGGATGATCGCTTGCGGATTACTGTTCAGCTGATCCATGCCGCCAGCGACCAGCACCTGTGGGCCGAGTCGTACGAGGGCACATTCTCCGACATTCTTGGGCTGCAGAGTAGAGTCGCGCGAGACGTTGCTGTCGCCATTCGTGCGGACCTTAGTCAAAGGGAAGAAGCGCTCCCCAGCATTTTCCGTGCAGTTCATCCCGAAGCCTACTCGCTTTATCTCAATGGGCGATTTTTCGCGCGGCAATTAACAGACCAAGGACAACGCAAAGCGATCCAGTATTTTCGCCAATCCTTGCAGATCGATGCCGGGTATGCCGCCGCCTACGCCGGCTTGGCCGAGTGCTTCATCGAACTCGCTTATTTCTTTGGTATGGAGCCGAAGAAGGCGTTTGCCGAGGCTGAACCTGCGGCAGTAAAAGCGGTGGAGTTAGACGAAAATTTGGCTGAAGGACACGCTGTGCTGAGTCTGCTACGGTTGCTCAATGATTGGAATTGGGATGCAGCAGATCGGGAGTCGCAGCGCGCGATTGAACTCGCGCCCGGTGATCCGTACGTGTACTGGAAGCGCGGCGTTTATTTAAGATATGCCGGCCGAGGCGACGAAGCGGTTGCCGCTCATCGCCGTGCGGAGTCGCTCGACCCATTCTCCCTTATAGCGATCGAGGAAGTCGGCTGGCCATTTTATTACGCTCGCCGCTTTGGTGAAGCCGTTGATCAGTTTGGCCGGGCCGTTGAACTCGAACCAAAGTGGGACCAATTGTACTTTGGTCTCGGATTGGCGCTGGCGCAGCAAAAGCGATACGAAGAAGCGATAGCTGCCATGCGGACAGCGACGCAACTCGGGCCAGACAATCCATTCAACCAGGCATCGCTCATTTACATATTAGGACGAGCAGGCTGCACAGGCGAGGCCAAGCAACTTTTAGATCAGCTTTCCGCTGCTTGCGCTTACGTGCCGCGCTGGTTTCTCTCAATCATTTGGGTCGGGCTGAATGACAACGAGCGTGCGCTGCAAGCTCTGGAAGAAGCATTCGGCGATCGGGAGCCCTGCCTCGTAAGTCTCAAAGTGGAACCTATTTTTGATCCGCTGCGAGACGATAACAGGTTCGCTGATATGATCCGACGAGTCGGCCTGAAACCGTAATCTACAGCGCGAGATCGCTCCCGGATGGTCAGCGATCCGGACGTAATCCAGATGGGCAGTGAGCGGATCAGTACCGGGTTCTTATGGGAAGTGATCGGGCATCGACCGCAGCCGCTTCAGAGGCAGTCTTTTCCTCTTGCCTGCAAAGTCGGATTTTCGGTAACTTCATCTTTTGGAGACATTCGATTTCCCGCGGTCAGGATTCGCCAGGTGCTCTTCGGGCCGTCTCTGCGCACTCAGAGACGTCGAACGCGGGAAAACAAACGCTAGTGTCAGGCTTCTTATAGGGGACGTTGTAGCCCGCCAGGGCGGCAGAATCTGGAAGCTTCCCCGCCGCCAACAGAACTCTAGAGAGTGACCAAGAACGGCTCTCTTTGGGGTGTCGTTGGCTGTGGAGAGTTAGTAGACACTCTTGGCGCGTTGGTGCTTAACCAGTAACTTACGGTTAGGCGACAATCCAGGAACTACCCAATTCGCGGTCTTCCGGGCATCGTTGGAGCGGTCTCAATGACCAGCGCAGTCACAAAGCTATCGCGGCCACGGGTGTGCTTGAGCCGCAAGCGGCCGACGACATGTCCACACCGAAATATGATTGCCGGAACGGTCAATGCGGGCCGGCGAGCGATGCTTGAGTTCTCTCGCGACAGCCGGCAAACTCAAGACACCATGAAGGTAATGCAGTATTGAGTGCGTGATAGCATGTTCCATAATCTTCGGCCCCACGAAATGCCCTTGATCCGATTTGAAGAATTCGAGTTAGACGAGCAGACGCTTGAGCTGCGCAGGAATGGAACGCGCGTTCGGATCCAGCAACAACCGACACGCGTGCTGGCATTTCTCCTCAGCCATCAGGGCAAGCTAGTCACACGGCAGCAGATTCAAGACGCAATCTGGGGCCAGGACACTTTCGTCGATTTTGAACAGAACCTTAATTTCTGTATTCGCCAAATTCGCATCACTCTCGACGATCATGCAGAAGGCCCGCGATTCATCGAGACTCTTCCCCGGCTTGGCTATCGCTTTATTGGGGCTGCCGAGATCATCCGTAACGGCGGAACTGCGACTACGCGCAGTCGCCTCCGGATTGGGGTCCTGCCTATTGAAGATCCAGGAGGTCCGGCTGAGGACTATTTCGCTATCGGGTTGACCGAAGATATGATCTCCGCGCTTTCGCACATCGATCCCGCAAGACTGCGTGTGACTGTCGGCCCGCGTTCGCCGGGCGGAATTCTGCCTAAAGAGGAACTCGATCGCCTGCAGCGGGAATTCGATCTCGATTACCTGCTGCGGGGTTCGGTCCGGCGCTCTGCGGAAGCGATTCGCATCACTGCTCAATTGCTCGACCTCAGCGACAAGAGCGTGTTGTGGTCGGAAGTCTACGATCGCAAATCGTCTGACCTGCTCGGCGTGCAGGAGGAAGTGACAAGAAGGGTAAGTCAATCTCTGGCTTTGGAATTGCTTCCGGGAGCGGCTGTGGGATCGAGAAAATATGCCCGATCCTCCGCTGCGTATGATGCTTACCTGAAAGGCCGCTTCTTCTGGCATAAGATGACGCCCGATGCTACAAGCAGCAGTATCGCAAATTTCAACGAGGCGCTGGCCATTGACCCCGAATTCGCACCTGCCTATGCGGGTTTAGCCGATTGCTACGCGCAGATGGGGTCAATCAGGCTGGGCATGCTGAGACCATTCGAGGCACTGGCGAAAGCGCGGCGCCACCTGCAACGCGCGATGGAACTCGACGACACGATGGCCGAAGCGCATTGCACGTCGGCATTGATCAAGATTTGGTACGATTTTGACTGGCCTGGGGCGGAACGGGAGTTTAAGGTAGCGATTAGTCTGGACCCGGGTCAGGTCACCGCCCTGCTCTGGCAGTCCCTGTATCTGAGTGCGATGGGGCGACATCAGGAAGCCATCGCTTCCGTGCAGCGGGCAAGAGACTCCGAGCCGCTGTCCCCAATCGTCAACATATACCTCGGTGCAGCCCGCGCGCATGCGGGACAGTACGATCTTGCAATTCGCCAACTGAACCAGACCATCGAATTGGATCCGCATAACTACCGGACCTACATGTTTCTTGGACGGGCGCTGAGCGGGGCCGCCCGCTATCGAGAGGCTATCGAGGCGTTTAAGAAGGCACTCTCCATCAACCCCGACAATCTGGAAGCACTCGCATTCACGGGCGTGGCGAAGGCTGCTGCAGGCGACCGGCCGGGCGCACTTATGATTTTAGAGCAAGTGGTCGCAGCCGAGTGCAGAACGGAGCCGGCCATCCTTGTTGCCTCCATCTGCGCCAGCCTGGGCGACGATGCGCAGATGTTCCATTGGCTTCAGAAGGCGGTGGAGAAGAAATCGACACCCATTTATATCGTCTTTCTGACCGAGTGCTTTCGCGAGTATGAGTCCGATCCGCGGTTTCATTCCTTCCTGACTTCGGTTGGCTTGTCGCATCGGGCCAAAATCTAAGGCGTGGGAAGGATGTTCTGGTTGAATTGGAAGAAGTTGTCGGGATCGTACTTCCTCTTAAGTTCCGCCAGTCGCCCGTAGTTGTTGCCATACGAAGCGCGCACTGCCGCAGGTCCCTCATCTCCGAGATAGTTCACGTATCCATCCGATGCGCCAAAGCCTTCCAGTACCGATGCGAGTCCCCGCGCCCAATCGATGCATTTCTCTGTCAGATTGACATCACTCCATGCGGCCATGACGTTGATGCTGTAATGGGTCCGTCGCAGGCCGAACGCAGTTTCGGTGGCCGGAACTCGACTAGCCGCGCCGTGCATGTGCTCGAGAACGACCTGCGTCTGTTCCGATGGCAAATACCCGGCATGTTCGACAATTGCACGAATTGCTTCATCCGTGAGTTCGCAGAGGAAAGGGCATTTGAAGTAGTAGTGCAGGCCGGCTGGAGCCGAAAAATCGAGCATCGACTGCACTTCGGAGTACTTCTTTTCGCCGGTCAGGTCCGCTGCCGGGGGCTCAGTCAAATAGAACAGCTTGCTGACATTGGCGCCTTCTGAGCGCGATCCGCTATGACACATGGCAATCGCAACCATGGGATGTCCATGGCCGATCATGAGCGCAGCATAGGCGGTGAGTTCATCGGGAGCCTTGGCAGTGACATCGCGATAAAGGCGGAGGAGATCGATGGCGCTGCTTCTCGGATAGAGCAGAAGACCGCCATGCACCGATGGGAGCGAATGCAGACGGAATTCAAGCGCGGTGACGATACCGAAGTTGCCGCCTCCGCCTCGAATCGCCCAGAACAGGTCTTCATTCTGTGTCGCACTGACGGAAATGTGCGCCCCGTCGGCGCTGACCAGGTCGGCCGAAATCACGTTGTCGCAGCTTAACCCATGCTTGCCCATCAGCCAGCCCAGACCGCCGCCGAGGGTCAAGCCGCAGACTCCTGTAGAAGAAATCACGCCTCCCGTGGTGGCTAACTGGTACCGTTCACACTCCCGGTCGAACTCTCCCCATTTGGCGCCGCCTTGCGCAACCGCGGAGCGAGCCCGCGGGTTTATCTGGACGCCACTCATGAGAGAGAGGTCAATCATCATGGCGTCGTCAGCTACCGACTTGCCGGCGACGCTGTGGCCGCCTCCGCGCACGCAGACCGCAAGCCTCAGTTCGCGGGCGATGCGCACAGCCTGCATGACCTCCGCAATGCTGGTGGCGCGGACGATCATGGCGGGCTTGCGATCGATCATGCCGTTCCAGATGCGCCGGGCCACATCGAAATCAGGGTCGCCACTGGCAAGTACCTGGCACTGAAACTTCGCGCACAATACGGGTAAATCCATCTCGTTATACCTCTCAATCTGCCGATCCCTTCACGGAGAGTAACGCACCTTTTGCGATATCTTTGCTGAGTTCTGAATGAGCCGCAACTCCGATCAAACTCAGCCGCAACTCATTTCCCCCTCATTTACGCCAGGCAAAATTGCAGCACAGAATCGCTTTCAACAACGGCGTAACCGAGGGCGGAAGCGCCAATCTCAAGACTGGAGAAATTCTCATGAAAAGCACAAGTTTTCTAGCTATACGGGCTGCGATAGCCGGACTGGCTCTCGCAACCATGTTTGGTCCCTACGCCCATGCCGGCTGCGGCCTCTTTAGTCCAGTGCCACACCACGCCAATTGGCAGCCCCAGATTGCCTCGCCGCGGCTTGTACAGGCGGCTCTGGCCATCGACGACGATCATGCTACCACGCCGGAACCCAGCATCGTCGGAACCTGGAAAGAGCATTGGATCTCCGAGGGCAGTGAGGGAATCAAGGACGGCACCGAGGTTGATGCTGGCTACGCTCAGTGGCACAGTGACGGCACTGAGATCAATCTTTCCGGCCTGCGTAGTCCCTTGACCGGCAACGTTTGCATGGGTGAATGGATAAAAACCGGCGCGTGCTCTTATCGGATGAACCACTTTGGAGTCTCGTACGACCCCACGGGGGTCAACCTCGTGGGCCCCGCCCGCATCCAGCAATGGCTAACCCTCGATGCCAAAGGGAATTCAACCTCGGGAAAATTCACCATCGATCAGTATGACGAGGCGGGCAATCTGCTCGCTCACGTGCAGGGCAAAATCATCGGAACCAGGGTGACCATGGAAACCGGATTCCAAGAAGTAGAGTAAGTTGAATCCTGATTGGCAATCGCGGGTCTCGCTCGGCGTCGAGTCGATCGAAGCGTGACCTGCGTTTGCAGATCGGACCGCTAGAGCCCCATATAGCGTAATTGCGTGGGCTAAAGAGCCTGCGTGAGAACTCGACTTCCCTCAGGGGACAACTTTACGGGCTGCGCAAAAGCTCTGTTTTGTATCAGGGCACGACTTTGGTGTGCCGAAAACGATTGAAAAAGATGTGCGCTTTAGCCCCTGAGGGCTCCTTTACGGGACTCATGCAGACTCTAAAAGCCGTCTAGGGCAGTGTCATTTACGGGCCGCAACAAAGCAGTCCCGCAGAGTCTGCCCCGAGCTTGTCGAAAGGGACGGCACAGCCACCGGCGACCAGACCGCCGATCGTATCCTTGAACCCATTCTGAAGAGCAATCGTCTGCGCCGTAATCGACGTTCGCGTCAAGGCGCTTTACTCTTCGCGACTCAGCTGCGGTTGGATGTCTTGCACATATGTACAACTGCGCCGCCCTTTTCAAAGCGGACCTCGTCCATCAACGCTTTCATCAGATAGACCCCACGGCCGGAAGTGCGCAGCCGATTTTCCGTTGCGGTTTGGATCGGGCAGAGTACCAGTGTCAAACCCTTGTCCCTCGTCCTGAACCGTGATCGAGACTTCTCCGTATCGAGTGCAACGGCACGTCACGTAAACGCGCTTGTGATGATCCTCCCCGTTGCCGTGGACTACGGCATTTTCCAGCGCCTCATTGAGCGCTATCTCAATGTCTTTTCACTCTCGTACATGCTTCGAAACTTTCCAATGAAATGCATGAGTCGGTCTACCAATGGCGAGATAGCCTGGATTTGACTCGGGAAGGACGGACGCAACTCAACAAAGTAAACGCCATCAGATATGCAAGGTAGGAGAGAGAGTGTGTGTGTTTGAGCCATGTCTGCCAACTCCATTTGTAATTTGCAGCCTTTACTTCCACCCGCTGCACGAGGTCTTGATATTCGTAGTTTCGCGCCTGCGCCAGGGTGAGTTCGGCATTGAACAGGGACCGCTAGCTATGCTTGGGAACATGCCGGATGCCTCATCTCTACAACGCTAGACCTTAGGCAATTTGTTCACGTTCCAGTCTCCCCCGAGAGCCTTGGTCAGCAGGACGCTGGCGTCGAGTTGTCTGCGCCGGATATCGATGTCATTCTGTTCGTTGCTAAGAGCAGTCGTTTGTGACGTCACAACCTGAAGGTAGGTATCTATGCCCCCAGCGTAACGGTTCATAAATATACGAAGGGTTTCTTCTGCCGCAGCGGTCGCACTGTGCTGCTGTTGCGACTCTCCTGCGAGAATGCGCAGAACGGCGAGATTGTCCTCGACCTGCTGAAAAGCTGTAAGGGT
>Ga0302180_10002105_pt1 | contig 15583 bp, 15 predicted proteins | sample I_Palsa_E3_2_FD_200575 | JGI IMG/M metagenome (GOLD analysis project Ga0302180, IMG submission 200575) | Peat permafrost microbial communities from Stordalen Mire near Abisko, Sweden - I_Palsa_E3_2 | ecosystem: Environmental > Terrestrial > Soil > Palsa > Peat permafrost | place: Sweden... | reverse complement strand
AGCGGTCTCGCCGGCGAGCTCCACGAGCGCGTCGAGGAGGTCGGAGCCTGTGCGCTGCTCGCCGTCGGCGAGCTCGGCCAGGTGCGGCCAGAGCGGGGAGGACTCGAGTGCAGCCGCCGTGGTGTCCGCGCGGCTTGCGGTGTAGCTGTCCATATAGGCGCCGGGCTCCCAGCCGAGCCCGCTCTCGGCCGCGGTAACGAACTGGGCGTGATCGGCCATCCGTGGCCAGCTGCGCAATTCGCCCTGGACTCGCCGGCGGTTGGCGAGCGCGGCCGCGGCGGCCTCGAGTAGGGCGCCGAGGATCCGCGGGCGCTTCTCCTCGAAGCTGCGCCAGAGCACGTCCTCGGTCTCGCGCTGATCGTCGGCGAGCGGCGGGAGATCCACGAGCAGCGAGCGCTCGAGCAGGTCCGCCCGTTGAGGGAGCGCCTCTATCCCAGTGAGGATCACGGGACTCGCTACCTCAAATAGGTGCTCCTCGTCATTCTTGTAGAGCGCGCGCACGGCGAGCCCGGCGCCCGTCGAGAGGCGACAGAGCGCGTCCGAGAGCCAGGCGTCCTTGCCGGTCATGTTGGAGAGGTTGTCGAAGGCCACGATCCGGTTGTTGGTGGCGGCGATCAGCAGTTCTCGCTCATCGGCCGGTACCGACCGCAGCTCGGGCTTGGCGGGGTCGATGAGACTGCGCAGCAGCCGGGCCGTGGTGGACTTGGCGCTGCCCTGCTCGCCGTGGAGCACGAGCAGCGGGTAGGGTCCGCTGGGGGCGAAGCAACCAACGAGCCAGCCGATCAACAGCCGCCAGGTCGTGTCCTCCGACACGTTCACGAATGGGCGCAGCTCATCCACGCTGCCGCCGGCGATCGGCTCAGGCAGCGCTCGCATCCCGCTCGCGCGACGGAACTTGACCGGCGCCTCGCCATCGAGGAGTTGCCAGCCACTCGAGCGGATCTCGATCACGCGTCGCCGGGCGTCACCCAGGTCGAGATAGAGCGCGTCATCGCGCGTGGCCAGGCGCGTATGGACCTCGTGCTCCTGGCCGTCATAGATCGCTAGCGAGCGAAGCCGCGCCGTGGCGTCCTTGATCGCTTGCTCGCCTATCACCCCACTCTCGTGCGCGGCGCGGCCGAGGTAGTCCCGGAAGTCAGAGGACTCAAGCGACATCGTCTCCCGGTGCTCGCCGACCGTGACGGTCGCCCATGGCTTGCGCTCGGGGGTGTGGAACAGCTCGGCACCGCCATCGCACGCCCACGCGACCAGTTGCTCGGCCTTCGTGGGGCCTCCTCCGTTGCTCGCCGGCGCTGGTGCAAGCTCGGGGCGCGCGAGCTCGAGCAGATCCCGCTCGCCGTGTCCGGCCGCGATGTAGTCGTCCAGCCCGACCTTCTCATCGTCGGGCCCTGCGGGCAGGTAGATCAGCCGCACAGTCGCTCCATGCGCGGTCAGGAAGGCGTGGAGGGCCTCCAGCGCTTTGCGCACGGACGGCTTGACCATCACATCGGAGTCGAAGGCGACATAGATGCGCCGCCCCTCGAGCGCGATGTGCTCCCAGTCCGGCAGGGGGACGCTCGGGCCGTCCTTCGCCTCACGGTGGCGCCAGCCCCACGTGCCGATCACAGCGATGCAATGAACGCCGATGCTGACGGCCGCGTCGGCCTTGCGTGTCCCCTCGGTGATCCACAGTGCCTCCGACGGGTCGCCGAGCACGGGCCGCACCGCGGGCGGCACATCGAGCACGAGGCGCTTACCGGCGGGCGTCTCGTACTTGATCGGTTTGCCTTCCCGCGCGCGGGGCGAGTCAGGGCGCGCCTGGTAGAAGGCCAACTCGCCCTTGACGTCATAGATCGGAAGCACGAGCGCCGGCGCGTGGCGCTGCGAGGAGGCAAAGCCGAGCGCCTCGAGGTCCTCAGGCGTGCAGGCCGAGAAGTATCCCCGCGCCTGGGCCACCTCGGGGCTGATCGCCGATGCCCGTATCAACTCGGCATGGGGCTCGATCAGCAGGGGCGTTTCTGGCGTGCTGGTGTGCGCTGGGAGTCCGAGCGCGGCGATGGCCATCACTCGGCCGTCTCGATCTCTGATGCCCGCGCGGCCTCAGCAAGCATCGGCGGCCGCCTTCCAATCCTGGGCATCATTGAGCCCGTTCAAGTAGAGGTCGATGACGGAGCTGATGTGGCGCGGCGGGTGGCGTGGACGCGGGGGTCTCGCGTCTCGAACGACGCGGCCGGCCGCCGGGCGGCTATCTAGAGTGCTGCTTGACATCGCAGTTCCTTTCCCGTGGCTCCGCGACCTGCTCGTCGCGGGGCCACTTGTCGTGTGAACGTCCCCGGAATGGTCTAGTGCGGCAATCGGCGGAATCTGCGTCGGAGGTATGCGCTAGCTTGTAATCGCCATGCCGCGGGCTTCACTAGGTACGCCCGAGCTTGTGGGCGATCTCCAGCCGGGGGACCTGCGCGACCGGCGTGAACAGGCGCGTATGAGCGTGGCCGAGCTTGCAGCGCTGGTCGATGTATCTGAGGGGTTGGTGCGGCATTGGGAGAGCGGGCGTAAGCCGATTCCAGCGGGGCGCGCAGCGGAGCTGCGCCGCGTATTTGCCGGGCGCTCCCCGGCGCCCTTGCCGAGCTTCTCCGGAAGCGCGCTGCGGCGGGCCCGCGAGAGCGCAGGGCAGAGCCAGGCCACCCTCGCGCAGATGCGGGGCGTGACGCAGCAGGCGATCGCGGCATGGGAGGCAGGCGCGGTGCCGGAAGACCAGCGCGAGGTCCTAGCCAATGCGGCGGTAGCAGCGGCGGGGTTCGCTGCTGGCATGTTGCGAGCTGAGCGCGAGCGCGCGGGCCTGAAGCAAGCCGCGCTCGCCGCCGGACTGGGGGTGCCGCAGAGTCGCGTGAGCAGATGGGAGTGCGGGAAGCTGCCGATTCCCCCGGACGTTTGGCCACATATCCGTGAGGCGATCGCGGGCAGAGCGGCCACCCGACGCCAGCAGCCTGTGACATCCGAGGAGCTGCGCGACGGACGCCGGCGGCTGGGCTGGAGCCAAGCGCAGCTCGCGCGCGAGATCGGGGTCGCGACACCGGTGGTCGGGAACTGGGAGGCGGGTGCCCGCAAGCCAGTTCCACGAGAGCGCTACCGACGGATCCGCGAGGTGCTGCGCCTCTCCGAGCCGACCCATCCGCGCGATCGCATTGGCGAGGCCCTAGCTGGTGTGCTCCAGGCGGTCGCCGCCAGCCCCGGACTCGGTCGGCGTGCGCTCTCCCGGGAAGTCGAGGCGCCTGAGCCCTACGTCCGCGCGGCCGTGCTGAGAGCCCTCGAGGGCGACCTCATCCACGAGCGCCGGGTGAAGCGCACACGCTCGGACGGCCTGGCACGGCATCTGCCGGGGCTCTTCCCGGGGCCGCCCTCGGGGCAGCCCCCGCTCGATCCGTCGCTGGAGCTGATGACGGAGATCGTGGCCGAGGTAAGCACCGAGCCAGGGCGTAGCCGGCCATGACCGGCTTCGTAGCGAGCGCGCCGTCGACCACGCGGTCGCCGGCGGCCTCGTGCACACGCGCGAGGTGATCAAGCGCTCGCCGGGCCGAGCGCGCGTGATCGTGGGCGTCTTCCCTGGTAAGTCACCCGCGCGCTCGCCTCGGCCGGTCGCGGGCGAGAAGATCCGCCGCGCGCGCGAGGGGGTGCTCGTCGGGCAGGCTGAGCTCGCTGGGCGGCTGGGCGTGTCTCCTGGTGTCCTTCGCGGCTGGGAACGCTCCGCGGCCCCAGCCGCCTGGGCAGGGCACATCGATGTCGCGCTGTTCCCAGGCGAGGGCAGCGACAGGGCAGCCGAAGCTAACAAGCGCGCTCGGGTCGACTTCATGCGCCGGATCTTGCAGGCCGTCCATCGCGACCCAGGGCTCCCTCGACGGGGCGCGCTTATTCGCGTCGCGCGCCCCGTCGAGCGGCCTCGATTCCATCACGCGCTGGAGCAGCTGATTGCGGGCAACAAGGTCCATGAGCGGCCGTCCGACAACGGTCACGGAACCGGGATCTTCCCGGGCCCGGCGCCGGCGTCGTATCAGGCGGCTGGCGCACTCGACGCCGGCGAACTGCGTGCGCTCCGTGAGCGGGCGGGCCTGCGCCAGAAGGACCTCGCGCAGCGGATAGGTGCAGGGGTCGGCAGCGTGAATGCCTGGGAGAATCGCGCGGCCTCCAGGCCGATCCCCGTTCACCGTCAAGCACAGCTGCGAGCGCTGTTCGCTGGACTCTCCGAGCTCGAGCCGGCGCGGCTGGGGGGAGAGCAGCTGATCGCCGAACGTCGGCGCCTTGGCTGGACCCAAGCCGAGCTGGCCCCCCGTGCTGGGGTGTCGCAGGCGACGGTCAGCAGGTGGGAGCGCGACTCCCCGCCGGCACCGCTTGAGCACGCCGAGCGTCTTCGGGCTTTCTTCGCTCAAGCGGCTTCCCAGGGCCAACTATTCAGGACGGTCGATCATGCGCAGAAGTAGAGGCAGGCTCCTGCCGCTCGCGAGACATCAGGGCCGGCCGCTACGGCCGCCATCGACGATCACGCCAGGCGAGCGCGGACGGCCGCGGCTGGACCGCACCCCGAGGGGCATCCGAGCCGTACACGCCCGCATCGGCGCGCCGGTCTACGACCTCTCCCCGGAGGAACTCGCAACGCTCGGCTTCGACGCCGGCACATTGGCATTCCTGCGCCGCCGCCGCGGTTGGCTGTTCGACAGCCGCATCGAGCAGCTGACCCAAGCCAAGCTGCTGCGCGAGCGCGAACATGACCACGAGCGATGCGATGCGCTGCTGGACGTCATCGCGCCCTACGAGCTCGGCCGGGCGATCCTCGCCGTATGTTTCGGCCCCGCGAACCGCGCTGTCCTGGCGCTCTACTGGGACGTAATCCACGAGCTCTCGGTCGAGCAGCTGTGGCTCGGCGAGCTCACCGGCATCATCGCCGACGACGAGCTGACCCCTTCCTTTGGCATCCTCGCGATCGAGATGCTCCCGCCGTCGGCGCCGCCTTGCAAGTGATCCCGCTCGCGCACCGGCAGCCCCGTGGCAGCCTACCCACCTTGGCAGCCACCTAGCTAGCTAGGTGTGGGGCGCCGCGGCCCGGGGCCGTTCCCGGGCGGCCCGACCTAGGTTGCTAGCTAGGTAGGTCCCGAGCTATCTTGGTTGAGATGCCCCCATTCGAGCGCCAGGTCAACTTCAGCATCTCGTCCGACGACTACCCCCTGCTCGAGGCCGCGGCCGAGGAACATGGCTCGATCAAGGGCGGCATCCACGCGGCGCTACGTCTACAGGCGCAGGCGCGACTCGAACGCTCAGGTCCGCACGTGCTCCCAAGAGCGCCCGCGCCATCGTCTGGGGCGCCTGCGCCGCCATCGGACGACGATGACGGAGATTGGTGGCACCCGGTCGGGTTCGTGGCCGACGTGTTCACGCGCTCGCCGGCGACCGTCCGCAAGTGGGTGGCCGATGGTCGCGCGGATGCGCGAGGCGATGGCCGGGACCTTGAGGTCGACGTCGCCTCAGTGCGGCTCGAGCGTGCGGCGGCGGCCGAGTGGCTCGGGGTCAAGAGCGCCACCCTCAAGAAGCGGACGGTGGACGGCAGCGCCAAAGCGGACGCGGACGGTCTCTACGTCTTCGGCGAGCTCGAGATCGCCGTGTCAGATGCGACCCGGCGGTGGGAGTTCAGCAGCTCCGAGCGTGTAGCTCTCGAGAAGCGCTCCCGCGAGACGCCGCGCGGCCCAATGGTGCGGATACTCGACGCCGTCGAGCTCGCCGGCAGCGAGACACCACATGGTGCGAAGCCATGACAGTCCCGAGAGCCGGCGCCAAGGCGATCGCGAAACCCGTGAAAGGCGAACCCGCCCCCGGAAGCGCCGCGGCGCAGAAAGTCTATGGTGCGATACTCGCCGGCTTCACCGGCCTGAGCGTCGGCGTCATCGGCAAATGGCTCGCTGCCGAGCAACCCGAAGGGCACCCCGCCAAATCCGGCTCCAACGACTGGCTGAACATCGAGACGGGCTTCGGCGAAGGGTCAGGCGTGGGATCCGTCTCGGAAAAGCACGTCGCAACGATGTCCGCGTCCGCCGCCGCGATCGCGACCTATGAATGGTTGAAAAAATACCAGCCGGGCATCCTCGCCTCGCAGGGCAAAGGTGAAGCCGCGGAAATCGCAGCGATCGAGAACTCGGGCTTCGCAGCAAGCCACTATGGCGGCAAATTGGGGAGCATCAAAGGGATCGCCCTAGATACCGCCGAAGCCAAGGAATGGCAGACGCTTCACGCCAGCAAGGGCTTCCAAGAATCAGCCGGCGAAAACGTCGAAGGCGGACTCGGCGCGATCCTCCCAAACCCCGCCGAAGGCGTCGAAGGTTTCCTCGGGAAGCTGACCGCGTTCTTCAAAAAGGAACTGTGGGAAGACGTAGGGAAAATCGCGTTGAATGGCGCGCTCGTGGCCGTGGGATTGCTCCTCATAATCGCCGGAATCCTGACCATCGTCAAACCCGGCGGCGGTGGCCTGCACATGCCCCTCCCCATACCGATAGGAGAGTGAAACGTCGCCTCGCGCTCTTGGCGCAGCCGCTGGCAGATCGTGATGATCTGGCCGAACGGCTTTTGCTCGGGTTGACCTTCACACGCGCAAGCGCGCGGCGCATCGCGCGTCGGCGGGAGCGACCCGGGATCTAGCGGGCGATGATGCCCCTCGCTTCGATGTGGAGCGAGTTCGCGCCGTTAACCCGAGGTGTCGTCCATGCTCGCGTGCCGCGCGCCGCGCTCCCTGGCCTCCTGTTCGGCGAGCGCCCGACCGGTTCTCACACCAGCGCCATATGCCAACCGCACGGCATCATCGCGGGCGACATCGTGCAGCGATCCCAACACCTCCTCAGCCAACCGTCTGGTGAACTGCAGCGGCGGCGCGCCAAGGTCCATCCGGAGCCGATTGAGCCAATCCAGGGGCCGCGCGCCCCTCTCCGCCCAGCTGATCTCACCGATCACGTTTGCCACGCGCAGCTGCGCTGCGATTTCCGCCTGGGCCGCCTCTCGCCCTAGCCAGGACGCAAGCTCGTCATCGCTCGGCTCGCCGCCTTCGTCCTCCACGCCCCCAAGCGTATCCCGACCGCCAAGTCGGACAGCGCCGACCCCCTCGCCGACGTTCGTCCCTCGTCACGCTCGCAGCGCAGCGCCGGCGCTCGCGGGTCGCTCGATCGCCGGGGGTCGCGGCGCGGCCCCCGGCGCGATGCCCGCGCCTGGGGCGCCGCGCCGCGCACAGCTCGCACCGGCGCCCCGCTCCTCGCGCGAATAATCCGTGACGATGCGCCGACGGGGGCGTCTCGAGCGAGATGCCCCGCGGGACAGATCCGTGCCTATTGGCCCAGGGCATTGGCGCTCGGGGCTGGCCGGGCTGGCGGGCGGCGCGTCAGGGCTGGGGGATTGGGTGCTGGCCATGGAACAGAGTGAACCCATGCGAGCACTTCACCCAAACCGAATCGGAGCGAACCCCGTCGCAGTCAAAAGCCACGAGCTCGCCGAGCGCCCAGGCCGCCTTAGCAACGGGCTCTCCCCTCAGGCAGCGAGAAAAAAGTGGCGGGAATACAGCGGTAGCGGCCGCAATGCGGCGTTCGGGCCGGCGCCGGAACCCCCTCGCTACCGTGCTCCCCTCCCCTCCACTGGCGGAGTCCGCGAACCAATCCCGTCGCCAAGCCAGACAGCCGACGAAGCTAACCGCGAGGGCCGCCAGACCGTCTGAGGGGGCCTGACGGGCTCCCCCAAGGCCACGCCGATGACGCTTCCGGGTCAAAGCAACAGGCTGCCGCGTGGGGTCTGCCCCGAGTGTCAGCGCGACGTCGCGCTGCGCGTCGGCGGCGAGCTGCGCGAACACGTCGACCGCGGCGGCGAGAAATGCTGGACCGCTGGGTTCACGATCATCGGGGCTGAGGCGGAGATCGAGAAGTCGCTCGCCGAGTTCCGGAGGGCGCTGCACGGATGACGAGTTGCGACGAGAGCTACATCGCCGGCCAGCTCGACGTGTACGACGCCCTGCAACGCGTACGGCTCTGCGCCTGGTGCGCGGGACGCGTCCCGTCGGAATCTCGACGGGACGCGACCTACTGCGGCGTCGTCTGCCGCAAGCGCGCCTGGCGGTTCCGCCAAGCCGTCCCCCCTCGAGCGCGATCGCCCCGGGACGCGTCCCGCTCGCCGGGGCGATCTCCGGGACGCTTCGCCTACGCAGATCCGCCCTACCCCGGGAAGGCTGGCCTCTACGACGAGGCGCGAGAGGTGGATCACCTCGAGCTGATCCGCCGCCTCGAGGCCGACTATCCGGACGGCTGGGCGCTCTCGACGAGCGCGGCCGCACTACGGGACGTCTTGCCGATGTGTCCCGCGTCGACGAGAGTGTGCGTGTGGCGTAGGCGCACGCGGCCGACGCGCAGCCGGCGCGCACTTAGCGCCTGGGAGGCCCTCCTGGTGGCCGGCGGCCGAGAGCTGCAGACCGAGCGCCCGCAGGAGGTGCTCGACGTCCTGGACTACCGGGGCCGCTATGACGCCTTCCCTGGCGCACTGGTCGGCATGAAGCCCCCGGAGTTCGCCGTGTGGATGTTCGCCCAGCTCGGCGCCCAGGCGGGCGATGAGCTGGCTGACCTGTTCCCTGGATCGGGCGCGATCGGGCGCGCCTGGGCGCTCTACACACAGCCCGCGGGCCCGGCGAGGTCCTGCGGGACGCGTCCCGCGTCGACGCAGCGGCCTGATCGTGACGCTTTTGTCGAGAAGCGCCACCATATGAGGGGGCCGGGCGGCCTGCGCGCAAAAGCGTCATGATCTGGGGGTCTTCAGGGCGTCTCAAGGAGGAGGTCGTTACGACGCGGGTTGGGAGGATCGAACGGGGTGTGCACCGCGCGCTGCGCGCTGGTGAGATCGATGGGCTGACGGCGCTACTGATGATCGTCAAGGCCCGCGCCGGGCTCCTCTGACCGCGCCGGTGGTAGCTCGAGGGAGGGGAGGATCGCGGCGTCGAGCATCAGCTGCTCGAGGCGTGCCTCTTGGCGGGCCTGGTCGAGCTCGTCCTCGCAGACACAGGTGCGTAGGACGCCGTTGCCGCGTTCCTCGTAGTCGGCGACGAGCTGCACGATCCGCCGGCTCGGCTTGTGGCCGCGCAGCAGCTCGCAGGTCAGGGTGCCGTTCCCGACTTTGCGCTGCCATAGGGTGGTGACGCGCTCGCGCTCGTAGCGGATCGCGTCGGGGACCCGCAGGTGTAGGGCGCCGGTCTCCTCGTCGACGCGGGGGGCGTAGGAGCGCCGGGGGCCGCGCGGGACGGGGAGCTTCATAGGCCGGCCTCGGCGCGGAGCTCGCGGATGCTCTGTAGCGCGATCATCGTGAAGTCGCCGAGGAAGACGTCGCGGCCGTCGTGGAGTTCGGCGTACCAGCCCTGTGCGCGGCGTGTGAGGGTGCCGTGATCCTGGCGTGGGGTGACAGTCCCGAGGTCCCCGAGCGCGGCCTGCAGTTCACCCCGGCGGGTACTCGAGGGGCGTTTCGTTCCCGCGCGCGGCACCCCTTGAAGGCTACCGGCGCGCGGGCCGCGCCCGGTGAGCTCGAGATCGACTGCCTCGAGGCGGGCCCGGGCCCCGGGATCACGGAGCCTCCCCGCCGGCGCGGGGATCCTCGCGCCTCATCGGGCAGAGCTCGGCCGGGCGTTGGCGCCAGCCTGGCCGTCCGCATTTCGTGAACCGCCGCCGGCGATCGAGGAGGTCGCCGACAGCTGCAGCATCGGCCCGGAGGTCGTGTGGAAACGCTCGTGGCCAGGGAGCTTCCATACCTGCGAGCCACGGTTGGATGTCGACTTGTCCAGGCCGCCGCGCACGAGCTTGCGTTCGTGCTCCAGCGCGCGACAATGGACGCCTACGGTTTCGCTGTTGATCCCGAGCTCGCCGCCGAGCTGCGACTGCGAGGCGCGGCCGCCGAGCCGTTCAATCGCGGCGAGCACTCGTGCAGCGCCATGCCCGCGTCGGGCCTGGGCGCCGCACGTCGTGGTCGGGTCCAGCGAGTAAACGGCTCGGAGCGCCGGCAACGCCCAGATCACATACGGGCGCCCGCCATTTGGCCGTGGGAGCTCACCCAGGCGCACGAGCTCGCCGGCGGCGGCCAATTCTTCGCAATGACCTCTTACGGCCGCTCCCTTGGCCTTGACCTTGAGGGCCCGTGCGAGCTGGGACTGTGTAGCTCGGCCACCATTGGCGCGGAGCACCTCGAGGATCTTTGCCTTGGCGGCCCCGGCCGGCGCGGCACGGCCCGGCTTCCGCTCGAGCGCCGTCACGGCTGGCTCGCGCGGGGCGGGTGAATAGGCGGGGACCACTTGGGGATCCCTCAGCGGAGCGGGCGCGCCCTGGGAGCCCGCTGCGCGCGTTACTGCCGGGACGGGAACATTGCCGCCAGGCCATTCGCGATTGCTGATCGCCTGGATCACCTGCTGGGGCGCCAGGTGGTCGACGTAGTGGGCGGTCATTGACAGGCTCTCATGGCCGAGCTGCGACTGGATTACGTGGAGCGGGATCGCCTCATTGGCGAGCTCGAATGCGTGGGTGTGGCGAAAGCCGTGCGGGTGCACCCGCTTGGCGATGCCGGCCTTTCGGGCGTAGCGCTTGAGCTGGCCGCGGAACGCGCTTGCGGTCAGCGGTCGCCCACGGCCTCCCCCGTCATTGCTGACTGTGCAGAACAGCTGTGCAGCGAGAGGGATTCCGGTGTGCTCTCGCTCGCGCAGCCACTCGCGGAGATACTCGAGCGCCTGGGCGTCGATGCCAACGACGCGGCGCTTGGCCCCCTTGCCGCAGAGAACTGTGATCGCTCCCAGGTCGAAGTCGACGTCCTGGACTCGCAATGCGAGGGCCTCGGCGACGCGCAGTCCGGAACGCCAGAGCAGGACCACTAGAGCGCGGGAGCGGGCGCCGCCCGGGCCGCCCGGGAATGCGTCCAGTAGTGCGCAAACCTCGGCCACCGTCAGGACTTCGGCGGGGTAGCGCTTGCCCTTGTTCGCGGGTGCGCGGCCGCGCCTGTACTCGGCTAGCGTCGCCGGAGAGCGGGGGCGCCCCGTCGGGGTGACGAGTGGCGCACCCGCGAGCTCGGCGGCCGCCAGCACTCCCCTCGCGCGCTTCTCGGCATCCGCTTCAGCGAGAGCGAGATCTGAGGGATCGGGCACGACGGCGAGCTGCGCGCGCCGCTGTTTGGGCGATCTCGCCGACTGTCGGCTCGTCGCCGTAGGGTGGTGGGGCATGGAAGGGGCCTCCTTCTGTGTAGGCCCCCACTCGGCGTTAACGCGCCCTGTGGGGGCCGCTTATGAGCGCGCGGGTTGTTCGCGCGGATTGTCCGATGCAAGCCAAAGGTACTACCTTGCGCCCCGCAGTTGGATGCGGCGCGCTGGCCTGCCACCCTTGAAGGGAACCCTATGCGCAACTCGCCAAGTGCTGTCGTGGTCCCCTTCCCAGCGGTCGCGGTGCCAGCGCAGGTGCAGCTCGCGATCAGCCGCGGCGATGTCTGCGCGCTGCTACTCGCGATCGATGCGGCGATCGTCGAGCTCGACTCTGCGCAGCGGTCCTATTCGATCGCGGTCCTGAGTGGCTTCCGTCGTCACCTCGAGCGCGCTCAGGGACGAGTCCTGGCGCGCCCGGGGTCAGCCGCTCCCGGCGTACGCAGAACGTACATCACCGCGCCGCGAGGCGACCTTTAGCGTTGTCCCGTCTGCATGTTCGCCCCGCAAATGACGAACATTGCCGAACGCTAGGGAGCCCTGGCCGGGCCTGTCACGGCAGAGGTCGCGGGTTCGAGTCCCGTCGCTCCCGCTTTTGTCACCCCGCGTTTCCGGTCGGCTTTCGGGGGTTTCGGTCTGGCCTGGTCTATTGCCTTGAAGTAGCGGGCGAATGCTGGGCGTGGTTTGACGGCGACGATGATGCCGTTGTCCTGCCATACGTGGTCGAAGAGGCTGGCAAGGAGCTTTCGTCGCTCGGCCGGGTTGGGCTCTGCGTGCCAGAAGCGGGCGAAGTCGCCGAGTAGTTCCTGGGCGCGGTCGAGATCCGGGTCGGCGGGCGGCGCGAGACGCTGGAGTTCTTCCTCGAGGGTTTGGCGGCGCATGATGTAGCGAGGCTTGGTGAGGTCGCCGAGGACGTAGAGGTCTTGGAGGCGGTCGAGCTGGGTGAGGAGGCTGCGGCGGCGCTCCTGATCGTCGCCGGGATGCTGCTGGGTGGCGGCGCGGATCGTGTCGAGGACGAGGTCGCGCAAGGTTGCGTCGGGCTGGAATGCGTGAAGCCAGGCGACGAGCTGGTCCTCCAGCGGCTCGGCCTTGACGATCGCCTGGGTGCAGTCGCCGTGGTGGCGTCGGGTGGAGCACTGGTAGCGGCGGACGCCTGCGCGTGAGCCGCGGGTGCCGTGCATCCGCGCGCCGCAACGCTCGCAGCAAAGGAGCTTGCGCAGCAGGTACTCCTCGGATGGGCGCCCGGGCTTGACGACGCGGGTGCGCCAGGAGCGGATCTCCTGCACCTTCTCGAACAGCTCGTCGGTCACGATCGCCTCGTGCAGCCCTTCGATGGCACGGGTCTTGTCGCGCAGCCCGCTGACGTAGCCGGCATATGCGGCGTTGCAGAGCATCTCGCGCACGGTGTCCTTGGAGAACTGGCGGTCGCGGGCGGTGCGTGCGCCTTTCGCGTTCAGCCAGTCGGCGAGGCTGCGGTCCGACTCGTGGCCGGTGGTATAGCGCTCGAACATCTGCCGCACCAGCGGCGAGCGCTCCGGGTCGGGGATGGCGAGCTTGCTCGCGGGGTCGCGCACATAGCCCCATGGGAGGCTGCCGACGAGGTGTCCTTGGCGTGCCTTCTCGCGCAGCCCGCTGCGGGTCCAGAAGGACAGCGAGACGGAGTAGTACTCGTCGAACATCTCGTGGATGGACTCGGCGAGGAACGCGGATGGGTCGGATGGGTCCTCGCCCATCGGCTGCGTGACGGACACGACCCGGATACTCAGCCGCTCGCGCAGGAGCTGCTTGTAGCGCCTGGCCTCGACCTGGCTGCGCGCGAAGCGAGACGTGTGGAACACCAGCACGCACTCGAAGTCCCCGGCGGCGGCGTCGGCCATCAGGCGCTGGAACTCCGGCCGCGCCTCGGACTTTCGCCAGCCCGAGTGAAAGTCGCAGTACTCGCCGACGAGTTCCAGGTCATTCTCGGCGGCGAACTTCGCGATCGCTTGGCGTTGGGCGTCGGGTGAGAATCCTTGGCCCTGCTCCTCGGTGGACTCGCGGACGTACGCGACTGCACGTTGCCTGATCGTCTCTACCGGGCTACTCATCACGTCCTCCTTGGGTGTGGGCGGCGGTGAGTTCTCGTCCGCGGCGAAGCCACCAGTCAGCGAACCAGCTTGCGAAACCTTCGAGTTCACCTGCGGTATCGGGCGGTGTCGCTCGGTCATCTGTGTCTCCTCTCCTGATGGCTGATCCTGTGCAGTGGGCATCGCCGCGGCGAGCCGGGCGGGGATTTCGCTTGCTCGCGGTGCTTGCGGCGCGGCGTCTGCCGGGAGCTGGGCATCGCCCTGCTCCGTCGCTGGGTTTCTCGTGTGGGCTGCTCACAGTTGCGCCTCACTTTCCGTCTGTGTGGTTGAGGTTGCCTGATAGGGCTTGGTGCTGTGCGGCTCGCGGCAGTAGTGGCACGACGGCGACCCAGCGGAGCCGAAGCTGCCCGCGTCACGAACTGGTGGGTAGATCGTCTCTCCGCAGCTGACGCAAGTCCGTAGCCGCTCGTGGTCGAGCTGTGCGTAGAAGTCCTCGGCGCGGTGGGTGAGCCGTCCGAGCAGGCCGGCATCACGCGCGAGTCGTCGTGCGGCGTGATCCCGCCACGCCAGATACGCAAGCTGCCGCTCGTGCTGCTCGTGGCGACCGGCGGCGTCGTGCTCGGCGTCGCTTTGTAGGTGGCGGAGCGTGGCGTGGTCGAGTAGTCCGCCGTCGCGCAGCGTTTGGCTTGCGCGGCGCAGTGACGGGCCGGCGCCGTGGCGATCGGCGAGCGCCGTGACCTGCTGGGCCTGCGTGCTGCGGTAATGCTCGACGAGCAGCGCGATCGTTTCGCGCACGGCGGCGCCGGGTGACGGGAGGTCGTGTGCTCGTGGTTCGGGTAGCGCGTGGTCGAGGTCGCGCGCGATTGCGCGCAGCGCCTCGCGCTCGTCCGGTGACGGTCTGCTGGTCGAGGCCCGCAGCAGCTCGACCGCGCGCTCGCCTGTCGAGCCAAGCGCCTGCATGTACGCGGTCAGAGCGTAGGAGTAGTCGACCAGGAGCTTTCGCATCGCGCCGGGGTCGTCGCGCAGCGTCTGGCGCCGCGCCTGTTCGGCGTCCGCTTGCTCCTGGCGATAGGCGAGCGCCTGCTCGTATGGCGCACGCGCGGCTCCGAGGATGTCGGCGAGTGTCAGGCCGGCGTTCCCGTCCAGGTCCGCGAGACACGCGTCGTTGAGGAGCTGGCCGGGTGCCCAGGCGCTCCCGGCCGCGCCTGCGACGAACGCACGGCGGCCGTGCTGGCGTGGGCCGTGGGAGAGCGCCCGCGCGAGCGCGGTCAGGAACTTGGCCGCTCGCGTGTCGGTGGTCGTGAGAAACAGCAGCGCCGGGAGGAACGGGTGGCGCTCCCGCCACGCGTCGCTTGCGGCGTAGTCGGCGTATAGCTCGGCCTTCTGGCGTAGCCGTGTGTGCGACATCGTGCCGAGGTCGATCTCCACGAACGCCCCGAACTTCCGGCCCTGCGCGTCAACGAGAATCACCATCGCGTCCGGGGCGAGCGCACGCTTCTTGCCCGCGCCCTCGAACAGCTCGCGCGCGTCGCCCTCACGGCGATACTCCTGCACTGCGAGCCCAACGTGGCGGGCTTTAGTTTCGAGGGTGACGTACAGCTCGGTGAGCGCGGCGGCGTGCGCGAGGAAGATCGGGTTCGGCCGGCTGCGCTCGCCACCTTTCGGTGCGGGCTCGCCGCGCATCAGGCAGTCCGCGCGCCGTGTCGGCCAGTGATGGTTCGGCGCGGACCCCTGCTCGCGGTATGGGCGGCTACGCCCCGCCAGCCCCAGCTCGTGCAGGCGGCGCGTGCGGTAGCGCAGCGTGCGCTCGGAGACGGCGGGGAACAGCCGGCCGAGCTGCGCCTGCGTCACAACGCGATGCGCACAGAGCACGCCGAGCACACGCCGGTCGATCTCGGCCAGCGGCGCGATGGAGGGAGCGAACCGACGACGAGACCGCACGACACGACCACGGCCGCCGGAAGCATCAGCAGTCATGGGCAGAAGACCTGGGCGATCGGGCGGACTGAACACAGCGGATCACCAACGGCAATGGGTAGTAGGTGGGTAGAGAGTCGGGCGCGTCCACACCCAGCGATTTCCGCACCAGCAAGCCACACGCGGCGCCTCCCGGCTTGCCGATCGCATACGAGCGAACGGCAAAGCCAGTCGGGTGTGTCGAGGGCTGGATCGGGGCGTCCCGGCACTGCCGCCGGGACGCCCCATGTCTGTGTGGCGATTTTGCGCATCTACGGTTATTGACCGTGAGGCGCCGAGAACTACAAGGAGATTTGCGGAGCGGGGCATGGCCCGTTAATCCGAGCTGGGCCCC
>Ga0302180_10002104_pt1 | contig 15585 bp, 14 predicted proteins | sample I_Palsa_E3_2_FD_200575 | JGI IMG/M metagenome (GOLD analysis project Ga0302180, IMG submission 200575) | Peat permafrost microbial communities from Stordalen Mire near Abisko, Sweden - I_Palsa_E3_2 | ecosystem: Environmental > Terrestrial > Soil > Palsa > Peat permafrost | place: Sweden... | reverse complement strand
ACGTACCGCTGGATCGCATGGTCTCTGATTTCGAACGAGGCAATGCCAGCGCAACTTTCGTCGCGGTACGCAGCTCGCAGAGCTTCCATGCGGTGCAGGCTGCGCCCGACGGTGCGGTGACACGCATAGGCACCCTGCCCGATCAGGAACTGTGGATCAACGGCGGATTCTTCGTGCTGCGACCGGATATATTCCACTACATTCGCGAAGGCGAAGAACTTGTTGAGCAGCCATTTGCGCGGTTGATAGAGCACAAGCGCCTGACAACGTTTCGTTGGAGCGGATTCTGGCAGTGCATGGACTCCTTCAAGGACAAGATAAAATTTGACCGCATGGAGGCACGCGGGGAGTGTCCGTGGATGATGTTGGGGCGTCACGCGGCAGCATTGCCGGAGCAGTAGCAGATCAGGATGCGATGCTAGATCTCGTACTCAGGTCGCGCCGCGGCATCAAGCGCGTCCTTTGTGTGGGCGCGCATTGTGATGACATAGAGATCGGCTGCGGCGGTGCGCTGCTCGCGCTGCAGCAGCGTGCGAACCTCGTCATCGACTGGGTGGTCCTGAGTGGTACGCCGGAACGCCGTGCCGAGACCTGCAGGGCCAGGCAACTGCTGATACGCCCGCGGGCGCGGGGCGGCCTGATCTTTGGCGACTTTCCAGATGGGTGCTTTCCTGGGCACCATGCAGGTATGAAGGAATTCGTCGAATCGCTTAAGCGCGACGTAAAACGGCCCGATATCATCCTGACTCATGAGCGGGACGACCGTCATCAGGATCACCGTGCGGTCAACGAACTGGTATGGAGCACCTTTCGCGACCACATCGTTCTCGAGTATGAGATACCAAAGTGGGATGGCGGCCTTGGGCAACCAAATGTGTACCTTCCGGTGACGGCTCAACAGGCCAGAGCCAAGGTGGACGCATTGCTGAGCGCGCATCGTAGCCAGCGCAAGCGCGACTGGTTTACGCGCGACACCTTCCTGTCACTGTTGCGCCTGCGGGGTATTGAGTGCCGCTCGCCCAGTGGCTATGCGGAAGGCTTTCATGGGCGCAAGCTCCGCATCGCTGGATTCTGAGACGGACACCTAACGAATAGAGTTACTGGCTTTGAGCTTGACATGACGACTCAACGAGGTTTAAGACGAGGAGACTTGGTCGAGGTAGTCGGCCCATCTGAGATTCTCGCGACGCTCGATGAGAACGGCGCGGTGGGTGGGCTACCGTTCATGCCGGAGATGGTCCAATACTGCGGACAACGCTTCGTCGTGGATTGCCGTGCCGATAAGGTCTGCGACACGGTCAAGTACACGGGCAGCCTAAGGCTCGCAGACACCGTGCTGCTCGGCGCCTTGCGTTGCAACGGATCGAGGCACGGAGGCTGTCAGGCCGACTGCCGCTTATTCTGGAAAGAGGCATGGTTGCGCAGCGTCACCGAAAGCAGCCCCACCACGGCGCCATACAGACCACAGGAGCTGAACATACTGGCGCAGCATGCGGCTCTACACGTCAAACGAACCGGGCAAGTCGAGGGGCATCTGAAGGAGAGATGGGTATGCCAGCTCACGGAGATGTTCAAAGCAGGCGCTCATCTCAGCGTGTGGGACCCGCGCCCCTATCTGAACGAGTACGCCAACGGGAACGTTACTCTCGGCCACTGCTTGCGCGTCAGTGCACGTGCCGCAATCGAAGAACCGATGCGCCGACTTGGACTAATGCCAATATTTGTCAAGGGGACGGCGGTCCGCGCCCCTGCCTATGAATCTTCCAATTTGCAGCCTGGTGATTGGGTGCAGGTGCGCAGCATGGAGGAGATCATTGCAACGCTGAATCCGAAAGGACAGAACCGTGGTTTGTCCTTCGACCGTGAGATGGTGCCTTATTGCGGTCGTATATTCCGCGTGCGGCAGCGTATCTCTCGTTTTATCGATGATTGTCAGGATAACGGGCGCATGGTCGAGATGGCCACCGATGCTGTGACGCTCGAGGGCGCAGTATGCAGTGGCGAACTGAGCCAGCAGCGCTGGTTCTGTCCACGCAGGATCTTTCCGTACTGGCGGGAGTGTTGGCTCAGGCGCGTTCCGAGTCCTGCACCGCAATCTGACCTTGTTCCGGAGCCTGTCACATCCGAGGGAGCAGCTTCATAGGCTGGGACTCGACGGAGGTGAGGCCGTTGAAGCTCGTGCTGCACCGGTTGACGGAACCGGCCGTGTGGAGCCAACTCCTTGCACTGTGCCCCGGTTGTTCCTGAGCAGCTTTTTGAAGGTTTCGCCGGGACGGATTACAGCGCGGGCGATGCGCGCGAGGGCCGACAGGACCATCTGCTTGTGGCTTAGCGTGAGGCCACAGGCGGCGAGTTTGCCTCTGTGAAAATTCCAGAATTGCAGATCGCGGTGACCTCGCATGGCCGCCAGCGCCAAAAAGTTGTAGTACAGATCGTAGCGTCTTTTCAGACAGCGCCGATACTCAGTCTCCGCGACGAAATCCCGACCAAACGTGATGATTTCGTAGAGGTCAGCCGGAATATAGGAGTTCATCCGGATGGAAACGTCGGTCAAGGAGCCGGGACGGTCTCGGGTGAACGTGAGGACTTGATGGACGAACGCAAAGTCGTGTGTACGCATCAGGTGCAGACACATTTCGCGGTCGGAGAGCAGGCTCGACTCGTTCAGCAAAGGGTGATGGGAGCGGACCACGTCGGCGCGCAACAGGATATTGTGTAACGCGCCAAATACATTCAGTCCGTCGAGGAAGTAGCGACGACCGATCTCACGACCGGAAAACAGTGCATTGCCACAGGGAAGTCCCGATCCCCTGACTTCAGCTGCAGTACCGAAGATCCACAGGGCCCCTACGAGTGCCGCGGATGGGTTGTGCTCCGCGACCGAAACCATCTCCGCCAGGCAATTCGGAAATATCCAATCGTCCGCGAAGACCACCTTGCAATACCTGCTGTCCACTGAGATTTGGCTCAACGCCCAGTTGTGGTTGGCAACGACCTTCAGGTACTTCTCGTTGTCGATCACGCGGATCCTGGGATCGATTGCTGCGTAACGGCGGGCCGTTTCCGCCGAGCCATCAGTGCTGCAATTGTTAACGATGGTGCAATCCCAGTTCTTGTAAGTTTGCGCCAGAACGCTTTCCAAGCACTCGGAGAAGTGTTCGGCGTTGTTGTAGACCGGGATGACAATGCTGACCCGAACCTGGGCGGTAGCGTCAACCTGCACGGATCGAGTCATGGTGTCTTTGGCCGGAGTTTTTACCTTCTGTGCACTCTACCAAGGGTACTGAGCGGTGCGATACGGCGCAGCGGCGGTCATTCCTGCCCCGCGGCGCAACGCTGGAATAGTCGATTGTTTGGCCTCGCAGGGGATGCGAGGTGAGGGCACGACTGTTCACCATAATGCACGACATTGCAACGCGTGCACGCCGCCGGCAGTGCCCGTCGGCGGCTGGGCTAAGCAGGAGTTTGGCGGCTGCGCGCTCGATGCACGGGCAGATCGGCCTGTCTGCCAATTAGCACCATTGCCTTTCATGACTGCGCGCGTAACGCCTGCAGCCTTGGAACTAGGCGACCCAATCTTCGACGGATCGGGATGTCATAATATCGGTCGACCAGCCAGCATCCGGTTAATAAGACGACCAGTACCGCGACCCCCAAATAGGGAGCGCCAAGCACCAGCGGCAAAATGCCGGGCTGCCGAATTCGATAGGGATGCGAGAGGGCTGTGCAATACATAGACGGCGTAGGACGTCACGCCAAGAAAAGTTGCGACTCGCCGCCGCCGCGGACCCGGATCAACAAGCGTCGCACAATAGACTAGCAGCGGAAAGACCACTAAGACGCAAGCCGCATCCCAAATCGCTCGCATATGACCACCCGAGCAACAGAATCGCGAGAGCGGATGCAAAGCGGAGTCCACGGGGGAAATGCTCCCGAATCGGGCCCGAATTTCAGTGTGCCGGTTTTCGTGCGGAAACAGGTGCCGCGAGCGGCCGCACCCGGCCGCGACAGTCCCGTATTTTCAAGGATTTAGCAATCTGGCGCGGCCGCCAAAGGTGGCAAATTGGCATTCGTAATGCGCGGGTCGTAGGTTCGATTCCTATCTCCGGCAATCTAATTAAGTACCTCCGAGTGACGATTTCGTCGCTTCTCCACTGTGCCAGTTTTTTGCTTCACGTGCTAAAGCAGGTGGAAAAAAAATTTCGCGAAAGTTGCCGCCCCCTAAGTGCTACGCGGGTACATAAACCAATCTTCGCCCGTCGCCGATCTGCAGCCTTCGGAAAGAGAGAAGGATTTTAAACAATCCGCGGCAGGCTTTGGGCCACGCCGTCAATTGTTCGGTCAGTCGCGAAATGCCTGAGGACTACTTCAATGTTCGCGGTGGCAACGATGATGCGCGCGTGGAGACATTCAAAAACATCGCTCGGAGATTGAGAATCTTTTGCGTACCAAATACCTTTCTTGGAAAGTGGAATTGCCCGAGAGCGTGCTTCTAAAAATTGAAAGCCAACCGCTGCGTATGGCCTACGCGGATGTAGGGCCGACCACAGCGCCGAACGGCGTACGAAATGATTTTCGATGAGCGATCCGACAAGAATGCAGACTATTGAAAATGCACGGTTTGATCATAATAAGGCAACGTGATCAAAGCGTATTCTTCCGTCGTTATGCCTCACCCGGGAGGCGGTCAAGCCGCTGGGCAACTGGATCTGGCCGACGGTAAGCTGGTTGACATCGCGAAACCGTTATCGAACGGTGCTCAGGATTATCGTAGGGGACGACATTATCATAGTGTCTCGTTTTCCAGACCAAGACGTCAGGACACGCGCCGATTGCAACACCACTTCCGCGGGCTGGATTGATTTCACAACAACGTCGCAGGCAAGCAGGCCCCCGAGGCCGTTCCGGACCGGAGACGCAACACCATGTCGAAATTCTCTTCTGCTTTTACTTCAGCGGCGGCGGGCGCGCTGTCGGCCGTATTTCTGCTTGCATGCGCCTGGGCGCAGACCACGGATGACAAGCCTTATGGTCAGCCCTCCACCGCGAGAGGCGACTGGCCGATGTTTTTCGCCGATCCGACCGGCTCGCGCTATTCCCCGCAGGATCAGATCAACGCTTCCAACTTCAGCAAACTGGAAGTGGCGTGGCACTTCAAGACCGATCAGTTCGGCGCGCGCCCGGAATACAAGCTCGAAGGCACGCCGCTGGAAATCAACGGGACCGTCTACACCACGGCCGGTTCGCGCCGCGATGCAGTGGCGCTGGATGCCCGCACGGGCGAACTGAAGTGGATGTACAGCCTGAACGAAGGCGCACGCGCCGCGAATGCGCCCCGTCAGCTTTCTGGCCGCGGCGTGTCGTACTGGACCGATGGCAAAGGCGACGAGCGCGTCCTGTTCATCACCACCGGCTTCCGGCTGGTCGAACTGAATGCCAAGAATGGCAGACCGATCGAGTCGTTCGGTGATCACGGCATCATCGACATGAAGATCGGTGCCGTGACCGGCATCCCGGGACAACCCGGCAAGTACAAGCAGATCGACTTCGAGAACGGTGAGCTCGGCATTCACTCCACCCCGACGCTGGTGGAAGACATTGTGATCGTTGGCTCTTCGATGAAGGAGGGCATGCAGCCGACGACGCAGAACAACACCAAGGGACTCGTGCGCGCGTGGAACGTGAGGACCGGGAAGCTAATCTGGACCTTCCATAACGTGCCGTTAAAGGGCGAGGTCGGCTACGACAGCTGGGAAAACGGCTCAGCCGACATCAACGGCAATACCGGCTCGTGGGCCAACGTCACTGTGGACACGCAATTGGGGAATGTCTATCTGCCGGTCGAAGACCCGACCAATGACGTCTACGGCGGCTCGCGCCCGGGTAACGACCTGTTCGGCGACAGCATCGTCTGCGTCGATCTGCATACCGGCAAGTTGAAGTGGTATTACCAGATGGTGCACCATCCGATCTGGAACATGGATGCGACCTCGCCGCCGATGCTTATCGACATCGTGGTCGAGGGCAAGCCGATCAAGGCCGTCGCGGAGCCCGGCAAGCAGGCGTTTCTTTACGTGCTCGACCGCGTGACGGGTAAACCTGTGTGGCCGATCATCGAGAAATCGGTGCCGCAGAGCGATGCGCCGGGCGAGAAGACCTCCCCGACGCAGCCTTTCCCAACCAAGCCAGCTCCCTACGCGCGCCAATACATCAAGATGGAAGATGTCATCGATTTCACGCCCGAGCTGCATGCCAAGGCGCTGGAAGTGATCTCGCACTTCAAGATCGGCCCGAATTTCACGCCGCCCGTGGTCAGCAAGATCGAGGGTCCGCTCGGCACGCTGAGCATGGATAGCGCCGCCAACGGCACCAACTGGGAAGGTGGGGCCTTTGATCCCGAGACCCACACGGTGTTCGTTCCGGCTGGGGACGGCAGCACGACCGTCCATGGCCTAATCGAGTCGCCGCCGGGATACTCGGATGCCCGCTACGTTCAGGGCGTCGCGGGCCGACCGTTCGTGATCCAGGGCGGTCCGGGGTCCGGTGACGCTTCCGATGCACCGGCCATCAGCGCGGACCAGGCTAAAGCAAACGCGATCCTCACGAAGCTCGGCCAGGAAAAACCGGCTGTACCACCGGTGCGCACGACCGTCGATGGGCTGCCATTGCTCAAGCCCCCCTATGGCACCATCACGGCGATCAACCTGGACACCGGCGAATTCAGATGGCAGATCGTGCACGGTGACACTCCGGATGAGATCAAGAACAGCCCGGTGCTCCGGGGCCTGACGATCCCGAAGACGGGTCAGATCGGAGGGCCCGGGCTGCTGGTGACAAAGAGCCTCGTCATCGCGGGAGATCCGCAGTTCTCGACCTCGCCTAGCCATCCTCGCGGGGCGATGCTGCATGCCTATGACAAGATGACGGGCAAGGAAGTCGGAGCGGTCTGGATGCCGGCTCCACAGAGCGGAAACCCGATGACCTATTTCTACGGCGGCAAGCAATACATCGTCATCCCCGTCTCGGGTGGCAATTATTCGGGCGACTACATCGCCTATCGACTGCCTTCCGGTGATTGAGCTCGGACGCAGGCCCGCGGCTTCGATCGCTGCGTTTTCGCTGTGGGCAATGCTGAGCATCTGCACCATGCTGCACGCGCAGAGCCCCCCGCAGCGTTCGATCTGGGATGGGATCTATAACCGCTCCCAGGCCGATCGCGGCAAGGCGGTTTATGCGAACCACTGCGCCAAGTGTCACGGCGACGACTTGGAAGGCCACGACGAGGTACCGCAACTCGGCGGTGCCCATTTCATGGCGGATTGGGAAGATCAGTCGATCGCCGATCTCGTACAGCGCATCCGCGGCACGATGCCGCTCGATAATCCCGGCACGCTCAGCGGCGCGAGCACGACCGATGTCGTGGCCTATCTGATGCAGCAGAACGGCGCTCCGGCCGGCAGCGCTGAATTGCCCAACGATCCGAGCATGCAGTCCAGCATCCGTATCAATCAGCAGCCGCCGAAGATCGCACCGGCTGCCCGTTCAACGAATCCAAGATGGGCTCCAGCGTCATCGGCGGGGAGTCGGGGCGCGCCTGGGTAGGCGATCTCGCGGCGCGATGGCTATTTCGTATAGTTCTGAATCGCTTTTCGATCGAAATTGTTGGCGACCGCGACGAGATCATCGGTGGCGATATCCGTCACCGGAATGTGGGTTTTGACGGCGCCGGCTTGCTCCAAGATTTGGAGGTAGGCCCGCATACCGGGCAGCGAGGGCGCGCCGATCCTTCTGCTCTCAGGGTTCGCCGCCGGCAGATCATCCTGCCAGGCATTCAATTCCGCGGTCCGGCGCTGCACGTCCTCGGGCGTAAACGGCTTGCCCACGGCGGTCAGCATGGCTCGCGCGGCGGCATCCGGATGGTAGTGGGCCAGCAGTGAGGCCTTGACGATCGCCCGGGCGAAGTGTCCGACCGCCTCCCGTTTGGTGGCGAGTATCGAGGGCGAGGCCAGATAACCCGCGTTGGCCGAATTCTCCAGCTTCGGATGATGAAAGATGCGCAGCTTCATGCCGCCGACCATGTATGGAATCAGCTCATACAGCGGCAGTGCTGCTGCCGCCACCTTGCCCGAACTGAGCGCGTTGGCTGCTGAGTCCTCCATGCCGATCCCCACCAGGGTGTAGTCGGTCGGTTTCAGGCCGACCGTCACGAGCGCCGACTGGGTCGCCAGGACAGGCGATGAGCCGGTGAGCGTATGCACGCCGATCGTCTTGCCATTCAAGTCGGCGAGCGTCTTGATCGGGCCGTCCTCGAGCACGGCAATCACATAGCCGAATTTCGACGCGCGCGTAAGGAACATCTTCATGTGCAGGCCCTGGTCGTAGGCCTGGATTGCCGCTTCGATCCCGATCGGGCAGATGTCAGCCTCGCCGCGTGCACAGGCCGGCACGACCTTGTCCGTGCCGTCCACCAGAATGGTCGTCACGGTCAGGTGCTCATCCTGGTAGAACCCGGCGCCCTGCGCGATCAGGTTCAGCGAGTTCATTAGCGGTGGGGTCTTGGCGCCCAGGATGAAGCTCAGCGTATCGTCTGCGAGCGCCGGCCGGTGCGCCACCAGCAGCATCGCGCAGGCCCCCAAGGCGGCATCACGCACAAATCGGCGAGTCGTAGACACGGGCTGCGGTCCGCTACGAGAGAATCAGATCTTTGTTGATCGTGACGCCAAGTCCGGGCTTTTGCGGCACATTGAAGTAGCCGTCTTTGGTCAGCACGGGCGGATTTTCAAAGATCACCAGGCGATTGGAGTAGTCAAGCAGTGGCAGATCGTGCGTGATCTCCAGATAGTTCGAGTTCGGCAGGGAGGCAATCAGATGCATGTTGCAGACGGTCCCTACGCTGCCATCGGCCAGATGCGGCACCATCATCTTGTTCATGGACTCGGCGATGACCGCAATCTTGCGTATCTCCATGGGTCCTTCGAGCAGGACTTCCGGCTGCACGATATCGAAGCATCCGCGCTCGAGCAGCAGGCGGAATTCGTGCAGCCCACGGTTGCCTTCACCCCCGGCGATGGGGATCTCGACCAGACGGTTCAGTTCGGCCTGGTGGTCGAAATCGAAGCGGCGACAAGGTTCTTCAAGCCAATACACATTCAGCGCCTGGTACGCGCGGGCCGTTTCGACGGCACGGCGGAAGTCCCACATCACGGTCGGGGTCAGGTAGCCGTTGGTCGCCTGGTTGGCGTCGCACATGATATCCAGGCTGTCGTCGACCAGTTTGCGGGTCGCTTCCACCAGCTGGATATCTTCCTTCATGGTCTCGAAGTGGGCGCGAAACTTGATGCCGTGCCATCCGGCCGTCTTGACCTGGGCAGCGAATTCGGCGCGCGTTTCCGGTGTGCCGAGGCGCGACTGGCTGGCGTAAGGAACGACGCGATCCTTTACCGGCCCCCACAGTTTGTAGAGCGGTTGATTGCAGGCCTTGCCGATGATGTCCCAACAGGCGATCTCGATGGCGGCGTAGGCGCGGTCGGCGCTGGTGTCGCCGCCACGGCCGGCAGCCTCGGCGAGGTTCGATTGCGTAGGATCCGGCGGCAACGGCGGATGCAGCGCCGCCATGCGCCGCGAATTGGCCATGCCCGTGACTTCCCGCAGGTTCGCGACGATCAACTGCAGGTTGAAGGGGTCTTCGCCGATGAGCTGGGCTTTCAATCCGGGCAACTGGACCGGGTCGATCCCCGGACCAATCCCGACCAGTCCCTGATTGGTGTGCACTTCGAGCACGGTACCGCCCCCGACCAGCGCTCGGTTGAAGTCCCACGGTCCCATGAAGCCGACGACGGAACCGAGATCCTTGATTATCCGCAGCCGCAGCAGGCGAATGTCAGTGATCTTGATCGGTGCGCCGACCGACTGCTGCTGCGCCGCGGCCGGCAACGTTCCCGCTGTCAGCGCTGCAGCGGGTAAGGCGCCCAAAATGTCTCTGCGCCGCATAGATCCCCCTCTAAATTAATGTGAGTGCTTGTAGAACAGCGCGCTAGGGTTTCAGGGATATTATTCAGATTCTTCCAGCCCGGATACTTGCCTTAGAATTCCGCTATCAGCGTCTGTCCCGTACTCACCGGCGATTACCGAGCCGCCGCGCACATCGTGGTGATTGGGCAGCACGATCAGCAGGTGCGGTGCGTTCAGCCGGTGCCGCATGCCGAATGCGCCTCATTGCTTCTTCAGCACCTTGACGACGTAATATTTGACATAGGTGGGCACTTCCTTGAACCAGTGCGGAATGTTGGCCGGGATCACGATCACGTCACCCTTGAGCAGATGATAGGTCGTCCCCCCGGTGATCGAGGTGCCGCGAATCTGCCCCGGACCAATCGAGTGGCTGCCCACGATAGTGCCGCCGGTAACCATGGTCGTCTCACCATCGGTGATGTAGATGGTATCCATCAGCGCGGTGTGCAGCTCCGGGACGCCGGCCTTGTTGCGGTAGTTGCCCTCCACGATCACATCGTCGGCAACCAGCAGATGGATGTCGGCTTTGTTGTCCAGTGCGGCCTGAAGTTTGTTGTGCGGTATGAAGGCGACGTCCTTCTGATCGTCCGCCCGGGCCCGTCCCCCCACCGTGAACAGGAAAGCCGCTACGATCAACGCCGTGAATCCAATTCGCAGTTTCATGCTTGTTTCCCGTTAGGCCCCGAGTAATCCGCAGGGCGCTGCGCGCCGGCTGGAATCCGCTTGTAAGCTGACGACAGGTTGATAGCGTACTATTCTAGGCCGATGGTGGCCGCGGTCGGCACGAGCAGAACTAAACAAAGACCGGATAGATTGTTGGGACTCGTCAAAGCTATGACGGTCAATGGAGAGACACGTGGGCCAACCATTGATTTTAGTCGGAAGGCGTAAGCACTGCATCTACGCGACGACCATCGCGCCGACAGTCGCGATCAAGGACGGCTGCGTCGCGCCGGGCGAGCTGCTTTATTGAATTGGTAATCCTGTCGCAGCATATTCACGCATGGGCGTAAATGCCGAGATGGTCGTCTGAAGTAGTGTAGCGATCCGCCCGGCATCAATAGGGTTGCAATCGCACCAGAAATTTGGAGAACAACACAATGAACATCAAGAAGAGAGAATTCCTGGCCGCAGGTATGGGGCTGGCAGTCGGCGCAGGATTGACGAATCGCGAAGCGCTGGCCCAGGAACCGGCCAGTCAGCGGCCGAGCACCTATGGCGAGGCCACTAAGTCCGGTGGCCAGGTAAAGTCTTTTGCAGGCTCCGGGAAGCAGACTTCGATGGTCGATATGAACTACAAGCCTCGACGCCTCAACAAGGCGATTGAGCTGTGGGAGGCTGAGCAGCCCGTCTTTTACGCAACCTATGCACCGTCGGGTGTTGCCGATGGGTATGAGATGGGCAAAGCGATGGCCAAGACGTGGTGTGACGCGATCAACTACGAAATGGAACAGGCATCGTTTGATATTTCGAATCTGCGCAATTTCATGCAGGGGCTGGTGGATGGCGGACCGACGCGCAGCGGTCACCGCATGCCGATGGTGTTCGTCTCCCCGCCCGTGATCGGTTTGGACGCCACCTACATGCGTGTGAACTCGTGGGTGATCGACCAGATCCTCGCTGCCGGCGTGCAGAGCATCGATCTTTGTCATGCCCGGGATCCGCAAGCCGTCGAGGTCGCCGTGCAGGCAATGCGCTATCCGTTCGACTACCCGGGTGTACCAAAGCAGCGACTGGAAGGCCTGCGTGGCAACGGCAGTGAAAGCTTCGCCTCTCATATCTGGGGCATTACCGGTAACCAATATCTGCACAGAGCGGACGTATGGCCGCTGAATCCTAAGGGTGAGCTGTGCCTGGGGCTCAAGATCGAAGACAAGTACGCCCACGCGAACGCGATGAAGACCCTAGCGATCCCTGGCGTGTGCTTCGCCGAATGGGGGGCCGGTGACTCGACCGTTTCAATACTCGGTCTTGCCGGATATCCGGAGGACGCTCCAAGCCATGGTGACGGCACCGCTGCAACCCCAGGAGCGGGAGCCCGTAACGACCCTCGTCTCGAGAAAGCGCGCCTGACGGTGCTGGCTGCGTGCAAGGCGCATGGGATTCGGCCCCTGAATATGGGCAATAGCCGGGATCCGATTGAAAACTACAAGCAGGGTACTCGTGTGATGGGCGGCGGTGACGAAGCCGCAGCGCTCGCATGCCGCGAGTTCACGAAACGTACGATGCCGATCTAGTACAGGGAGGCAAGGGCTGCGGCGGCGGCGACGAGGAATTCTGCGCCGCCGTAACCGGGTCGGCGTGCGCCTCGTGTCAACAAACATTAATCATTCGGTAACTCACGCAGCGCCAGCGCAACGTGCTGCGACCCGGCGGTCCGCTTGCGCGCGTTTTTCCGCTCCGCTGCGATATTTTGTCGTAGAATTTCCGTGGAACATTCCCACGGGCGCGCCCATCGAGCGCGCAGACTCTAGAATAAATAGGATAAATCCTTATGAATAAGAATCATCGGCGGCACCCCGTGAGCCGGCGGGAATTCATCGGCTCGGCGCTCGCCTGCTCGGGCGTGGCGGCCGCGGCGGGCAGCCTTGGGATCTCTCGCGCCTTTGGCGCCGACTCACACGCACTCGATCCGATGAATCCAGATATCCGCTATGGCATTACCGGTTCGAGCTGGGGCGAGTGGTCCAACGGGCGTATGCGCAACATCACCGATATCCCCCGGATCATTGCCGATATGAAACGCTACGGATTTCAGGGCTTCGAGCCGTATTCGGATCAGGCCAGGCAATACATCGACCAGCCGCTCGCGTTCAAACGACTGTTCGATGACGCAGGCGTCACGTTGGTTGACGTCGGGGATTTGCCGCGCCGCGCCGCGCCGCCAGCAGCTGCTCGACCGGCCGCTGCCGGCGCCTCCCCGTTCGGCAACGGCCCGTTTCCATGGCTCGGTGAGCAGGGCCATGCCGAGCTGGTCACCGATATGGTGAGCTTCGCGCGTGACTTCCTGGCGCCGTGCAGCTGCGATCATTGGAAAACCAACCTCGGTGGACGGCCAACGAATGGTCCCAGCGACGATCAGCTCAAGAGGCTTGCCGAAACGCTTAACGAAATCGGGCGGCAGACTATCGCCTACGGGGTGCGCCTCGGTCCGCATCCCCACATCTGGGGGCCGATGGAGCGAGAACACGAATTTCGCCGCGTCATGGAGCTGACCGATCCAGGCTATGTCTGGCTGACGCTCGATACGGGACACAATGTTTTGGGCGGCATGGACGTCGTGCAGATCGTCAAGGACTACCTGCCCCGCATCGCCGAGATCCACCTGAAGGATACCTATGCCAAGTATCGCGGCAACAAGTCCACGCCGCCCGCATCGGACTATGCCGCCGGCAATATCTGGGGCACGATGGGCGCCTACGGTGGCGTGGATTTTCCCGGGATCTTCCAGGTGATGCGCGAACGGAAGTGGAAAGGCTGGGCACTGGTGGATGTCGACGCGCCGCGACCCGGTGATGGCACCGGTAGCATCGATGATGCGCTCGCAGCCAACGTCAATTACCTGCGCAAAACGCTGCAGGTGCGCCTGCCGCCACCGCCATCGGCCCACGCCTGAAACAGACGATTGGAATTCCAGTGAAACGTTAGGTCCCGGGCGCTGCACGCCAGGAATCTGGGGGTTGATTCATGTCTAGTTTCAGAAGCGCGGCCCTCGTGCTCGTAGTGCTTGGTGCCTCGGCTTTCTCGTTGCTGCACGCCGCGAGCGACGACGTGCCGCGCTACAAAGTCGATCCCTATTGGCCCCAGGAATTGCCAAACAACTGGATTATGGGTCAGGTCGCCGGCATTTCGGTGGACGGCCAGGACCATATCTGGGTCCTGCAGCGGCCCCGCTCGTCGACCAAGGATGAGCTGGGCGCATCGCAGACCCCGCCGCGCAACGACTGCTGTGTGACGACCCCGTCGGTGCTCGAATTCGACACCGCAGGCAAAGTCATCCGCTCCTGGGGCGGTCCGGGGTTTGTGCCGGACTGGCCCAGCGGCGAACACGCAATCCTAGTCGACAAGGAAGGCAACGTCTGGATCAGCGGTTCCGGCGTGGATGATCGACAGGTGCTCAAGTTCACACCCGAGGGCAAGCAGCTGCTCGAAATTGGCCGCAAGTCCAAGGAGCGCAAGAATAACCAGGACACCACAATGCTCGGTCGCGTGGCCGGCATCGATGTCGACGATGCGGCCCACGAGGTCTATCTGGCCGACGGGTATCTGAACAACCGCATCGTCGTCTTTGACTCGAATACCGGAGCGTACAAGCGCGGCTGGGGCGCCTACGGCATTGCGCTGAGCGAAGTCACGAACACGATCGAGGGGATTGAAGGAGATGTGCCCGCGGCCGGCTCGATTGCGCCCTATGCACCCGGGGACCCGCCCGACAAGCAGTTTCGCTCACCGGTGCACTGCGTGCGGCTGTCGGCCGACGGCCTGGTCTATGTGTGCGATCGGCACAACAACCGCGTCCAGGTGTTCACGAAGCAGGGCAAGTTCCTGTCGGAGTTCTTCCTGCGCACGAACACGTTGGGCAACGGCTCGACCTGGACGCTGACTTTCTCGCGCGACCTGCAACAGAAATACCTGTTCGTCGTGGATGGCGAGAACAACCGGATCGCGATCGTTCGCCGCAGCGATGGGGTCGAGGTCGGAAGCTTCGGGCACAGCGGCCGCAGCGCCGGCCAGTTCCACTGGGTGCACCAGATCGGGATCGACTCCAAGGGCAATCTCTATACGGGCGAGGTGGACACCGGTAAGCGCGTGCAGAAATTCATCCTGCAGCATTAGCTGGTTCGGCCGCGGACGCTGCTGCCCTGGCGTGCCGCGGCCGCGCGGCGCGAGACTTACTTTGCATCGGGCGTGTATTCCGGACTGTTGGGATCCTTCTGCGTATAGCGGGTGGTTTTCATCGGCCCCACCCCGACTAGTAGCAGCAGGCACGGTCCGGTCTCGGCCTTGGCTCCGTCCCAATGGACAGTATTGGCGACATCGGTGACGAAGCTGCCGGCCGGAACCGGATACATGTTGTTCTTATCGTAGGTCGTGCTTGAGCTTACCCACCAAGTACCGGAGACGACGTAGATATAACGGACGGTCGAATGGAAATGCGGCGTGCTATTGGCGCCGGGGCTCCACCTGATTAGCACGCCGTAGATCCCAGGCTGATCTGGATCACCGAACAGCGGCGCCTGCTGCTCGTGTGCCGGGTCTCCTTTCCACTTGATGTCCTTGCCGAACACGATCGGGATATGCGTCGGGTCGGGCAGTGGTATCGACGTCGCTGTCGCTCCGGCGCTCATCAGCTGGTCCTGGGTTTCCGAAAACAGCGGGGTAGCCAGCAAGAGGCTAGAGGCCCCGAGGGCAATCAAGGGTGATACACGCATGGCAGCTGCTCCTTGTACTTTAGATTGTGCGACTGTATGTCGAGCGAGCTAAACAGATGGCCTCAGCACGGCCGCTACTGCAGCCGATTCTGAATCCTGGCGATCCCCGCGAGCGCACACGGCTCGTCGCGGTCGCCCCCAG
>Ga0302180_10002102_pt1 | contig 15586 bp, 14 predicted proteins | sample I_Palsa_E3_2_FD_200575 | JGI IMG/M metagenome (GOLD analysis project Ga0302180, IMG submission 200575) | Peat permafrost microbial communities from Stordalen Mire near Abisko, Sweden - I_Palsa_E3_2 | ecosystem: Environmental > Terrestrial > Soil > Palsa > Peat permafrost | place: Sweden... | reverse complement strand
CCGGCTGCTGCTCACCGACGTCACCGTGACCAGAACCCGGGACACCATCACCGCGCACGTCCGCCTGCCCGGCGGACAGCACCGCACCCTCACCATGCCGGTCCCGCCCACCGCCGCCCAGATGCGCAAGACTCCCGCCGAGGCCGTCGCCGCCATCGATGAGCTACTCGGCCGCCACACCCATACCGAGATCGCCGGCATCCTCAACGCCCGCGGCCTGACCAGCGGCGAAGGCCGCCCCTTCCACCGGCTCACGGTCCGCAACATCCGCGACGACTACGGCCTGCGCAGCCGCGAGCAGCGCCTCCGCGACGCCGGCATGCTCACCCTGGCCGAAACCGCCGCACTGCTCGGCGTATCCACCAGAACCGTCAAGGTCTGGCACCACGCGGGGCTCATCACCGGACACCCCTTCAACGACAAAGGCCAGTGCCTCTACCCGCCGCCCGGCGAGAATCCGCCAACCCGAGTACAGGGACGCAAGCTCAGCAAACGAGCCCCCCTCCCTGCCGTTCCCGCGGGCAACGCATGAACCCGCCGGAACTGTCCGACCCCACCGCTACCGTCTCCACCACGACAACAACAACACATCCCGCCCCACCGACCAGAAGAGGTGCAGTATGCAACCCGAGGTTTCGCCCGCGGCGACCGGACCGGTGCCTTGATCACCCGCGTGCCGTTGCCGGCGAAGACGTCGTCGAACGCGACGGTGAACTTGCTGTCGCGGTCACGAATGAGGAACCTGAACTGCCCGGCGCGCTCGCTGAGGTCCATCATGAGGTTGCGGGCCTGCTGGGTGGTCCAGGCTCCGGTCGGATGAGCGGTGACGCCCACGACATGGACGGCGCGAGTCTGGACCTCCATCACGAACAAGACATAAAGGCGCCGTAGCAGCACGGTGTCCACATGCATGAAGTCGCAGGCGAGGATGCCGGACGCCTGGGCCTTCAGGAACTGCCGCCATGCCGGCGACGCCCGGCGCGGCGCGGGGCCGAGACCGGCGGCGGCCAGGATCCGGCGGATCGTCCCCTCCCCCACCCTGTGCCCCAGGCCGAGCAGCTCACCCTGGATGCGCCGGTAGCCCCAGCCGGGGTTCTGCCGCGCCAGCTGCTCCACCAGAGCCCGCACCTCATCCGAGACCGGTGGCCGTCCCGGTATGTTCGGATAGGTCCATTTTCTGCTGACCAGACGCCGGTGCCAGGCCAGCAGGGTTCCCGGTGCCACGATCCGGTGCAGCCGCAGCCGACCGGGCAACAGCCTGGCCAGGGCAGCGAGCACGGCACGGTCAGCCCAGTCCAGCCGCGGGCTGCCGACCTGACGACGCAGCACCGCGATCTCATGCCGCAGAACCAAGATCTCCGCGTCCTTGGCGGCGTCGCTGCGAGCCAGGAGCGCCAGCCAGCCGGACACCCGGACCATGAACAGGTAGACGAGACGGATCAGCACGAGCGCCGAGCGTAAAGCAGCAGGTCAGACCCTGCACTGGATTTCGGCACGGGACAGGAGCGGACGACGGTCATCCGCGGCGGCCGGACCCGACAGGTGACCTTCGTCAAGCGGCGGTTCGGCTTCCCGAGCTACGGGACTGGCTGCTTTCCGCGGGATTCACCACGGTGACCCCCACGGGGAGGACGGACAGCGGCCAGCATGCCTTGTCCGAGAACGAGATCGACGTCTTTGCGTTCTCGGACTCGGAAGCAGATGCGCACGTCCATCTAGGGAGCGCACCGCGCCGTGTCCCGTGGCCTTCTGCGTCGGCCGCTGGGTGGCCACGATGAGATTGACGGCCACGGCGCGCCCGCGCCGGGCGATCGAGTCGGCATGCCTGACGGCCCCCGGGGCATCGTCGGCGAGTTCGGCATACTCGTCGATCAAGATGACCAGCGCCGGCGTCTCACGACTCGGCTCCCAGACGCGCTGTCTCTGTTCGGAGTACGTCGCTGGGCCTCGCCAGCGCTAACGGTATACGCACCAGGGATGACGGGACCGCAGTAATCTGACGCGTGCAATCATCCACTATTCCAGATATTCCATAGGTAAGAGTAGAATCCTGCTTGCCTCCAGCGTAATGTGGCGAGTCAAAAACGTGGCTAGCGCAGTCGTTGGGTACTGGTAGTCGTGCGATACCATCCGCCGCCGCCAGTGGGGGTGGGGTCATGGCCAGCGGAAATCCGCAGCATGGTGTGGCCGGCGCAGTAAATGCTGTCTCGCCTCGTCCACGACTATCACTTGTAGCCGTCTTCATGGTCGTGCTGCTTCTGATGCAAGCCGCGTGCAGCACCGCTGCACGGCACAATGCAGCACTTCCCGAGGCTGCTGCCAGCGTCCAGGTCTATCCGGAGAAAGCTGCCACCTTGCGGCTGCGCAATGGCTTCCAAGTATTGGTGCCTGCTGGGGCAGTGACCCGTGCGGGCAGGCTCACTGTCACTGCCAGGTCGGCCTCTAGGCCAGCGCCTGCCACCTTGGAACTGGCTGGGCCAGTGTATGAGCTACATCTACGCGGTGCAGGCCTGCGCCGCACGGTCAAGATAAGCATCCCGGTACCGCTGCCACGGCAGAGCGGGGTCGCGGCTGGACCGGACGCGGCAACGCTCGCGTACTACGATGCTACGGCAGGCCAGTGGCGGTGGATCCCGTCAACTTACGACCTAGCCAGTCACACCCTCAGCGCAAGCATCCCACATCTGTCTGATTGGGCGGCCATAAAACTGAACCCGCAACAGGTACTGGATGCAATACGCGGCGCCCTGCTCGGTTTCCTGGGCGTTGCCAGCACTCCCCGGCCGGATTGCCGGGATAGTGCCTCGCTGGCCTCGAGCGGAGTTCAGGTGACCGCTGACACGGGCGACTTGGTGTCCTGGTGTCCCGATGTCACCAGTACCGGGATAGTACTGCGGATTGTGAGCAACCGCACCTATGCATTGGAGGCGGATTATCGGCCGGATTGGTCGGCATCCTTGGCCGGAACAGTCGATCCGGTCACTAGCGCGATCCTGAAGGACATTCCCGCGCTCAGCCTTCGGACAGGCGGCTCAGGAATTCGCACTAGCATCATTCCTGGCGGTGGAGAACTCGATGTTACGCCACAGCCTGGCACTTCCGGCAGAGTGCTGATAGCTCCCACTGCCGAAGGCATCATCATCGACGCGCTGACCTATGCCGCAACAACCTTGGCGATGGTTTACAGCCGCCTTCCCGGGGCAGCCGCCAGCACAGCAGTCAAGACGAGCGAGGTTATCAGCGAGATATTTACGGATGGCGTGTGCGTGAACGAGTTGAGTGCGGCGTACCGGAATCCAGACGTTTCCACGTCGCAGGCCGCCGGAGGACTTTTCCACAGCCTCACCGATATCGCGTCTTCATGTCTTGCCAAATACTGGCCAAAGATTTACCAGGTCTCTGGCCCTTCGGCAGCCCTCATCACCAGCACGCTGCTATGGGCGGCCGATGGCATCAAGCTCATCTTTACTAACCTACATGCCCTAGCCGACAATGCTCTTAATCCCCTAGGCGTCCACATTGACTTGAGATTGTCGCCACTTTCCACAGCGCCACCGACCACAGCGCCACCGACCACAGCGCCGCCTTCGACAGCGCCGCCTTCGACAGCACCACCGACCACAGCGCCGCCTTCGACAGCACCACCCACCACAACGCCACCCACCCAGCAGAACTGTGCTAAGTTCGCGCTGACCAGCAGTGCCCCAACCTCGGGTCCTGCGGGTGGCGGTACTCTCATCGTGATTCGCGGGTCCGGCCTCAGTTCAGTGAACAACGTGGTCATGAATCCTGTTCAGGCCGGATCGAACGACCCAACGCTGCACCCAAACTTCTCGGTTGTCTCGGACAGTGAGATCGACGTCACAACTCCAGCTGGGGTATCTGGCGTAACTTACGAGATTGACTTCTTTACCCCCCATTGTGAATACTTCAGCACAAATTTCTCGGGGATACCGCGCTTTACTTTCAAATAGCTGGGTGATCGCGCCTGTGCGTGCCGAAAACCTCGTCCACGTAATGCGACCAGGCGGTACTCGTTGATCAGGCAAGCGGTGCGGGTTTGCCTTCGGATGCGGTACCGGGCGAGATCGACCGGTTCGGGTAGCGGTTTCAGCGGCGCAGCTGCGTCCAACGACCGGTGTGGCCGGTGCTGATTATGGTGGATCTCGTACGCGCGCAGGATCCGCCGCAGATGGGCCTGGTTCCAGACGAGGGTGCGGTCCAGGAGCTCGCGCCGGCATCCGCCGATCCAGCGTTCCATGATCGCGTTCATACGCGGCGTCCGGACGCTGCACAGCACGATCCGGATCCCGGCATCGGCAAAGACCGCGTCGAATGCAGCGGTGAAGTCCGAGCTGCGGTCACGGATCACGAACTTGACCCGGTACGCCTGCTCGCCGAGGTCCATGATCAGGTTGCGGGCCTGCTGGGCGGTCCAGTCCCCGGTTGGACGCAGGGTGACTCCGAGGATGCGGATGCGCCTGGTGGCGTGCTCGATCACGGCCAGGACGTAGGCCTGGGTGCCATCGAGCAGGTCGGCTGTGAAGAAGTCACACGCCAGGATCGCCTCGGCCTGAGAACGCAGGAACAGCGACCAGGTAGGGCCGATCCGCCGCGGCGCGGGATCGATGCCAGCCTTCTTCAAGATCTCCCATACCGTCGACGCCGAGACTCGAACCCCCAGGCCGGCCAGTTCCCCGTGGATCCTGCGGTAGCCCCAGCCGGGGTTCTCGCGGGCCAGCCGCAGGACCAGGGCCCTGATGTTCCGGCTGGTGGCTGGCCTGCCGGTCTTGCCTCGTTCGGACCTGGCGGCCCAGCGGCGGCGGACGATGTCGCGGTGCCAGCGCAGGATTGTGTCCGGGGTGACCAGTAGCCGCAGCCCGTGCTGGCGGGCTTTCGGTATCACGGCGAGCAGGGTCGCCAGGAATGCCCGGTCCGCCCAGTCCAGCCTCGGGCGGCGCGGCTGCTGCCGCTGCAGGACAGCGAGCTGGTGGCGCAAGATCAAGATCTCTGCGGTCTTCCATGTCTCCTCACGCCGGGCGAGCCGCAGCCACGCGGCTAGCCGTGTGGTCAGGAGGAACATGAACCGCAGGCACATGACCGGTGATCATCACGGCGGGACGGCAGGGAGAGCAACTCTGCTGGTCAGAGCCATGGACGAGATTCTCGGCACGCACACGGTGCCGTGAACGAAAACTAGCGTGCCCGCCATGATCCCCCCACCCGCCCTTGATCGGGGTGGCGACGGGAATCGCCACGCCTTGAGTGGAGGTTTAGAGCACCGGCTGGAAGTCGTCAACCGGTCTGGCGCGTTTCCGCGGATACGCCGCGTTCATGCGCCAACGCGGCCCGGCGTGAGTGCGGGCGCCCAGGCCGGGCCGGGCCATCCGGGTCCAGGCCGGCGTAGCCATCGACCACCAGCAGGGCCATCCTTTGCCCGGAGTCACCCGCCTTATCGCATCGTCATACCACGCGCTCGCATGCAATCCGGCGGTCATCTCCGGCAGGAGGGCTGCCGCCTTTACCCGACAACACACTTCGCGTAATTCCGCCGCGCTCGGAAATGAGCTGAGACACTGGCCGATACCATTCCTGCCCACTCGGAACCTGAAGTTCCCGCAGCTCAGCAGCCAGGCGAGTGGACAGGGGCCGCTCTGCCCGGCTGCTGTCAGCTGCGCTATGTGGCAGCCGTCTGGTCATGCCGGAAACCCTGCTGGCCTGGCATCGCCGTCCGGTCACCCGTGAGTGGGCGTATTCGGGAACCGGGGGGGCTGCGCTGGCCGCTACGCCCGCTGTTGAGGTCGGTCATAATGTGTTAAAGCCGTACATACCGCCCGCGAATGGATTAGGCGGCGATTCCCGTCCTAAGGATCGATCCGCCAAGCCGACATGCATTTTTATCGCCCTATACCCGAAGTTAGGTAAGTATGCCGTCATAGATAGGTCGCCAACTGTGCGCCAGGCGTAGGCTGCTGCCGTAAAGTTCACCGCTCGGGGAGGGCGTGAAGGGAGCGGTTCGAATGTGGGTGTGCCCTGGCCTGTCTGGATCGTCACCACCAAAGCCGTCGCATTGCCATCGGACGTTACGACGGAGCAGCAACCGATCCGTGATCACTTGCGCTGACTAAGCACCTGCCGTGTAGCTGCCCAGTCCTGTACGGCTGCCTGCCTTCTTCGGGCCGGGATGTCGTTTTGTCCTTGTAGCCGCACCGGATTTTGCCATGCCTTTTAAGCATCCCGCGCAAAGAATTGAGTGGTTTCGTGGAACAGGACCACGTCAACCGGATGCAGATCGTCCGGAAGGCTGTCGAGGAGCACATCAGGTGGGCCGAACGCGCCGCGGACGCGGCGCTTTCGCCCGGCGGCCGGCAAGAGATCCGCCGACTATGTAAGATTCTCGCCCAGCGGAATGCGGATCGGCCCTTGCAGGTGGGGGTATTCGGCCAGTTCTCATCCGGGAAGAGCACCCTGCTTAATGCGCTTTTGGGGGCCGGGTTGCTGCCGTCGGCGGCACGGGTGACCACCGGCGTGGCCACCAAGCTCCAACCCGCCGAGTCGGATGGCCTTACTGTGACGCTCAAGCGGAAGGGGCAGCCTCTCGAATTTGGAACCAGCGCCTTTAATACCTGGTACGGATCAGTCGTCAACTCCAGCGCCCCAGTTGGCATCAGGCCCACGCTCCGTGAGATCATGCGTTCGCCGCGAGCGGCCAAGAGCCTGGACGGGATCGAGATCCGGCTTTCCGGAGCCGTGCTAGGCCCGGATGTCGTCGTAATCGACACGCCCGGGTTCGACGCGACCGATACATGGCACAAGGAAGTCACCGAGCGCATTGCCGCCGAGGTTGATCTCGCCATTGTGCTGATTCCGGCGAACGACCCGGGTGCCATGTCGCTGGCACGGTTCCTGCACGAGGTGCTCGGCGACCTCGATGACCGGTGCGTCTTCGTACTCACCAAGTTCCGGCAGGTGCCAGCGGCGGAGCGGGCCGACCTCGAGGAACACATCGTGTCCTGGCTTGATCGGCAGGGTTTCCCGCAGCCAACCGTGCTGCGGGCCGACGCCACGGATATCGCGGTCGCCGCCCGGGACGACAGCCCGGATAAGGCGGACGGCGAGTTCACAGCCGCCGCTGCCCTGGCCGAGACTGGGGACATTGCCGCTCTGCTGCGCACCCTGGCCGCCGACCGTCGGCAGCAGCTGATCGAAGCGACGCTCGCAAAGCTCCTCGACAAGCTGCTGACCGATGTGGCCCAGGCCGCCGACGAACGCCGGGCGGAGCTCGAGGCGATGCGGGAACGCCTGAGCGGCGTGCCGATCGTGGACCTCGGCACGTTCCTGCAGCAGTGGCGTGACGGGCTCACGCCTGAGATCGCGCAGAGTGCCCGGCGCTCGATGGCCCACGCCAGATTGACCGCGGAGCCGACGCATGACCTGGCCGAGGCCTGCGACGAAGCCGTGGCGAAGGTCGGCTTGAGAAACGACGTGACGGCAATCGTCGCCTCGCTGCTCGGCGAGACGGAATACATCCTCAGTGGCTGGGCCGAGGACGCCCTGCGTTGCGCGGTGAACGACTCGGCCGCTGATCTCGCTCAGCATGCCAAGCACCTCAAGGAGATGTTTACGGCCCAGTACGCCGACCTCGCCGCGCTAACCGGCGCGGATCCGAGTCCGCCCAGTTTCGAGCGGTCACTGCCCCCGATCGGCCTGCCGGACATAGACCTGTCCGACGCGTTCGAGCCGCTGCGCGCGACCGGCCGGGATCTTCAGTCCACCGCGTATTGGAAGACCGGCGGCGGGGCGGCCGCCGGCGCCGTGCTCGGGTCCCTCGTTTTCCCGGGCGTCGGCACGCTGATAGGCGGCGTGCTCGGCGCAGCGGCCGGCTCCGGCCGAAGCAAACAACAAGATCGGCTCCGCGGCGACACCGAGGCCATGCACGAGCAGGCCGTCGAGGCCACCAGGGACGCTATCTGGGGCTCCGAGTACGAGCTGCGCTCTCTTGTTGAAGAGGCGGTTCGCGCTCTAGTCGCGCGGTATATGGCCAGCGCCAGACCAGTCATCGAGCAGCTCACCGCTACCTACTACGCGCAGATCGCGCAGCTGGATACCGAACTCCGCGAAGTCCTCGGCGTACAGTCCGAAGCCCGTCGCCGGGCCGAGGCGCTGGCCGAGCACGGCCTGGGAAGCGAGATTTAGGCGTGGAAGCGGATCATGATGACCTTCGCGACCTGGTCCGGGCGGCCGAGCGGGTGGCTGCGGACGCCGGCCTGGACACCATCGCGGCCCGGCTGCGCGAGTGCCGCGCCGAACGCGATCGTCCCGGCACCCGAGTAGCGATCGTCGGGGATTTTAACCGTGGCAAGAGCACTCTGGTCAACCGGCTTCTCGGCGCCGACCTACTTCCGACGGGCAGCGTTCCGCTGACCCGGGCATTCGTGATCATCCGCGCGCTGACCGAGGGCTCCCCGGTCCTCAACATCCGATGGCCGTCCGGCGTCACTGAACGACGCTCGCTGACGGACGAGGAACCCTGGCATGGCCTAGTGCTGGATAACGAGCCGTCGGCGGTCCGGGTCGCTGAAGGAGAGACTGGCCCAGCGGAGCCCGGAGTGTTGCTCTCGGCTCCCTCCGACTGGCTGGCCAGCGCCGAGATTGCGCTGATCGACACCCCAGGACTGCACGAGGGCAGGGTCGACCACCTCCTGCAAACGCGCCGTGCGGTGGCCCTATCCGACGTCGCGGTCATGGCGATCTCGGCGCTGTCGCCACTTAGCCAGCTTGAACGGCAGTTCCTGGAGGAGGAGATCCTTACTAAACGTGTTCCGCACGTGGTTGTCGCTCTTACCAAGGTCGACCAGCTGCCGCCGGATGAGACCGAGGATTTCATCGACTGGTTCCGGATCAGGATCGCCGAATTGTCGCCGGATATTGCAGTCACCATCGGCCCCGGGCCGTCGGGGGGTACGGAGGCGCTGGCTGTGCTCCGAGACAAGATCAGCGAGTTCGCTCACGCCGGTGACGCGATCCGCCGACGGGACCGACGCTTGGGCTGGCAGATCACCGACGCCTGCGCCGCCATCAGATTCGCGGCGGGGGCGGCTCGCGATCAGCTCAACGAGGACGAGGCGGCTCGTCACGCTGCCCTGATGGCGGCCAAGGAGGAACTCGGCGACGATGACCTGCGCTGGAACCAGCTGCGGCTCGAGCTGGACGAGCGGCGGCTGCGATTTATCGAGAAAATCCGTGAAATGGCAACGTCAGCGGCGTCGGAGTTGTTCGAGACTCTAGACGCCGAGCTGCACCGGGTCACTGACATCAAGGCCTGGTGGGAGCAGGAGCTTCCGGTCCGGCTGCGTCGTGAGCTTAAGAACCTCACCCATGCGTTGCAGGCGCAGCTCTCCGCCACCATCTCTCGTGATCTGGGCTGGCTCGACACCGAGGTGTCCCGGTCGTTCGGGATGACCGGGAAACTGACCGCCGTCCGGCCGACGGCCCCGGTTACCGCCAGGGATCTACCCGTCTTGGAGCTGGAGGACATCCGGCGGCGCCGGACCGCTACCCGGATCGTCACCGCCGGAGGCGGGATCGCCGGCGCTGCCCTCGCCTTCGCCTCCGGTATCGGCATGCCTGCCGCCTTCACCATCGGTGGCAGCGCGATCGCCGGAATCCTCGCCGAGCGGAACGCCGATGCCAAGATCGAGGAACAGCGGACTCTGGTCCGAAGCCACGTCCGGCACCTCCTAGACGAGGTCGTCGATCAGTTCAAGGAAAAGCTTTCCGCCGAAGTGGAAAGGTCCTACCGGACTGCGTTCGAGGAGTTGCGGACGGTGCAGGCAACCTGGCGGACCACGCGGCTCGAGGCGCTCGCCGCTGCCTCCGGAACTGGTCCCGATGTCACCACCTGGACCGATATTGAGCACCGCGTCGATGACATCGTCGGCCACATCCCGGCAGACCTCAGCGGAAAAGTGGACGTCAACGAGGGACCCGATTCCAGCGAAGAGCCGGACTCTGAACCGGAGCCGCCGCCAAGCGTCTCAATTGCGGACCACAACAACCAAGAGGGAGACCCTGCGTGACCGCCGAGAACAACCGCAACGGATTCAAGGTTGCCGACGAGCACCGCCAGCGGCTCAGGAAGATCATCGCCGACGTGACCGCGGTGGCGGACGGGATGAACGCTGCGTCCACACCGGCATTGCGGAAGATCGACGAACGGGTCGCCAGCGACGCGTTCCGAGTCATGGTGGTCGGGGAGTTCAAACGAGGCAAGAGCACGCTGATCAACGCCATGCTCGGGGCCAACGTGCTGCCAGCCTATTCGCGGCCGGCCACCGCTGTGCTGACGGAGCTGAGGTGGGCGCCGGCCCAGTCGGCACGGCTGTGGCCGATCGACGGCGGCGCACCGGTCGATGTGCCGGTACACGATCTGATCAAGCACATCACCGTTCCTAAGGGTGTCCAGCAAGGCGCCGCTGATACTGGTCCGTGGAAGCTGGCCGAGGTGAGTTGGCCGTTGGACCTGCTACGTGACGGCGTCGTCCTGATCGACTCCCCCGGCCTGAACGAGCACCCGGCGCGGCAGGAGATCACCCTGCAGAACCTGAGCCGGGCCGATGCGATCGTCTTCGTCCAAGATTGTCAGCACCCGGTATCCATCGAAGAGGTCCGGTTCATGGACCTGTACCTCGACTCCTACGATGTCTTCTTCGTGTTCAACAAGATCAACTTCATTCCTTCCGATGAGGTGGCGGAGGTCAAGCAGGATGCTCTGGACAGGCTGAAGCAGCACCGCGATTCTCAGCGGCGCGACCGCTACTACTTCGTAAACGCGCTGGCCGCACTGCAAAGCAGAGCCAGCAGGGACGATGCAGGCTGGCGCGCCTCGGCGGTAGCTGGGTTCATGGAGGAACTGAGGACGTTTCTGGCCACTGAACGGCACCGGGCCAAGCTCATCGGCCCGGCTCGCGAGGTCGCGGGTGAAATCCGGCTGCTGCGTAAGGAGATCCCCCAGCATCGAGCGCTAATTGAGCAGGACGAAACCGAGCTGCGGCAGCGCTACGACGAGGCCAATACGCCACTGCAGCAGCTCGAGACCCGGGCCCAGCAGATCCGCCGGGAGCTGAACTTGGCTCAGCAGCATGTCCAATCGATCGTCCGGGCTGAGGTCACCAACCGGGTCGTGCGGCTGAGCTCAGAGATCTCGGACATCATCCAGGAGATCACGCCCGAGTCGGAGCTGCGCTTGGCACCGTGGAAAGCGAAAAGCGCCGCCGAGGCTTACGCCAAGGAACTTGCCGAGCGTGCTTCCGTGGAAGCTGCATCCCGATTCAAGACATGGCAGAAAAACGAGCTCAGCGCCACCCTTGAGCCGGACCTGCTGGCTATGTCCCGCCGTGCAGATGAGCTGTTCCGCGAGTTCATGCGGGATCTCGCCAAGATCCGTGCCGACCTGACTGGCGCGGGTCTATCAGCCGATGACAAGCTGGCCGGGCTGGAAAGCGGCTCGAACCTGGGCACCGCCGACCTGGCCGGGATGAACTTCACCGGCGGATTGGCCATCGGTCATCTCATGGGACAGGTCGCGGCAGTCTACGGCGTGCTCGTCGTCTGGGCCGTCACTCCGCTCGGTTGGCTCCCGTTGATCATCGGCGTGCTGGTGGCCAACGCAGCCGTCGCCGGCTTCGCCAAGGGGAAGATGGAGCAAAAAGTGCGCCGGGAGATCAGCGCCGCCCTGAGCGAGAAGATTCGGCAGGACGCCAGCCAGAACGCCGACAAGTGCGCCCGGGCGATCCGCACCGAGCTAAGTTCGGCCGTCGACGAACTGATGGACCGGGTCGACGGTGAGCTGAAGCAGCTTCGCGTTCAGGTCGAGGACGCCCTCGACGCGTTGAACAAGGGTGAGGATGAGGTGAACCAGCGGCGCGGGCAGCTGACCAAGTGGGAGAGCCTGCTCGAGACTTCCGCCAGCAAGGTGGAAGATCTAATCGGGGACGTGGCACTGGCATGAGCACCCAGCACGGGACGTACGACCTGGGCCTGATAATCCCAACCCGCGAGGAATTCGACTACGTGCGGGAATCTGTGCCCTTCGCGCCGATGCTGCACGGCGAACGGGGCTATTGGTACGAGTTCGGGGTTCCTGGCGGCCGGCGGGGCGTGGCGCATGTGCTCTTCGACATGGGCCTTACTTCGACCACGTCCGCCGCGAGTCGGCTGCTCGAGAGGTTCGATCCCGAGGTGCTGGCCGTGGTTGGAATCGGCGGCAGCCTCAGCACCGACCTGAGGCTCGGCGACGTCGTGGTAGGGAGCGTCATCCAGGAGTACCTGAACGCGGCCAAGGTGGCGCCGGACGGGCGGAATCAGACGGCGTTCCAGCCCGCCGGCGCCGGCTGGCCGCTGGCCGAGCGCCTGCGCAACTTCACCAACCACTTCCGATACTTTTGCGAGGACTGTTACAAGCAGTGGGTGCGGTTCGCCAAGATCCGCGGCGTCGAGGCGGATCTGCCGTTCGCCACGACCCCGGGCGCCCGCCGCGAGGCGGGGTATTTCGTGTTGCCGATTGCGTCCGGGGACCTGGTGGTGACCGATCCCGCCTTCACCGGCTGGCTGCTCAGCCACGATCGGAAGCGGGCCGTCGTCGAGATGGAGAGTGCCGGAGCCGCCCGTGCCGTGCAGGAGTATGACCGAGATGTCGCGCTGCTCGTCCTGCGCGGCATCTCGGACTTCGCGGACGGCCGCAAGGCCGAACTGGACGCCGTACTGTCCGGTTCAGAGAGCGGTGCGTGGCGCCGGTACGCCGCCGAGAACGCGGTCGAGCTCCTGTTCGCCTTCCTCGCCGCGCCGAACTTCCCGTGGCGAGGGTCGGCCACCCCGCCTGTCGGCCAGCCAGAGGCTGACCTGGCCATAGGTGCTGTAGACGCGCCCGCGGCGCCTTCCGCTCGGGCGTGGGACTACTTCATGCGCGCCGCCCGGCTTGTCGAGGTAACGGCGGCAGGAGTCGAGTTGTACCGCGCGCTGCACTCAGATCATGCCGGACCGGAGGCGGGATCGCATACACCCGATGAACACGGAGATCACGGTCACAGCCACGCCGATGGCCACGGGCACGACGGCGGAGACGACGATGGCCATGGGCACGACGATGGCGCGGATCACGAGTACGGGATCGAACCGGACCCGTACTACGATCCGGTCCCGCACGAAACGGGCTATCATCCTGCAGCCGAGCCCGATTGGCATCATGATGCTTCATCGCACATGCCCGGCCCCTACCACTCGTGACGGCCACCGGGTATTCCCGTGTACGTCGAATGCGCTCCGGTCAAGCTGCGAGTGCGTAGATGAAGGCTGCCATAAATACCGCGGCTACGCTGAGCTGAAGTCCTTGAATGATCGTCCGGTAAGAATCGATGCGGATTCGATTCGGCTGGTCTGAACGTGCGACGAGAGCCACGAGATCACTTGAACCCTGCGCTACCCAGGCGGCCTCGAACTCCCGGAGTGCATCTTCAGCTACCTGGCTCAACTGACGGGTACGCACATCGAGGCGCTGAAATGCCACGCTGGCGACCGCGCCGACGAACGCTACGCCGGCGGCGACCGGGCGCAGGTGAGTAATTTGCGACTGCACGAACGCGGCGGCCAGGAATGCGACCGCGACCAGCCAGAAGTTGACCAGCTGGAGACGCTGGCCAGCGTGCAATGAGAACCAGTTCCAGGCATAAGCCCGCGCTTCAACGTCGTTCACACTTAAAGGATACCAATCGTGATCTTGCGTCGAGTGTCGAATGATCGGGCTGCGCCGGGCTGATTGACCATTTCGCAGAACGGCAGTCGTGGTTGTCTGTACCTGCTCAGCAGGCCTGATACCACGTGCTATCCAGCTGGCCGTAACTCCCGTTCAGCCAGGAGTGCGACCAGTTCCCGGCCGTGGAAAATCCGGGTTTCTTGTACCTGAGTAGGCTGCGCGCGCGTATTTCAGGTTTTCCGTGCTCCGCTTGAGCCGCACGACCAGTAACGCTGCGCCCCTGCGTGAGGTGACGGCTCCCTCGCTATCGCCGACCGTCTCGGCTTCCCCGCCGGGCCTGGCGGCCCGGGTACATGACGTCGGGGACCAGTAATCATCCGCATGGCAGCTTTGTCCGGGATTCACAATCCCGCCTGTGCCGGTGACGGCCTTCCTGATCCCCACGGCCGGCTCCAGGGGCTGCTCGGCTACACCTCCTTCGGCGGAATCATCCCGTGGATACCGCTGTTCCTGTTCGTGCTCCTGTTCGGGCTGAGCATGGACTACCACGTGTTCATCCTGTCCCGGATCCGGGCTCTAGCGCCTTCACCGCCCGAGCCGGACTACTGACAGTAACCACCTATTCGGATACCGTTGTTGGCCGACGTTGGATCCATGTTTGCTCGGATGCCCTGGAACGATCCGGCATTACTTGACATGAAATGGACCGTGACCTGCGAAGTAGCGGACTACGCGACACCGCTCTTCTCCCCCGGCCAGCGCTGTTCAGCGGTCTCCTGGCGCCGAACGTATATTGGGCCGGTGAAGCCGCCGCGCCGCCTGTCAATTCCGGGCTGCATCGGCTGCGGGGCGATGCGGCAGTATGAGAGCTGCGAGGGGGCCTGCCGCGAGCGCAGGCTCGAGCTCGTCAGGGGCAGCGATTACGACAAGCTGACGGCGGTCGCGGCGGCCTGTCGCGTTCGCGTCGAGGGGTTCCGGGATCTCCTCGGGGAACTGGCCCGCACAGAACCAGGCCCGGGCCAGTGGCGGGCCGCGTACGAGGCGCTTCAGCTGTCGGCGCGTTCGGCGCTGCGAGGCTCTGGGCCCGCAGCCGGGGCCGCCGATGAGGAGCTGCCTTCACCCGCGGAGACCGTGACCGTCTGGCGCTGCCAGGATTGCGGGGGCGTCGATGCTCCGCAGCCATGCATCGATGTGTGCATCTGGGGTCCGGCCGACTGGGTGGACGCGGCCCCCTATGACTCGGAGCTGTCGCGGGCCGCCGTGGATCGCGAGGTTGAGCGGTCGCTGGCTGGGCTGCTGCGCAGGTTCGCGTTCACCACGCCGCGTAACGGGCAGTGGGAACCAAGCTGGCGTGCCTTTCAATCGCAAGCGCGCCTCGCTTTCCCGTCGGGGAAATCACGCGGCGTTGCGAACGAGAGGGCCATCCGGCAGGCTCAGGCCGATGGATGATGCTGATCCCGGTGAGCATGAGAACCCGGGTGAGGCGATGGTGCATGTCCTGAGCGGACGAGTGTGGTTGTCCGCCGGGGACGTATGCTGAGAGGGGCGTCCCAGCGACCCGCTTGTCGTGCCGGACGCGCGGCATGGTCCACGCCCGGTTGAGGGCGCTTTCCGCGCTGACCGTTCGCGCAGTTGACGAGTCGGCTACTGCCCGGGGAGCCGGACCTCCGCGTAGACGGCCCGGTGATCGCTGCCCGGTACGGCGTGCGCCGCGCTGGCCAGCACCGCGCAACGCCGGTCCACCAGCACATGGTCGATGGTGATCAGCGCCGGCCTCCCGGCCGGTCCCCAGGTGGGTGTCAGCGCCTTCCCGGCTTGTAGCGCGGCGTCGGCGTA